>Ga0098069_100621_pt1 | contig 13182 bp, 11 predicted proteins | sample 27_taG_FD_92584 | JGI IMG/M metagenome (GOLD analysis project Ga0098069, IMG submission 92584) | Marine viral communities from Cariaco Basin, Caribbean Sea - 27_WHOI_OMZ | ecosystem: Environmental > Aquatic > Marine > Oceanic | place: Caribbean Sea: Cariaco Basin | collected 2014-11-09 | reverse complement strand
GGAGTTGTCGCAAAATTTAGCCAATGGTTTCATCAAAAGTATTTATTTATACCTATTTAAAAAGCTGTTTTTTTAAATACTTTTGCTTAAAAAGTAAACAATGGCATTAGAAAGATTAAAACAGGAGGTTACTGAAATCCTTGCGAATGATAAAGTTCAGGTTGAAGAGCGGCTCTCTAAAGTGTGCGAACTTTTAAAAGCTGAAGTAGATTATTACACCTGGGTAGGATTCTATTTCAAGAACGGGGACAAAAATGAATTAAAATTAGGCCCTTTTGCCGGAGAACCTACAGATCATACCATTATTCCCTTCGGAAAAGGCATCTGCGGACAGGTCGCCGTATCTAACAAAACCTTTGTAGTGCCCGATGTTTCTGCACAGGACAATTATATTGCCTGCAGCATTCACGTAAAGGCTGAAATTGTAGTGCCATTATTCAAAAATGGAGAAAACATTGGCCAAATTGATATAGATTCAAACGTTCCCGATCCTTTTACGGAAGAAGATGAACGTTTCCTTGAATTTGTGAATGAAAAAGTAGCGGAGATCATCTAATCCTCTCCCCGCCCCCACCTTAAGCAGAGGAGAGCTTTAAATTATTTCAAAAACAAGGGGTGCCAAAAATGACATTTTTGGCACCCCTTGTTTTTGAATGGTTTGCTTTTTTACTTCCGGGTTAACTCATAAGCGCCGCCCCCCTGGAATAAGGTCAGTTTACCGGCTTCAGGGTTGAACTCCAGTTTAAGTGCGGCGCGGGTAAACTGGAATTTATCTTCAGCGTAGGCTTCAAGAGGAAAAGAAGGCTGGCCGGTAGCCTGCCCCATAAGCGTTTCATCTTCAATAAAGATTTTCACTTCCAGCGGAAAGCTTTCACTTCCATAGGTTCCCACATACTCTTCAAGTTTTTCCCGGGAAACTTCAATGCCTGGCTCAAAAGAAGGTAAAGTATAATCCAAACCCCAATAAATACTAAGCGCACCAATAAGAATATCGTTTGGAGACAGGTCGGTGCCATTAAAAATATAAGTCACGGCAAGCCCTTCTTGAGGGTAATATGTACTCATGGAGTTGAACCCGTCTATGCCGCCGGTGTGCCCGTAAAGCTTTTTGTCGTTGAACGGATAGCTGAAAAGCCCCATTCCGAAGCCATTTTTGAGGCTTTTCATCTTTTCAAAAGCTTCGGGTTTTAGAACTTTTCCTTCGAAGAGCGCAGTAAAGAATGTATTGAGGTCTGAAGGCGTAGACACTATACCGCCCGCTCCCAACGGAATGCTCAAATGGGTTTCTGTAGCGGGTTGCCAGTCCTTCTTTTTCTGATAAGAATAAGCTTCAGCATTACCGGAATCAATTTTTCTTCCGTAGTAGGTGTTTTCGAGATTGAGCGGTTGGGTAATTCGATTTTTCAGGATTTGGGCGTAACTCTTTCCGTCTACATCTTCAAGGATAAAGGAAAGCAACACGTAATTTGTATTGGAATAATCGTTTTTTTCACCGGGCTCAAAAACCGGCTCCTGGGCTTTAAATATTGCGAGAAGCTCCTCTTTTGACTTTGGCTCTTCCATATAATCGAGGTAAGCATCTTCACTGGTAAAATTGAAAAGCCCGCTTTGGTGCCGCAAAAGGTCTTCTATACTGATACTTTCGGCATTAGGAATTTCAGGATAAAACTTTGAGAGCCGGGTATCCAGTGAGAGTTTTTCTTCTTCAACCAGTTGCAGGATCATAGCTGCTGTAAAAGTCTTTGAAATTGATCCTATGCGGTATTTTGTATGGGCGTTGGCTTTAGTTCCTTTTGATATATCGCTATAGCCAATGGTGTTCCTGTAGACAGGTTCTCCTTGTTTGTGAATTGCAAAGCTGCCCATCCCTTTATTGTGCTTTTCGACAAGCTTAAAGAGGCTGTCCATTTTTTGCCTGTCAAAGTCCTGGGCTACTGCATAGAGGGAACAAGTTAAAGCCAGTACTGTAAATATCTTTTTCATGTACATGGTTTTTAAAGTACTGATTCACAAATCAAATATACATAAAGTAGTATTATGTTATACAAAGTAAGCTTGGAGTTACATTCCCGTTCTAATGGCTTCTACCGGATCAAGTTTTGAGGCTGAAATTGCAGGAACGATCCCCGAAATAAGCCCAATAACTGCCGATACCGCAGTACCTATAAACATATTCCAGGTAGAAAGGATGAATTCAAAGCTGCCGGTAAATTGCGAAACAACGAGAGATGCGAGCCACACGAGGAACAGCCCTATAAGCCCACCAATAACTGCCAGGATCACGGCTTCAAACAGGAACTGGAAGAGGATGAATTTGTTTTTGGCCCCCAATGACTTCTGAATCCCGATGAGGTTGGTGCGTTCTTTGACACTCACAAACATGATGTTTGCAATTCCAAAGCCTCCCACCAGAAGTGAAAATCCGCTGATGATGAGTCCGAAGAAATTGAGTTGCCCGGTCATATTATCTATGAGATCGGTAAAGCCTTCGAGTTGGTTCACGAAGAAGTTGTTGATATCGTCTCGCCTCAAGCCTCTAAAATTGCGGAGTTGTTGAGAAATGTAGGCAATGAGTTCATTGGTGTCGGCTTCGGGATCGGGTTTTATGACGATTTGCGGAAAGGTACCGCGGTTACTTCCGCCGTAGATCCTTCTCACCACGTTCACCGGCACAAAAACGTTGGTATCATGGCTGCCCCCAAAAAGGCTTGCCCCCTGTTTTTCGAGCACACCAATCACCGTAAATTTTCTTCCGTAAAGCCTCACCTGTTCGCCAAGGGCATTGCGGCTTCCGAAGAGATTTTCATACACATCATGCCCCAGTACAATTACGGGAGTTCCGCTTACAGATTCGGCCATGTTAAAAAACCGGCCTTCTTCAATTTGCAGGGCTTCAATGTCGTAATATTCGGCAGAGACAGCCGCTATCCCCACATCGGAGGCAGTTTTGTCGCTGTACTTAATGTTTTCGGAAGGAACGTTAAGCACGTAAGACATAGCCGAAACATCGGGTACACTGCGACTCAAATATTCGTATTCTTCGTAACTCACATCGGGGAACTGTTCCCTTTTCCATTGTGGCACTTCGGTAGGGCCAAAAGAAAAGCGGGTAAGGATCATGGTGCGGTTATCTAATGCACTAAGACTGCCCTTAATCTCTTTCTCCAGGGAATCTACCGCCGCAAGTACCGCTATGATGGAGAAGATCCCTATGGTGACCCCCAAAAGGGATAACATGGTTCGCAGCTTGTTGTTTTTAAGAGCGTTAATGGCGAAAAAAAAACTCTCTTTAAGAACCCTTAGATATATTAACATGGTACTTTTTCTGTATAATTAGAAACCTGCAACACATAAGACGCCGGCTTTAAAAATTCGTTACAAAATAATTATTTAAATAAGGGCGGCAGCCTCTTTATTTTATATTGAAATAATTACTTTTGCAACCTCAACAAAACCAACACAATGAGCGACCTAAAATCGGCCAAATCTGCACTTATTTCTGTCTTCAGCAAAGAAGGACTTGAACCTGTTGTAAAAAAGCTTAACGAGCTGGGTGTCACCATCTACTCTACAGGAGGAACCGAAAAATTTATTAAAGAACTGGGAGTAAATGTAGTGCCGGTAGAGGATATTACTTCCTATCCTTCCATTCTTGGCGGGCGTGTAAAAACGCTGCACCCAAAAGTTTTTGGAGGTATTCTTAACCGCAGTGAAAACGAACAGGATAAAGCCGAACTGGAGCAGTATGAAATCCCACAGATAGACATTGTGATTGTAGATCTCTACCCGTTTGAAAAAACGGTTGCTTCAAATGCTTCGGAAGAAGAGATCATTGAAAAAATTGATATTGGCGGCATTTCTTTAATAAGGGCAGCTGCCAAGAATTATAAAGATGTGATTTGTGTACCTTCAGTAGACAGTTATTCCGAATTTTTAGGAATTATTTCTGAAGGAAAAGGCCAGACAAGCCTGAATGACCGCAAAAGATTTGCCGCAAAGGCATTTAACGTGTCTTCTCATTACGACACTGCCATCTTCAATTATCTGAATAACGAAGAGCAGACTTATAAAGAGAGCTTCAACGGCGGACTCGAATTAAGATACGGGGAGAATCCCCATCAAAAAGGGCATTTTTACGGAGAATTTTCGGCCATGTTTGACAAGCTGCACGGCAAGGAGTTATCGTACAACAATTTACTGGATGTAGATGCGGCTGTAAATTTGATGAACGAATTTAAGGGGGAAGCCCCCACTTTTGCCATTTTAAAGCACAATAATGCCTGCGGACTGGCGCAGCGGGAAACCCTGCTCGATGCTTACAAAGATGCTTTGGCGGGAGACCCTGTTTCGGCTTTTGGAGGAATTCTTATTGCCAACACAGAAATAGACAAGGCTACTGCCGAAGAGATACATGAGCTGTTTTGTGAAGTGGTGATTGCCCCGGGTTATTCCGAAGAAGCTTTGGAAATATTAAAAGGAAAGAAGAACAGGGTACTACTTGTTCAGAAAGAAACCGAACTTCCGCAGAAGCAGGTACGCACCTGCCTGAACGGAATTTTGGTTCAGGATAAGGATTCAAAAACAGATTCCGCAGAAGATTTAACGTACGTTACCAACAATAAACCTTCACAGCAGGAGTTAAATGACCTGTTGTTTGCCTCCAAAATTTGCAAACACACCAAATCAAATACTATCGTTCTGGTAAAGAATAACCAGTTACTGGCTAGCGGCACCGGGCAAACATCGAGGGTTGATGCGTTGAGACAGAGCATTGAAAAAGCTAATTCTTTTGAATTTCACCTGCAAGGCGCAGTAATGGCCAGCGATGCTTTTTTCCCGTTCCCCGATTGCGTGGAGATTGCAGATAAAGCAGGGATCACTGCCGTTATTCAACCCGGCGGATCAATTAAGGATCAGCTAAGTATAGATTACTGCAACGAGAATAATCTCGCTATGGTAATGACCGGCACGAGGCATTTTAAACATTAATTTTATTACATTTACCGAACCTCAACTAATTGACTTAACATGGGATTTTTCGATTTTCTCACTGAAGAAATTGCTATAGATTTAGGAACTGCGAACACACTTATTATTCATAATGATAAGGTTGTGGTTGACAGTCCTTCTATCGTGGCCCGTCACCGCACTACCGGAAAGATCATAGCCGTAGGAAAAGAAGCTGCGATGATGCAGGGGAAAACGCATGAGAATATTAAAACTATTCGCCCCCTCAAGGACGGGGTAATTGCCGATTTTGATGCCTCTGAAAAGATGCTCACCATGTTCATCAAAGAGATCCCGGCCTTAAAGAAGAAAATGTTCACTCCTGCTCTAAGAATGGTGATTTGTATCCCATCGGGCATTACTGAAGTGGAGATGCGGGCGGTAAAAGAGAGTGCAGAAAGGGTAAACGGGAAAGAGGTGTACCTGATACACGAACCTATGGCCGCAGCTATAGGAATTGGGGTTGACATCATGCAGCCAAAGGGAAATATGATTGTGGACATAGGAGGTGGAACCACTGAAATTGCCGTGATCGCCCTTGGAGGAATTGTGTGCGACAAATCGGTCAAGATAGCCGGAGACGTGTTCACCAATGATATAGTGTATTACATGCGCACGCAGCACAACCTTTATGTAGGTGAGCGTACTGCGGAAAAAATAAAAATTCAGATTGGTGCCGCCACCGAAGATCTTGAGGTACCGCCAGATGAAATGAACGTACAGGGAAGGGATCTTTTAACCGGAAAACCAAAGCAGGTGAACATCTCATATAGAGAGATCGCCAAAGCCCTGGACAAGTCGATTTTGAGAATTGAGGATGCCGTGATGGAGACGCTCTCCCAGACTCCTCCCGAACTCGCAGCCGACATCTACAATACCGGGATCTATCTTGCCGGTGGGGGATCTATGCTGCGCGGGCTGGACAAGAGATTATCGCAAAAGACCGATCTTCCGGTGTATATCGCCGAAGATCCTTTACGGGCAGTTGTTCGCGGAACGGGTATTTGCCTGAAGACCCTTCATCGATACAAGGGGATCCTGATAAAGTAGGAGTAGCTTATGCAGCAAATAATTAATTTTCTTATTCGCAATAAGAACAATATTTTATTCTTATTGCTGCTCACCTTTTCCCTGTTTTTAACCATACAGTCCCACTCCTACCAGAAAAGTAAATTCATTAGTTCTGCCAACTTTTTGAGCGGAGGGATCTATAGCTGGACCAGTAACATCAACAGCTACTTTTACCTGGAAGAGTACAACCTGCGGCTGCTTGAAGAAAATGAGCGCCTGCGCACCCGCCTGGCCACCTATGAAGATTCTCTGGAAATTAGCACCTACCGCGATACCAGCAGCTTTGATGCCGATTATATATTCAGGGCTTCAGAAGTGATCAATAACAACTACGCCAAGGTAGACAACTACCTCACCATAAAAAGCGGAAGCCGCAACGGAATTGAAAGGGATATGGGAGTGGTGACCAGCAAAGGGATTGTGGGAATAGTGGAGAATGTTTCCCCAAACTATTCCACAGTGATCTCCATACTTAATTCAAATTCACGCATCAACGCACAGCTAAAACAGTCGAACCATTTTGGGACCCTGGTGTGGAATGGCGATGACCCCAATGTTGTTCAGCTCATAGATGTGCCCTCTGTAGCACCCATAGCCGAAGGAGACACCATAATTACCGGAGGACGGTCGCTAATTTTCCCCAAAGGCCTGCCCATTGGTGCCATTAAGAACTTTTCGCTGGATCAAAGCGAAAGCTATTACAACATTGATATAGAATTGTTTAATGACATGACCAATATTGGTTATGTTTATATCATTGAGAACACCAGCCAGGCTGAAATAAGAGAACTGCAAAATCTTTCTAAAGATGAATAGTGTCATTTTCAACAATGCCCTGCGTTTTATAGTGCTGTTAATGCTCCAGGTGCTGTTGTTGAACAATATCAATTTTCTGGGATATATAAACCCCTACCTGTACGTACTGTTCATCCTGTTGTACCCGTTCAATGGCAATCAAACCCTTTTCATCTTTTTGAGTTTCCTTTTAGGTTGGGGTGTAGATATTTTTGAAGACAGCGGCGGCATAAATGCTGCAGCCTGTGTGGTTGCTGCCTACATTCGCCCTGCTATTCTTCGCTTCTCCTTTGGGGTGAGCTATGATTATCAAACCATCAAATTCTCCAGCACCCAGCCCGGCTCAAGAATAAGTTATGTACTCATCATTGTGCTCGTGCATCATTTTGTATTGTTTTTATTGGAATTTTTCAATTTTGCACACTTATTGTTGCTACTTAAGAAAACAGTCTTTTCGGCAGCGTTTACCGTAATCCTGGTTTTCCTAACGCTCGCTTTATTCAGTAAAAAATCAAGATGAGAAAAATTTTACTCTACATAATAGTCATTACTTCCGGAATCATTTTCCTGGCCAGGCTTTTTTACCTCCAGGTAATGGACGACTCTTTTGTAGGGCTTTCAGAGAACAACGCCATCAAAGTTGTCTATGATTATCCGCAGCGCGGATTTATTTTCGACCGCAATGGGGAACTGCTGGTATCCAATCAGCCGTCTTACGATGTGATGGTGATTCCACGTAACCTGAAACCTTTTGATACTACCGAGCTGTGCAATATTTTAAGTATTACCACAGAACAACTTGTTGAAAGGCTTGATAAGGCTAAGATCTATTCTCCCCGCCTGCCTTCGGTGGTGATTCCGCAGCTCACAAAAAGTGAGTACGCTTATCTCGCTGAAAAAATGCGGAAGTATGAAGGCTTTTATATTCAGAAGCGGTCATTAAGGGATTATTATACCGAACATGGCGCCAATGTGCTTGGGTATATAGCTGAAGTAAACCAGCGCATTGTAAACGAGAACCCTTACTACCTCTCGGGAGACCTTATTGGCCGGCAGGGCGTTGAAGGTTATTACGAAGAACTCTTACGCGGGGTTAAAGGAGTAAAATATATTCAGAAAGACCGTTTTAACCGGGACATAGGCCCTTACAAGGAAGGCATTTACGACACCCTTCCAAAAAAGGGAAAAGACATTACCATTACCATTGACGCCGAATTACAAAAATACGGGGAGCTTCTCATGGAGAACAAAAGAGGCGGTATTGTGGCTATCGAACCTGCTTCCGGCGAGATCCTGGCCCTGGTAACAGCTCCAAATTACGACCCGGCCAACCTGGTGGGGCGTAAAAGGTCTGAGAATTTTACAAAGCTCTGGCTAGATTCCATTTCGAAGCCCTTGTTTGACAGAGGCCTGTTAGCCGAGTATCCTCCCGGGTCCCCTTTTAAGACCATTAATGCCTTAATCGCATTACAGGAAGGCGTTGTAACTACCCAGGAAAGTTTCTCATGCCATGGAGGGTATTTCTACGGAAGAGGCCGAAAAATGGGTTGCCATGCCCATGCGAGCCCGCTGAATATGATCCCCGGGATTGCTCAGTCCTGTAACGCATATTTTGCAAATGTTTACCGAAGGATCGTTGAAAAATACCCTACCCCGCAGGAAGGCGTAGATGTTTGGGCAAACCACCTGAAGAGTTTCGGACTGGGGGATTATCTGGGTTCCGACCTTTCTACCGGAAGGCCGGGCAAGATCCCTACTTCAGAATACTACAACAGGATTTACGATTATCCCACCTATAAGTGGTTTTCTACCGCAACCCTTTCTAATGCCATAGGCCAGGGGGAAGTTCTTATGACCCCCATCCAGCTGGCAAATATGACCGCCGCCATTGCCAATCGCGGATGGTTCTACACCCCTCATGTTCTAAAAGAAATTGAAGGAAATCCCATTAAAGAAAAGGAGTTCACCCAGAAGAAAGTCACCACTATAGATCCGCGACATTTTGAGCCTGTGGTAGAAGGAATGCACCAGGTGTACAAATCGGGGACGGCAGCTTCACTTCAGATTCCCGGCATAGAGATCGCCGGAAAAACAGGAACAGCCGAAAACTTCACCAGGATAGACGGAAAAAGGGTACAGCTTACAGACCATTCTATCTTTGTTGCCTTTGCCCCTGTAGATAACCCCAAGATAGCTTTGGCCGTGTTCGTGGAAAACGGATATTGGGGAGGGCGTTATGCAGGGCGTATCGCCGGCTTAATGATCGAAAAATATATCAAGGGTGAGATTACCCGTAAAGACATGGAAGAATGGATACTTACCCACAGCCTTGAAGAAGAATATGAAAAACCTTTAAGCGGGGAACCATTTAGAATTAACCAGTAATTATGCCCAAAACTATTTCCCAGTTTGACTGGCTTTCTATACTTGTTTATTTTTTACTGGTAACCATAGGCTGGGTTAACATCTACTCGGCATCTCTCGATGATACGGCCAGCTCTTTTTTTGACCTTAGCCAGATCTACGGAAAACAGATGCTGTGGATACTTCTTAGCGTCCTGCTAATCGTAATTCTCCTTTCTTTAGAAGCCAAGTTCTACGAGCGTTTTTCGAGTGTGATTTACATGATCTCTCTGCTGTCTATTAGCGGACTCTTTCTCTTCGGAACAACGATTAATGGCGCAACTTCCTGGTATACCTTCGGAAGTTTCTCCATTCAGCCTGCCGAATTTGCCAAAGTAGGTACGGCCCTGGCGCTGTCAAAATTCATCAGTGATATTCAAACCAATATTACCAGCCTTACCCATCAATTTAAAGCCTTTATCATTATTGCCCTGCCGGCTTTTATCATTCTGCTGCAGCCCGATGCCGGAAGCGCCATGGTATACGCTGCATTTTTCTTTCCGCTGTACAGGGAAGGGCTTTCTGGAGGGTATTTAATTGTAGTGGTTCTTGGGGTGGTTGTTTTTGTTACCACGCTCTTATTTGGCCCCGTATGGGTCTCGGCTGGAGCAGCAGTGCTCGTGCTTTTGCTGTTCTTTTTAAAGAAAAAGAGAATTGCAGGAGCATTAACTTCCATAAGCCTTTTGGCTGTAGCTGTTGCCCTGTCTTTTTCTGTAGATTATATCTTTGAAAATATTTTTGAACAACGCCACCGAGACCGCTTCAACATCGTTCTTGGCAAAGAGGTTGACAACCGCGGAATAGGCTATAACACCAACCAAAGTGAAATTGCCATTGGCAGTGGTAGCTGGTTTGGAAAAGGATGGACCGAAGGCACACAAACCAAAGGAAATTTTGTGCCTGAACAGCATACCGACTACATTTTTAGTACTGTTGGCGAAGAATGGGGATTTGTAGGAAGCTCTGTGGTAATCCTGTTATTCATCTTTTTGATCCTGCGCATTATCCACCTGGCCGAAAGGCAGAAATCCCAGTTCAACCGGGTGTATGGCTACAGTGTGGCCGGGATCCTTTTTATGCACTTCTTTGTCAATATAGGAATGGTGATTGGCGTTTTTCCCACCGTGGGGATCCCGCTGCCATTCTTTAGCTACGGGGGATCGGGATTATGGGGTTTCACCATCCTGCTCTTCATCTTCCTCAAACTGGATTCTGACCGGATGTCTTTTTGGTAATTTAACTGATAGTTGGGAGTAGCAAGGCGATAGTTTAAACGCACAGCCCTGATAAGGATTTGATCTGCACCTCTCAAAAAAGGCATTTTACTACTGAATTATTCTGAAGAGTTCAATTCCGGGAAAATTGTTTTTTGGCTGAATCAGGATCAGGATCTTTGTTCATAACTGAGCTCCCAAAACTGCTGTAAACCACCTGAAGTGACGTCTTTAAGGCATTTTACCGGCTTCTTATACCGGGAGCGTCTTTTTTTATTGCACGGGTGAGCCCTGAGAAAAGAAGCCATAAAAAAAGGGCCTTTAAAAAGCCCTTTTTGAATAACCTGTATGCCTGCGTTTATTTCTTAATATCGGCAAGACCAGATTTCTTGATGTTGTTCATCTTCATATCTTCAAGTACATGCACCGCTTCTTCCATATAGATATCACTCTTCAGGCTCTCGTGCCATCTTTCCCTTTTTTCGGCCAGTACGGTATCTACTTCAAACATCTGCTTTTCATAAGGCAGGGATTCAAAGCTAAGATCTGACTCATATTCAGAAATTTTATCAAATTTTTTAGCCTGCTCTTCGTTCAGCTCCATTTCCCTGCTGTATTCAGCATAGTTAAGCGGGAATGTTGTACTGTTACGCTGATCCCTGATCCACTCGGCATTCTCCCTTATCAAGTCAATATGTTCATTTTCAGCCATTCTCTTCTGACTATTTGAAAGGGTTTCCTCAAAATCGATATACCCGTTCCACTCTTCAAAAGACGCTGCCTCGATCTGATCCCATGGCAACGGATTCTTTTGATCTTTCTCACCTATGTCAATAAAAGAATACCTATCGGGCACCACAACGTCACTTTTCACACCTTCAAGCTGGGTAGAACCACCATTCACTCTGTAGAACTTTTGAGTGGTGATCTTTAGAGCTCCAAGGTCACCAAGGTCATTATTTTTGATCCATCGGTTAAGGTCAAGTACGTTTTGTACGGTTCCCTTTCCGTAGGTTTGTTTACTTCCAATAATTACCGCCCTCTTATAATCCTGCATTGCAGCTGCAAGAATTTCGGAAGCCGAGGCAGAAAGTTCATTCACAAGGATCACTAAAGGACCGTCCCATAAAATTGAGGAATCTGTATCTTCAAGAACCTGTTGCCCTTCAAGTTTAGATTTCACCTGTACAATGGGGCCTTCTTTGATAAACAATCCGGCTATATCCACTACTGTCTTAAGAGATCCGCCACCGTTGTTTCTCAGGTCGAGCACCAGCCCATCCATGCCTTCTTTCTTAAGTCTTACAATTTCCTGTTTAACGTCGGAAGCTGCATTTCTTTCAGAATAATCTTCCATATCAAAATAGAACTTGGGCAGGTTGATCACTCCATACAAGCGCCCATCCTTTTCTACTTTCGCAGCCTTGGCATAGGTCTCTTCGATCTCTACCACATCTCTAATAATATCTACTTCCTGGATAGTACCATCAACCTTTTTAAGGGTTAGGGTTACTTTTGATCCTTTTGGCCCTTTAATAAGGTTTACGGCATCGTCAAGCCGCATTCCCACCACGCTCACAGGCTCTTTCTCATCTTCCTGCTTCACTTTAATGATCTCGTCACCCACTTCTACGTCTTCTCCTCTCCAGGCCGGTCCGCCAGAGATCACTTCAACAATCTTTACATTATCGTTCTTCTTTTGCAAACGGGCTCCAATACCTTCCAGCTTACCGCTCATGGCCATATCAAAACGATCTTTGTCTTGCGGGGCAAAGTAAAAAGTGTGCGGGTCAAATTCTTCCACAATGGCGTTAACGTATACTGAAAACCAATCTTTTCTTTCAAGGTCATCACTGAAGTCAAAGTACTCATCGAGCGAGTTTTTGGTCAATTCACGCGCCTCTTTTTCAAGCTCGGCATCAGATTTGGCTACGTAGTCGGCATTGTTCTCAAGTTCTCTTTCCTGCTCTTTTTTCTTGTCGTAGAAGTTGGAAATAGCCGAAAACTTAAGCTGTTTTCTCCACCTCTCCTTCATCTCTTTCTTTGAGCTAACGTAATCGCGCTTGCTGTAATCGGTATCCAATACTTCCTGTTGGTCAAAATCAAAAGGTTGTTCGAGAACTTCCTTGTAGATTTCTTCAGCTTCAGCCATTCGCTCTAAAAGTCGGGTATGGGTAAGATCAAAAAAGCTGATCTCGCTGTTCTTTATCTGGTCGTCAATAAGGTTTTCATATTGTTTGAATTCCTCTATATCACTTGCATAAAAGTACCTTTTTAGAGGGTCCAGGGCCTCTAGGTAATCTTTATAAACTTCCGAAGAAAAGGAATCGTCTACCTCTTTGGCATCATAATGCCCGTTTTTTAGAACATAAGAAATTAGTTCAATCAGGGTCTTATCTTTATTGGGGTCATTGAATGTCTTGGTAGTAAAGCTGCAAGAAGCCGCGGCAAACAGCAAGACCAGCACGAGTAGCTTATAGTTCCTTTTCATTATGGTTTTTATTTTCATCATTAGTATACCTGTACTACAGTAAAAACTATGCCAACTTCCACAGTTTTCTTCTTTTTTGTTAATTTACGAATATAAGCCTTTCCTCAGGAAATTAATTTAATTTAGCAGCCATAAATTTTTCATAATGTCTCAGGAAAAACCGCTCATTTTAGTAACCAATGACGACGGAATTACGGCTCC
>Ga0098069_100617_pt1 | contig 13317 bp, 13 predicted proteins | sample 27_taG_FD_92584 | JGI IMG/M metagenome (GOLD analysis project Ga0098069, IMG submission 92584) | Marine viral communities from Cariaco Basin, Caribbean Sea - 27_WHOI_OMZ | ecosystem: Environmental > Aquatic > Marine > Oceanic | place: Caribbean Sea: Cariaco Basin | collected 2014-11-09 | reverse complement strand
GGGGGTCATGTATATATCCATTCTCGTGGTCTCCATATTCGCATCTGAATTTGCCTTCACCACACTTTTCCTGTTGTTTGGCCTTATTTGCCTCAGGGAACTACAAAGGTTATTACATTTAAAAAGCTACCTCGGGTATTTTCTCCTTATTGGGTTGTTCTATATTTTCAGCTATATGCGCTGGAGCCCTTATGGCACGTCCCTCCTCTTACTCATCACCATATTTGTGAATCTGTTTCTAGTAAAAGACCTTATGCTGGTGAATAAAATTCCCCTTTTTGAGAAGAAAAAATATGTGATCATCATTTTTTACCTCATTGCATCCCTAATTTTTCTCACGCTCATTCCCAGTTACACCGGAGATTTTACTCCCGAACTGGTAGTAGGGATCTTTTCGCTTATTTGGATAAACGATACTTTTGCCTATCTTGTAGGTAAGAATTTTGGAAAGAAAAAGCTCTTTGAAAGGATCTCCCCCAAAAAAACGGTTGAAGGATTCATGGGAGGCCTGGTCTTTAGTGCGGTTGCAGCCTACCTGGTTTACTTCTTTACCGGTCTCCTCACTATACAGGTGTGGATAGGACTGGCAGTGATTTTAAGCATTTTTGGCACCCTTGGAGATCTCATCCAGTCAAAGTTTAAAAGACAGGCAGGAGTGAAAGACAGCGGCAGACTTATGCCGGGTCACGGAGGATTGTTTGACAGGCTTGACAGTATTATATTTTCAAGCCCTTTTGTTTATGCCTATTTACAACTAATTAACTATGTTTCATAAAGAAGGATATAAAATAATGGGAACTGCAATGATCCTGCTCATCATTGTAAACCTACTGGCGCAGGCTTTTATTTTCACCTATTGGATTAGAGTGGTGATCCTTGTTGGGTCTATCGTACTTTTCTTTTTGGTCCTTCAGTTCTTCAGAAACCCTAAAAGAACAACCGAACTCAATACCAAACACGTGATCGCACCCGTTGACGGCAAGGTGGTGGTGATTGAAGAAGTCTATGAAAAAGAATATTTTAAAGACAAGCGTCTTATGGTTTCTGTGTTCATGTCTCCCATCAATGTTCATGTAACCCGGCATCCTGTTGGCGGTATTGTAAAATACAGCAAGTACCATCCGGGAAAATACCTGGTTGCCTGGCATCCCAAAGCAAGTGAAGAGAATGAACGCACTACCGTGGTGGTTGAAAATGACAGTACCGGTGAGATCCTCTACAGGCAAATTGCAGGTGCCCTGGCCAAACGAATTGTGAATTACGCTAAAGAAGGCGAAGAAGTAGTACAGGGAAGCGATAGCGGATTCATTAAATTTGGATCACGCGTTGACGTTTTTCTTCCTCTGGGCACCACGCTTGAAGTTAAACTAAATCAAAAAGTAAAAGGTGGCATTAGTCTCATTGCAAAAGTTTCCTAATCTTGTAGCCATGACTCCTGAAGAAGTTGACAGGGAATTTTTAAGAGCTTATGAAAAAGCTAGCAGGACTTCCCGGAAGCTCCCTCCAGATCTTATGCTTAAGCTGTACGCCTACTACAAACAGGCTACTAAACATTCACAGGCATATACGCCTTCGGGCAACAACGATATTAAAAACGCTTTCAAATTAAATGCCCTGCTCCAGGTTAAAGGAATGAGCCCCAGGGAAGCCAAAGAGGCTTATATTGAACTGGTGAGGGAAAATATTGAAGATTAACACAACCTTGCTGCACCGCTAAATTCCAATCTATTTCAGGCAGTAACCTGGTTTTCATAAAACAAGAAAGCTCGCAGATTCTTCAAATCTGCGAGCTTTTTTTTCTTTATCTCTGAAATTATATTGCGCTCTCTAAGAAAGAGCATTTAAACTTGCGAGTATAGCTTCGATTTTCGCCTCGGCATCGGCTTTTTTCTGCTTTTCGTTATCCACAACTTTTGCGGGTGCCCCATTTACAAACTTCTCGTTAGAAAGCTTTTTCTCTACCGATTTTAAGAATCCGCGGGTGTAATTCAGTTCCTCTTCAAGTTTGGCCTTTTCAGCTTCAACATCAACTGCACCGGTCACCGGAATAAAGTATTCATTAGATTTCACCCTGAACGAAAGTGCTCCTTTCACTTGTTCCTGAGTATAGCCCAACGATGAGATATTCCCCATTTTTTCGATAACAGGATCAAAACTACTGCTCAGCTTTTCATTGTTGAGTACCTGCAGCTCAATTTGGTCTTTGTAAGAAATATTCTTTTCTTTCCTGATACTCCTTATCCCCGACACCACTTCTGAAGCCACCACAAACTCATCTATAAGAGAAGCATCAAATTCCTCATTTTTGGGCCATGAGGAAATAATCAGGGCCTCTTTTTCATCTCGCTGCTTCATTGATTGCCATATTTCTTCTGAAACGAAAGGCACGAACGGGTGAAGTATCTTAAGGTTGTTCTCCAGGATCTCGGTCACGGCATCAAAAGTGGCTTGATCCACAGGCTGCCCGTAAGCCGGTTTTACCATTTCCAGGAACCAGGAACAGTAATCGTCCCAAACCAGTTTATAAGTCGCCATTAAAGCATCACTTATGCGGTATTTCCTGTAGTTGTCTTCGATCTCGTGCAGGCTCTTTTGGAATTTCGCCCTGTACCATTCCACCGCAATCTTTGCAGCTTCGGGTTGTTTTGCTGTTTCTGAAACTTCCCAGGAACTCACCAGCTTGAACGAATTCCATATTTTATTTACAAATGCCGCCCCCTGCTTGCACAAATCTTCATCAAACATAAGGTCATTTCCGGCAGGAGAGCTCAACAGCATTCCTACCCTTACCCCGTCGGCACCATAAGCGTCTATAAGCCCCAGAGGATCTGGCGAATTACCCAGGGATTTTGACATTTTTCTACGCTGTTTGTCGCGAACAATTCCCGTTAGGTAAACATTGTTGAAAGGCTTTTGATCTCTGTATTCATACCCCGCAATGATCATACGTGCCACCCAGAAAAACAGGATTTCGGGCGCAGTTACCAGGTCATTTGTTGGGTAATAGTAGTTAATCTCCTTATTGTCGGGCTCAAGAATCCCGTTAAAGACGCTAATTGGCCAAAGCCATGATGAGAACCAGGTATCAAGAGCGTCCTGATCCTGCCTCAAATTGGCAGCTGTTAAGTTTTCGTTTCCGGTTTGTTTCTTAGCCAATGCCACAGCCTCTTCAATAGTCTCGGCCACAACGAAATCTTCTTTCCCGCTTCCGTAGTAATATGCGGGAATTTGCTGCCCCCACACCAACTGCCGGCTAATGTTCCAGTCGCGAACATTCTCCACCCAGTGACGGTAAGTATTTACAAATTTTTCGGGTACCAGGCTCACCTCTTTCTCCAGCACGGCATCAAGTGCAGGCCGGGCCAGTTCTTTCATTTTTAAGAACCACTGGTCGCTTAGTTTTGGCTCGATCACCGCTCCTGTGCGCTCACTGGTGCCTACTTTATTGAGGTGGGTTTCAGTTTTCACCAAAATTCCTTTTTCCTCAAGTTCTTTAACGATCTTTTTTCGTGCCTCGAAACGGTCCATTCCTTCATAATGCATTCCGTAGGAATTTAGCGTAGCATCATCGTGAAAGATATCGATCACCTCCAGGTTGTGCTTATCTCCCAGCATCTTGTCATTTTCATCGTGCGCCGGGGTTACTTTTAAGCATCCCGTTCCAAACTCCATGTCTACATACTCATCTTCGATAATGGGGATCACCCGCTCACAAAGCGGTACAATGGCCTTTTTACCTTTTAAATGACTAAACCTTTCATCATTAGGGTTAATACACACCGCAGTATCTCCCAAAATAGTTTCGGGCCGGGTAGTAGCAATAGTGAGCGTATCATTTGTACCCTCAATTTTATACTGAAGGTAGTACAACTGCCCCTGCTGCTCCTGGTAGATCACTTCTTCATCAGAAAGGGTGGTTCTCGCCTGCGGGTCCCAGTTTACCATGCGATACCCGCGGTAAATGTGACCTTTGCGGTAAAGGTCAACAAACACTTTTATTACCGAAGCCGACATATCATCGTCCATCGTGAATTTCGTGCGGTCCCAGTCACAGGAAGCCCCAAGTTTTTTGAGCTGTTCCAAAATAATCCCGCCATGTTTGTGCGTCCATTCCCAGGCGTGTTCCAGAAATTCTTCCCTCGAAAGGGCATTTTTGTCAATCCCCTCAGCCTTTAATTTGGCCACAACTTTGGCTTCCGTAGCAATTGAGGCGTGATCTGTCCCCGGCACCCAGCAGGCGTTGTAACCCTGCAGCCGTGCGCGGCGAATCAAAACATCCTGAATGGTATTATTGAGCATGTGCCCCATGTGCAGCACGCCGGTAACATTGGGCGGCGGAATTACGATAGTATAAGGCTCTCTTTCATCGACTTCCGAATGAAAATAATTGTTCTTCATCCAGTAGTCATACCACTTGGTTTCAACTTCGCGGGCTACGTAATTTGATGCTACAGACATACTTTGGTGCGGTTTTTGGAATATCTGGGCAAAAGTAATTATAACTTCAGGATTATAAAAGGCGATGCAGCCGATTGCCTTTTTATTTGCTATAATAAACAGATTAGTAGTATATTTACAATTCTGAAAAAACTAAAAACCATGAAAAAATTAATTGCAATTGCCATTTTTGTTTTTGCAGGCTTTGCTGTACAGGCACAGGAAACGGCAAAAATTGAATTTAAATCTGAGGTAATAGACTACGGCGAAATAGAGAAAGGAAGTGATGGCGTTCGCGTGTTTGAATTTACAAATACAGGCAGTGTGCCCCTCGTAATTACAGACGTTACTTCAAGCTGTGGGTGTACCATCCCCGAAAAACCTAAAGATCCTATCGCCCCCGGAGAAAAAGGGGAGATCAAAGTTAAATACGACACTAAAAGGGTAGGCCCAATTAGAAAGACCATTACCGTTTATTCTAATGCCGATGTTCCTGCCAAATCAATAAAGATCAAAGGAAAAGTTCTGGAATAAAACTTTCCAGAAATGACATTTTTGAAGAGGTTGTTTTAAAAGCTGCCACTCCGTTTTTCTGATGAATTTCAGAAGCACCTGCAACAAAAAGCAGGTTGACGGAAACAGGCTTTTAAAGCAGCCTCTTTTTTATTTTCAGTAGTTTTTTAAGCACAAATTGCCATTTTTGAAGGATCTGAAGCTCTGCCCTTCTCCTCCTCAAGTTTTTCTGAAAAAGTTTCGCTTTCTCTACTTCGGAAGTAGAAAAAAGGCAGCTTCAAAATGCCTTTTTTGGAAGGTTAAGCGCTCTTTCATATCCTCTTTTCGCCAGTTTTGCTGAAGTATTTCAAAAATACCTCATAATTTCAGCTTTAATCTGAAATTTTCAGCTTTTCAAACACCAATATCACTAAGAAATTTAATCTTCATCACAATTCATCGGCAACTCCTGATGCTTTAAGTTGAATATCCTTCAGAAAGGATAAAAATCTCGAAAAATATTATTCTCAATTTAAAATTTCGCAACTTTGTAAGCCAAAATTTTAGATATGCCACATATTTCCCGTAAAGGGCAGGCTATGCCCGAATCTCCTATAAGAAAATTGGTTCCTTACGCCGAAGCAGCGATCAAAAAAGGCCGAATCATTTACCAGCTAAACATTGGTCAACCCGACATTAAAACTCCTGCCAAAGCACTTGCAGCCGTCAAAAATACCGATATTGAAGTGCTTTCTTACAGCCATTCTGCAGGTTTTGAAAGCTACCGCAACAAGCTGGCCAGCTACTACCGGAACCACAACATCGAAATTTCGGCTAATGAACTTATCATCACCACAGGCGGGTCTGAAGCCCTGCTTTTTACCATGGGCAGTATTTGTGATGCGGGAGATGAAGTAATCATCCCCGAGCCATTTTACGCCAATTATAACGGTTTTGCCACAGCATCGGGCGTTACTGTAGTACCCGTAAAGTCAAAAATTGAAGACAGTTTTGCGCTGCCTCCAATTTCTGAATTTGAAAAGCTCATCACGCCAAAGACCAAGGCAATTTTAATTTGCAACCCGGGCAACCCCACCGGTTACCTCTATACAAAAGAGGAGATTGATCAACTGGCCGAGATCGTTAAAAAGCACGACCTCTTTATTGTAGCCGATGAAGTATACCGCGAATTTGCCTACGACGGTGCAAAACACCATTCTATTATGAGCGTGCCAGGCCTGGAGCAGAACGCGATTATGATAGACTCTGTTTCAAAGCGCTACAGCATGTGTGGCGCACGAATTGGCTGCGTGGTTTCCAAAAACGCCGATTTTATGGCTACGGCCATGAAGTTTGCCCAGGCCCGCCTAAGCCCGCCTACTTTTGCCCAAATTGCCAGTGAAGCCGCCCTCGATACAGAACAGGAATATTTTGACGAGGTCATTGAGGAATACACTTCGCGAAGAAATACGCTGGTTAAAGGTCTTGAGCAGATTGAAGGCGTTAGAGTGGCCAACCCAAAAGGCGCTTTTTACTGTATTGCCGAACTACCCGTTGCAGATGCCGAAGATTTTGCCAAATGGCTGCTCGAGAATTTTGAGATGGATAACGAAACGGTAATGATAGCACCGGCTGCAGGTTTCTACTCCACCCCAAACACCGGGACAAACCAGGTAAGAATCGCCTATGTTCTTAAAAAGGAAAATCTTGTAAGGGCCATAGAAATCTTAAAAGAAGCTCTTAAGCAGTACATAGGCTAATGAAAATACTGTCCAACATTTCCCTGAAGCCCTATAACACGTTCGGGATAGATGTTAAGGCCCGTTATTTTGCAGAAGTAACTTCTTTAGACGAGCTGCGGGAGGTTTTAAAGAACAGCTACGCTTCCGAATTATTTATTCTTGGTGGCGGCAGTAATATGCTGCTCACAAAAGATGTTCAAAAGACCGTGGTATATATCAATCTAAAGGGAATTGAAATCCTTGAAGAGCGGGAGAATGACGTACTGGTAAAGGCCATGGCCGGTGAAAACTGGCATGAGTTTGTCTTGTACTGCATTGATCATTCTTTTGGCGGCCTCGAAAACCTATCGCTCATTCCGGGAAAAGTGGGCACGGCTCCAATTCAGAATATTGGCGCTTATGGCGTAGAGCTTAAAGATAGTTTTGAAAGCTGCACCACGCTAGATGTTCAGACGCTGCAGTTAAGAACTTTTACCCGTGAAGAATGCAGGTTTGGCTACAGGGATTCTGTTTTTAAAAATGAAGCTAAGGGCAGGTACATTATTACAAGCGTTAATTTCAGGCTTAGCAAGAAAAATCATAGGCTGAATACTTCCTATGGCTCCATAGACCAGTTTTTGGAAGAAAAAGGGATAAAAACGCCTACAATAGCCAGTGTTTCTGAAGCTGTTATAAGCATAAGACAGTCTAAACTTCCAGACCCCAAAGAATTGGGCAACAGCGGAAGCTTTTTTAAAAACCCTGTGGTTTCCAAAGAGAAGTTAGAGAAGCTGCATAAGGAATTCCCTGAAGCCCCTTTTTATGTAATTGACGAGCAGCAGGTCAAAATCCCTGCCGGCTGGCTCATTGATCGCGCCGGTTTAAAAGGCTATCGCGAAGGAGACGCCGGGGTACACACAAAACAGGCGCTGGTGCTCGTAAACTACGGAAATGCCACCGGCCAGGATATACTCAAGCTCGCCGAAAAGATTCAGCAGAAAATCTGGGATATGTTCGGGATCGAGATTTCTCCCGAAGTCAATATTATCTAAGAGCAGCAAACATTAAAAAAGGCTTTCAAAAATGTCATTTTTGAAAGCCTTTTTCTTTTTCATTGCCAAATTTCACTACTGCTCGGCAGTGATGGTCAGCCTGTTAATCCCTTCTGGAAGCAGGACTTTATCTATGATAAAACCGGTGCCGTTTTCAATTTCAAAACTTTCGGAGATATTGGCTTTTTCACCAGTTGCGCCGGTAAGCACAATTTTATCGCCTTCAAGGCTAAATGTGATATTTTCACCTTCAAAAGTAGGCAGCACAAGAGAACCCTTAGCATTTTGAATTTCCTGTTTTAGCTCTTCCTGTGTAAAATCAGCTTTCACCATGTGGTATGGGATCACAGATTCTGGGCTGGTTTCTAAAATGTCATAGCCCTGCTGCCTGTAAACCCTACTGTAAGCCCTGTTACTTGGCGCAAATACCATGTAAGGCCCGTTTACGCTGTCTAAAGTATCTTCCACATTCCAGGTGTTGAGGCCGGTGGCAAAGGTACTTAGCTCAGGGTTTCCTTCAATTGCGTCTACTGTAGCGTTGCGCTGGCGCAGCTCTTCAACACGCTCATCAAAATTTTCTTCCTGCACCTCAGGAGATTGGGTGTCGGCATTATTGGTTTCGTTGTTTTTACAGGCGCCAAGCAGCATAATCAGAAATCCGCTCAACATCATTATGTTCCTCATTTTCATAATAGTATTATTTTTCGGGTTCATATTTAATCTACTAAAAAAGTAAGGGAGAGCCGAGCCATAAATTATAATCCTACGTTAATTATCTTTTCTTCTGAAGGAAAATTCTTAACCTTCAGTAGAAAAGATCAATGAAATTCTCGCAACTACTCCCTAATTTCACCGGGTTGCAAAACATTATCGATGATATGGTAAACTCCGTAGTACTCGTCCATATTTGAAGTCACAATTGAAGCTTTATTCCCCAGCACATCGGTAAGTACAATTTTGTCCCCTTCAAGGCTGGCCCAGAGTTTCTCGCCCAGAGCAGTTCTAAACTCATACCTGCCATTTTCTGAAGCCCTGATCCTTTCCCGAAGATAATCTACGGTCATTTCACCTTCTACCATGTAGTAACGCATAAGGTTGGCGTTAGACCTGAGACTGTCATTATCGGGATTCATTTGCCTGGCCGGGATGCGGTCATACGCGGCGTTTGAAGGGGCAAAAATGGTATAGATCCCTTCCTTTCCTTCAAATTCTTCTTCAAGGCCAGATCTCTCAAATTCTTCAGTAAAGGCAGTCAGCTCGTCATCTTCGCGCATTTTGGCAAGCATATAACTTCTCGGCATCGGCCTGTCGGGGCTGTTTAATTCATCTTTTTTTTCTTCCGCAGGAAGAATATCTGTCTCTGAATCACTCTTGTTTTTGTTATTCTGACAGGATATTAATCCGGCAAAGAGAAATATGATCAGGATTTTAGGTAATTTGTATATCATATCGGGTATTTTTTAGCATTATATGCAATTTACTACCCTAAAAAACCAATCCCTCCCGCACAGCAATAAATTTTAGTTAAAGTTGTGTAAATGAAGCATTAAGAAAAAAATCTCATTCCCTTCTTATAGTGCTCATTATTCGTTATTTTTGCAACAAAATTAAATTATGGAACTCATATTAATCACCATAGCACTTTTAGGACTTGCAGTTGCCGGGATCGCCATTAAGATTTGGGGAAAGAAAGATGGAAAATTTAGCGGAACCTGTGCCAGTCAAAGCCCTTTTCTCAACAAGGAAGGAGAAGCCTGCAGTTACTGCGGAAAGCTTCCCGATGAAGCCAGAGACTGCAACGAACCACAACCGGTAAAATAATTCCTGCCATTTAAATGCTAAGCATCCTTATTGCCTTTGTTCTCATTGGCCTAATCAACCTGTGTTATTACCTGGGCTTCTTCAGGTTTGCCCTGGCCAAAAATGAAAATCAGCCGGCATATAAGGACCTCCCGGTTTCGGTAATTATTTGCGCCAAGAACGAAGCCGAAAACCTCCGGAATTTCCTTCCTGCAATCCTGTCACAAGACCACCCCGATTTTGAGGTGGTAGTGATCAATGATGCCTCTGTAGACGAGACACTTGAGGTGCTTGAAGATTTTCAGCTGCGCGACGACCGGGTGAAAATAGTAGATGTTCAAAACAACGAAGCCTTTTGGGCCAACAAAAAATACGCAATTACCCTGGGCATCAAAAAGGCCAAAAAGCCTTACCTCTTATTTACTGATGCCGACTGCCGACCCGAGACCGGCCAGTGGCTTAGGGAGATGAGCGCCCACTTTGAAGACCAGAAGAGCATAGTGCTTGGCTACGGCGGGTACTTCATTGAAACCCGCTCCCTGCTCAACAAACTTATCAGGTTCGAGACGCTTTTTACGGCAATTCAGTACTTTTCTTATGCCAGCTGGGGGAAACCCTACATGGGCGTGGGCCGGAACCTCGCCTATACTTCCGAAGAATTTTTTGCACAAAATGGGTTTGCCACGCATTTGCACATCAAATCTGGCGATGATGACCTTTTTGTAAACGGCGCAGCGAACAGCCACAATACGGCCCTGTGCTATTCTCCCGTGGGCATTACGCGCAGCATTCCCAAAACAAGCCTCAAGGCCTGGTTCAGGCAAAAGAGAAGGCATGTTTCGGCCGCTTCCCATTACAAAAAAGAACACCGGTTAATGCTGGGGCTTTTTTACACTTCCCAGCTCCTGTTCTGGATCTTCTTTTTTATCCTCTTAAAAAGCCCTTTTTGGCAGGCAGCTTTATTCTTACTAGCACTAAGATGGATTGTACAGGGCGTGGTTTTTTACAACTCTGGGAAAAAGTTTGGGGAAACCGATCTTTTCTGGATTTTTCCCTTTCTAGAATTGTTCCTGGTTTCGGCGCAATTGGTTATATTTATCTCTAATATTTTTTCAAAACCCACTAATTGGAAATAGAGCCAGACCTGCTTCAGCAACAAATTGAAAAGGCCAAAAAAGGGAAACAAACAGCCTTTAATTATCTTCTAGACCGGTTTTGGAATGATGTTTACGGCTTTCAGCTTAAACGCACCCAAAACGAATATGATGCCGAAGACATCACGATCCAGGCATTTTCGAGAGCCTTCGATAAAATTGACACTTTTGACCCCAAATACACCTTCAAAACCTGGATCATTACCATTTCCAAGAATATTCACGTAGACCTGGTAAGAAAGAAGAACGCTTCGATACGCGCACGCACCACCGATGAAGAAGATGAGCGCGTACACCGCATTCCCGATGAAACGCCCAGTATAGAAGACACTTTGATCACCGAACAAAACCTGGCCCAGCTGCTCATAGACATCAAAAAGCTGAAACCGCACTACCAGGAAGTGATCCACCTGCGGTATTTTCAGGAAAAGAGCTACAAAGAAATCGCAGCCCAGCTTCAGGAGCCCATCAACAACGTAAAGGTAAAGATCTTAAGGGCAAAAAAACTCCTGGCCGAAGTCATCGAAAAAAGGACTTCCTAAACGCCATTTTTGAGACTTCAGCATTCAAAAAGGTCTTTTTCTTTGGAAGTTTTTGTGCTGAAAAGGGAAAAACACCGCCTGCATTTAACGTTTGTTTTTAGGCATTCTAGTTGTACCTTTGCCCATCTATGGAAACACAGCAACTCCCTACACAAAGAGCGCCCAAACCTAAGTGGTTAAGGGTAAAACTACCTACCGGAAAAAAGTACACCGAGCTAAGAGGTGTAGTAGATAAATACAATCTTCATACAATCTGCACCTCCGGAAGTTGTCCAAACATGGGAGAATGCTGGGGTGAGGGCACTGCCACTTTTATGATCCTCGGAAATATCTGTACCCGTTCCTGCGGATTTTGCGGCGTAAAAACCGGAAGACCCGAAACGCTGGACTGGGATGAGCCCGAAAAAGTGGCCCGCTCTATCAAACTGATGAAGATAAAACACGCTGTAATCACCAGTGTAGACCGTGACGACCTTAAAGACATGGGTTCTATCATGTGGGCAGAGACCGTGAGCGCCATTCGCCGCATGAACCCCGATACCACCCTCGAAACCCTCATCCCTGATTTTCAGGGAGTGGAAAGGAACATTGACCGCATCATCAAAGTAAATCCTGAAATTGTTTCCCACAACATGGAAACCGTAAAAAGGCTCACCCGCGAAGTAAGAATCCAGGCGAAATATGAGCGCAGCCTTCAGGTGTTGAAATACCTGAAAGAGCAGGGAGTGAACAGAACCAAGTCGGGCATCATGCTTGGATTGGGCGAGAAAGAAGATGAAGTGATACAAACCCTGAAAGACCTGCGGGCAGTAAATCTTGATATTGTAACCATAGGCCAGTACCTGCAACCTACAAAACAGCACCTTCCGGTACACGAATTTGTGACTCCAGAACAGTTCAAGAAATATGAGACCATCGGACTTGAAATGGGCTTTAGGCATGTGGAAAGCGGTGCCCTGGTAAGATCTTCGTATAAAGCACAAAAACACTTAACATAATGGAGGGCGCAAGACCTTCAGCAGTATCAAAAGAAAAGATCAGGGTTGGGATCAACGGCTTTGGTCGCATAGGCCGAAATTTGTTCAGGCTGCTCTTAGATCGTGAAGATATTGAGGTGGTGGCCATTAACGACCTCGCCCCCGCCGCCACCCTGGCCCACCTTCTCAAGTACGACAGCATACACGGGGTACTCAAAAAAGAGGTTTCTTCCAAAGAAGCTTCCGTAGTAATAGACGGGAAAGAAGTACCCGTTTCCAATCACGCCCGTACCGCCCACATTAACTGGAGCCTTCACCATGTAGACGTGGTGGTAGAAAGCACCGGAAAGTTCAAGAAAAGGCCTGAGCTTGAAGCCCACCTTCAGCAAGGTGTCAAAAAGGTCATTTTAAGCGTGCCTCCCGAAGATGACTCCATTAAGATGGTGGTCCTGGGAGTGAACGAGCATATTCTGGACGGCACAGAGGATATTATTTCTAACGCCTCGTGTACCACAAACAATGCCGCCCCAATGCTAAAGATCGTGAATGAACTGGCCGGGGTCAAAAAAGCCTATATTACCACGGTACATTCTTACACCACAGATCAAAGCCTGCACGACCAGCCACACAAAGACCTGCGACGTGCCAGGGCCGCCGGGCAATCTATTGTACCCACCACCACCGGCGCGGCAAAAGCACTTACAAGAATTTTCCCGAAGCTAAGCGATGTGATTGGCGGCTGCGGAATAAGGGTACCGGTGGCCAACGGCAGCCTTACCGATATGACCCTTCATGTTGAAAAGCGCACGAGCATAGAAGAAGTTAACGCGGCCTTTAAAAAAGCTGCTGCAGGAAGCCTCAAGCATATCCTGGAATACACCGAAGATCCTATAGTTTCTATAGATATTAAAGGCAATTCCCACTCCTGTATCTTTGATGCGCAAATGACTTCGGTAGTGGGAGATACCTTTGTGAAGATCATAGGATGGTATGACAACGAGATAGGCTATTCGAGCCGCCTCATTGATTTAATTTCCCATGTATCAATTAAATAGTTATATTTATCCACAGTTATTTTGTCCCAATGAAGAACTTTACTCTTTTAATGGTGGCGTTTCTTTACTTTTCCTTTTCCTATTCCC
>Ga0098069_100615_pt1 | contig 13338 bp, 11 predicted proteins | sample 27_taG_FD_92584 | JGI IMG/M metagenome (GOLD analysis project Ga0098069, IMG submission 92584) | Marine viral communities from Cariaco Basin, Caribbean Sea - 27_WHOI_OMZ | ecosystem: Environmental > Aquatic > Marine > Oceanic | place: Caribbean Sea: Cariaco Basin | collected 2014-11-09 | reverse complement strand
CCACACTTGAGTCTTCAAATGAAAACACCTAACTTTATTCATGAAAAAACCTGTGAAGAAAACTCCACAGGTCTATTAAAAAATTTTACTTAATAACTGTCAACCTATTTTAGGACGACACAAAAAGGAGGAATAAAATTTCCTTACATAACTTCTGAATTCTTTTCGCAAAGCGCCAGGTCTTGCATTTCTGCTATTATAGCTTCACCTTTATTTTTATTATACCATAATTGCAGATCTGTTTTAAGTTGCTCATCAATCTTGGCATGTTTCTGAACATAGTCGTCTACTACTTTGGTTGCCGCTTTAGAGCGAGGTCCCCAATGATTAACTACCTCCAGGTTTTTGTCTAGAACAATAAGTTTTGGGATAGAACGGGAGCCATAGGTTAAAAAAGAATCCATTAGCTCTGGATTCTCATCACGTAGAACGATCTTTAACTCAATATTTTCTGAGTTTTCAGCAATTTTATTGAAGAACGGAAGACTTTGGGCAGCATCCCCGCACCAGGGCTCGGTAATTACCAGCCAGGTTTGTTTTACGTTTATAGCCTGGAAGTATTTATTTTGCTCTTCTGAGAGCTTTATGGTTTTATCCAGACGTTTACTACGGCTAAAATTAAGTTTAGTATAGTTTATTTTTTCGCTGGTAGCTTCTCCGGTTGTTCTTCCTTCTGCTACCAATTTCTTAAAAAGTACATTGTATTCCTCGTAGCTTATTGCTTTTGCTAGAGACTTTTGTATTAATTCCTTCATTTCTTTAAAATTTAATTTCAAATAGAGGGTTTTAGTAATAGTTCTGATTGGTTTTAAAAGACATATTTACAATATCCGGGCCATACAATGAAACTTTAAAACCTAAGAACTAGGAATATTTTATGATTAAAATTAAGTTGGTAAAGGTGTTCAACTTTAAACACCTAATATATGAGCCCGATCATAAATTGGTAAATTTCTGACATCTAATTTCTAGCTTAGGTATTATTTTAAGAGTCAAGGTGTTGAATGGGTATTTATAAGATTAAGAAGGATAGAGTAAGGCAACTTTGATGATTTGAGTAAGCTTATGCCAGGCTATTCTCCAGAACTAATCAGGTTAAAAAACAGGCATTTAGGATTGGATTATATTCATTGAAAATGTATATAAAACAAAAAAGTCTTCCAAGATTGGAAGACTTTTTGTGATCGCGCCAGGATTCGAACCTGGGACCGCCTGCTTAGAAGGCAGGTGCTCTATCCAGCTGAGCTACGCGACCGTTTTTGCGGTTGCAAATATAAGCCTCTTTCGAAATAAAACAACCTTTTTTTAATAAAAAATGGTTTTTTTTATTCGGCCCCGTTTTAGATCCCTTTTAATCTCTTTTAACTTAATTTTTATTTTGAAAGTTTTTCTAAATTATATCCTTAATTTTGCGGCGGTAATTTTTTAATACCCCATTACTAAATTAAACCTGCTTCTTGTTACTCTATGTTGGTTCACTATACCAGGTTTTAAAATTATTGTCTTTATTACCAAATCTTAATTACAGTCTATAATTGTGTATGGAGTTTCAGTTTACGATTATTGTTCCGGTTTATAATGAAATAGAAAGTCTACCCAGGCTTTTTGAATATTTGCAGAAATATCTAAAATCGGCATCGCTTAGATCTTGCGTATTACTGGTGGATGATGGTTCTAGTGATGGTAGTGCTTCTGCAATAGAAAAATTTTGCCTGGATCACGATGATTTTAATTGCCTGTTATTTGATAAGAATTATGGAAAAGGAGCCGCTTTAAAAGCCGCTTTCGATTATACTAAAACCCCTTTACTTGGCTATTTGGATGCTGATCTACAAACACATCCTGAGGATTTTGAATTGCTATTCCCTTATATTGAAGATTACGGTTTAGTTACCGGCTGGCGTAAGAACAGAAAGGATACTTTGGTAAAGCGTATTTCCTCTAAAACCGGGAATGCAGTAAGAATATTTTTCACCAAAGATAATATACACGACACCGGATGTCCGCTTAAAATTATGCATACCGCATACGCCAAAAAAATCCCGATGTTTAAAGGTTTACAGCGGTTTTTACCGGCAATGATATTGCTGCAGCAAAAGGAAATTAAAGAAGTGGTGATAAATCATTATCCCAGAATTGAAGGCCAATCAAAATACAATTTTAAAAATAGGTTTCTTGGCCCGCTGCTAGATTGTTTTGCTTACGTCTGGATAAAAAAATCTTATATAGATTACAGTTTAAAAGCGAAACATGGATAGTTCGCTAATAATTTATGTAATAGGATTTACTGCTCAAATTCTGTTTTCTTCCAGGATGATTATGCAATGGATACTTTCTGAAAAACAGAAGAAGGTCCTCACACCCATCCTTTTTTGGGAATTAAGCTTACTGGCTTCTTTCTTATTATTTATTTACGGTTATGCCAGGGACGATTTTGCCATTATGCTGGGGCAGAGTCTTACTTACTTCATTTATATTAGAAATTTACAATTCCAGGGACAATGGAGTAAACTTCCTTTTATTATTAGATTTTTGATTTTTGTTTTCCCGGTTATAGTAGTGGTTTACAGTTTTTTCAATAATGAATACGACCTTCAAAAACTATTTCAGAATGAAGCTATCCCTTTATGGTTACTAATATTAGGGATTGTTGCTCAAATAATTTTCACCCTACGCTTTTTGTATCAATGGATATATTCTGAGAAACAGAAAAAATCTACTTTACCACTGGGATTTTGGTGGCTAAGCCTTGCCGGTTCTTCTTTGATCTTAATTTATGCTATTTTGAGAAAAGACCCGGTTTTACTTATTGGTCATCTATTTGGTGCGTTCATGTACATTAGAAATATTATAATTCATCATAATGAAATTAGAGAATAAATATATGGTCCTGCTGGTTCTTGCGGGAATTGCTGTGTTTTTTGTAAATCTTGATGCTATTTATATCAACATTATGGAGGCGCGTAACTTTATTACCGCCAGGGAAATGTTAAACGACAACAACTGGATTTTCACTACTATGAATGCTGAGCCTCGTTATGAAAAACCTCCCTTACCAACATGGCTAACCGCAATTTCAATGTCTATTTTTGGGATAGAAGGTCTTTTTGGTTTAAGACTTCCTTCTGCGATTATGGGATTGATCCTGGTAGTTTTTATTTATAAATTCCTGCTAAAGATTACCAGAAATATTGAACTTTCATTTTTAGCCGGGTTAATTGCTACAACTTCATTCTATATCGTTTATTCCAGTAGAGATGGGCAATGGGATATTCATACCCATAGCTTTATGATACTCGCTATATTTTTTCTTTATAAATTATATAACTCGACAAAAAACTGGTATCTCTTTGCTACGATTAGTGGGCTCTTTATTGGCTGTTCTATTTTGAGTAAAGGTCCGGTTTCACTCTATGCATTATTTCTTCCATTCTTAATTGCGTATGGGTTTATTTATAAATTTAAGGGTACTAAAGAGCGTTGGAAAGCTATAGCGCTTTTGGTTGTAGTCGCTTTAATTTCCGGAGGTTGGTGGAATCTATATGTTTATTTATTTGATACCCGAGCCGTTGCTGAGATCACATCCCAGGAAACCGGAAGATGGTTAAATTATAATGTAAGACCCTTTTATTATTACTGGAGCTTTTTTATACAAAGTGGATTATGGACAATTCCTTCTTTTGTAGCTCTGCTTTACCCATACTTAAAAGACAGGGTAAGCAACAAGAAAGCCTATAAATTTACACTTTTCTGGACCTTAGCTTCGGTTTTCCTGTTATCAATAATTCCAGAGAAAAAGTCGCGATATCTCCTGCCTGTACTTATTCCAATGGCAATGAACACTTCTTTCTATATAAAATACCTCTTTAATCATTTTAGAAGTATAAAAACAAAAGAAGCTGCCGTAGTTTATTTTCATTTTGGAATATTTGCTGTTGTAGGATGCATTTTTCCAATCGCTGCATATTTTTATTTTGAACCTATGTTGCAAGACATATTGATGTGGTACATTTTAAGCTCAATTTTCTTATTTATTATTGGGGTTTTAATGTTCAGGTTTTTAATGCTAAAGAAAATAAAACCGGTATTTTATTTAAGTATTTTTTTCTTAATAAGTGTTGTATGGTTTGGTTTGCCGATGGCTGATAAAATCAATGTAAATAAAGATTACAATAGCATAGTAAATATAGATAAGCATCTGAAAAAGTATAATACAAAGGTGTATGATTTTAATACCTTTACTCCTGAACTTATCTGGGAATTTGGGAAGCCTATTCCGGTTTTAACTCAGAAAAATAAGATGAAGATGACAAATTCTGATAAGTTTTTAATTTTAACTGGAGCTAACCTTAGCGATAGCCTGAAACAGGTTTTTAGTAATTATAAAACAACAAAAATAGATAGTGTAGATATGAATCCAGTAAGCACTAAACACAAAGAAAGGTTATATCGGGAGCTATATTTACTGGAAAAAGAAGAAGATTAGTAATACCTTCATTTTTTAACACGGCAATATTTAATTATATTGAGACGATTTTAAATTAACCAACAAATGCTTGATTATCCAATTAAATTTAACCCCATTTTAAAGGAAAAGATCTGGGGTGGGGAAAAACTCAACAATATTCTGAACAAACGAACCAACCGTGACGACCTTGGTGAAAGCTGGGAAATTTCTGGTGTAACTGGAAATATTTCTGTGGTTGCTAATGGTGAATTTAAAGGTTTCTCTTTAAAAGATCTTTTGGAAGAATACAAAGATAGAATCTTAGGTGAAAAAATATATAAGGAGTTTGATGCCGATTTCCCTTTGCTTATTAAATTTATAGATGCCAAGACAGAGCTTTCTGTACAATTGCATCCTAACGATGAACTTGCACAGCAACGCCATAATTCCTTTGGAAAAACCGAAATGTGGTATATCATGCAGGCCGATAAGGGAGCGAAAATCAATATTGGATTTAAGGAAAGCGTTTCAAAAGAAGATTATATAACCAGATTAGAAGAAGGAAAAATTGTAGAACTTCTCAATTTTGAAGAAGTAAAAAAAGGAGATAGTTTCTTTATAAATACGGGAAAAGTACATGCAATAGGAGCAGGGGTACTTTTAGCTGAAATTCAGCAAACTTCAGATGTTACGTATAGAATTTACGACTGGGATCGCACCGATGATGACGGTAACTCCAGGGAACTCCACACAGCCTTAGCCATTGATGCTATAGATTTCGAAAAGAAAGATGATTTTAAACTGAACTACAAAAAGGAAGTAAATACTTCTTCTGAAGTAGCCAGTTGTAAATATTTCACCACCAATTATTTACCTGTGAAAGGGGAAATAGAGAAAGATTATAGCAATTTGGATTCTTTCGTAATCTATATGTGTGTGGGTGGAGATGGCCAGGTTTCAGTAAATGGTAATTCAGAAAAGATTAGGCAGGGAGAAACCTTGCTTATTCCTGCGGAAAATAAAAACGTTCAACTTTCAGCTGAAAATTGTGAACTCTTAGAAGTTTATATCAAATAAAAGAAAGCTGTTTGAATTATTTTCAAACAGCTTCTATTCAATAAAATCCTGCTATGTATTCTGCAGGATTTTTTCTATTTCATTCAATTCAGTTTTACTAAATTCGAGGTTTTCTAAAGTGTGTATATTTTCCTCTAATTGGGAAACCTTACTCGCGCCAACCAATACCGAAGTCACCCGGTTATCCTTTAGCAACCAGGCCACAGCCATTTGTGCTAAGCTTTGGTTTCTAGATTGAGCGATTTCATTTAGTTTTTGCACTTTAGTTACTACTTCAGGAGTGATTTGCGATTCATCTAAATAACTTCCCTGCGTTGCTGCACGGCTATCTTTTGGAATTCCGTTTAGATATTTATCGGTTAAAATTCCCTGTTCTAAAGGAGAGAATACAATGCTGCCAATTCCTTCGCGTTCCAGGGTATTTAACAAACCACCTTCTACCCAACGGTCCATCATATTATACCTGGGTTGGTGTATTAGAAATGGAGTATTTTGAGCTTTAAGGATTTTAGCCGCTTTAGCCGTATCTTCTGCAGAATATTGTGAAATCCCTACATAAAGCGCCTTTCCCTGCCTAACAATTTGATCTAAAGCCCCCATTGTTTCTTCCAATGGTGTTTCAGGGTCTGGACGGTGGTGATAAAATATATCTACATAATCTAACCCCATTCTTTGCAAAGACTGGTCTAAACTGGAAATAAGGTATTTCCTGGAGCCAAAATTTCCATATGGTCCGGGCCACATATCCCAGCCGGCTTTTGTAGAAATAATTAATTCATCCCGATATTGTTTAAAATCTTCAGCAAAGATCTTCCCGAAATTCTTTTCGGCAGAACCATAAGGTGGGCCGTAATTATTGGCAAGATCAAAGTGTGTGATCCCATTATTGAAAGCAGTTCTCAATAGATTTCTGGAATTTTCAAAATCATCCTTATCGCCGAAATTATGCCATAACCCTAGGGATAGTAAAGGAAGTTTAATCCCGCTTTTCCCACAGCGACGGTATTGCATTTTTTCGTATCGATCTTCTGAAGCTTTATAGTTACTCATAAAGTCTAATTCTGTTTAATTTAAGTAAATAGTATTTTAAAATTATTCAAGTTCCCGCACCCAAATGTTTCTAAAACTCACAGGGTTCCCGTGATCCTGAAAATGAATCGGAAGCTTTTCTTCATGTTTGGTGTAATTGGGAATCCCTATGTATTCCGTTGGGCCTCGTAATTCATAATTATTTTGAACTACCACGCCATTATGAAGTACCGTTAATTTAGCCGGACTTAATAACATTCCGTCTTCATTGAACCTGGGAGCGGTGAAAATAATATCATAAGTATTCCATTGGCCCGGAGCTTTTGTTGCGTTAACTAAAGGCGGAGATTGCTTATAAATACTGGCAGCCTGCCCATTAGTGTAAGTTTCGTTCTCATAAGAATCCAGGATTTGTACTTCATATTTTCCCATAATTATCACACCGCTGTTTCCTCTTCCCTGGCCTTCGCCCTTAATTTCTGAGGGTGAGCGCCATTCTAAATGCAATTGCATATCCCCAAAATTCTCTTTTGTTACTATACCACCGGTACCAGGATTTACGGTTAAAACATCTCCTTCTATATTCCAGGTGGGTTCAGAACCATCTTTCTCATTTACAAAAGCCGAAAGATCTGAGCCATCAAATAAGATTTTAGCATCAGATGCAGGTGTATTTGTAGATTCACCTGCTTCAATTTTTTGAGGAACCGGTTCATAGAATTCGGTAGCTTCCGGTGGTAATTTGATATTTTTTTCCTGGGCAAACGCAGTGATTGAAGCAAATACAAATGTACCTGTCAATAAACCTGATTTTAATGATATGTTCATTTTAAAATTTTTAGTTGAAAAAATTAGTTATTGTTTACGTGATCGTAGATTAGCTTAGAAACTTCTGCTAACATTTTGGTGCCCGCCTCCATATCTTTCATATTTTTTGAAAGCAGCACCAAAACATATTTCTTGCCATCGGTTAATTCAATTAAAGCCGAATCGTGATGTACACCGGTAATCCAGCCGGTTTTATTAGCAATTTTTAAATTTTCAGGAAGTAAAGCGGGAATTAGATCGGTGTGTTTTTGTTGCTGTAAGATGTGAAGCATTTCCTTATCTGCCTCAGCGTTTACTGCTTTTCCATTGGCTAAAGCTTCAAAGATCAACATCAGATTATAAGCAGTAGTAGAGTTGCTCAAACCAGCTTCATAAGCTTTCATATCTTCAACACCGCGAAGTACATTGATATCCATTGCGCCCATTTCGCGCATGGTTTGATTTAAATTTTTAGCGTCAACCAGCTCAATTACAATATTGGTGGCCAGGTTACTGCTGTAAATAATCATATCGGTTACCAGGTCTTCAATACTTCTTTTTTGACCTATTTGTTCGTAGAGATGTTCCCCGCTATCCCGACCGAGTTCCATAGAATAAGAACTTCCGTCTAAAATACTTTGAAAGTCATTCTTTATTACCAGGGAATCCTGAAGCGAAAATTTTCCTTCAGAAGCTTGTTTAAAAACCTCGATCATTACCGGGGTTTTCATTGTACTTGCAGCGTGGAAATCTTCGTGAGCATTTATCAAAATACTATCTTTTTCTCCGGAGATATTCTTAAAAGCAATAGCGAAGTCTCCCTGATTTTCTTCAAAAATAGAAGCTATTTTATTTTGAAGCTCTTTTGTAGAATTTTGAGCATTGGAAAGAAAACCAATAAATATAAAAAAGACAGCTGCGCGAAATTTCATTTTATTCAGGATTTACTAGATAATCGAGATTAGTAGCTTTTAGGCTTACCGCTAAATCCAAAAAAAATAGATTTAACGGCTTAGTGGCTTACCCGAAGTGATTTTTAATTAATCCCGAATTTAATGAAATTTCCCCAAACCAGCTTAAATGCTGCCTAATGCTATTTCTACCATTCGGCTAAAACTTTGTTCCCTGTCTTTTGCAGGTAAGTGTTCACCTGTAACCAAAGAATCTGAAACTGTAAGTACAGAAAGTGCCTGTACGTTATATTTGGCAGCAACCGTATATAGTCCTGCAGTTTCCATTTCTACACACAACACCCCATAATCGGCCCATTTTTTATAACCGAGATCGTTTTCCTCGTAAAATATATCAGAGGAAAGCACATTACCTGCTCTGAACGGAATATCATTAGTTTGGGCAAATTTTACCGCATTCATCAATAATTCGAAGTCTGCGGTAGGAGCGAAGTCGGCGTGTTGAAAATTAGCTTTGTTAAAACCCGAATTAGAAGATGCAGCCATAGCCAGAACCACATCGTTAACCTTTAAATCTTTTTGATAGGAACCTGCAGAACCAACTCGAATAAGCTTTTTAGCTCCATATTCTGTAATTAATTCTGTGGCATAAATCAATGCCGACGGAATACCCATCCCGGTTGCCTGCACAGAAATCTTTTTGCCTTTATATGTTCCCGTATAGCCCAGCATTCCTCGAACTTCATTATAACAAACAGCATCTTCCAGGAAGTTTTCGGCAATCCATTTTGCTCTTAAAGGATCTCCCGGAAGTAAAACATTTTCTGCGATTTCACCTTCTTTTGCTTGTATATGTACGCTCATACTAGTTTTCTTATGAAGTTACTAATTTTATACCCGAGGATGTTCCCAGTCTGGAAACTCCCAGTTCTATATATTTGATAGCGGTTTCCCGATCCTTAATTCCGCCTGAAGCTTTAATTTGCATTTTATCTCCTGCAATTTTCTTCATCAGTTTTACATCTTCAAATGTAGCGCCGGCAGTTCCAAAACCAGTAGAAGTTTTTACGAAATCGGCATTTGCATTTAGAGCAGCTTTACATGCCGCTTCTTTTTCAGCGTTGGTTAAATAGCAGGTTTCAATAATCACTTTAAGAATTTTAGAGCCTATAGCCTTTTTAATTTCGGCGATTTCCTTTTCTATGTATTTGGCTTCACCACTTTTTAGCATTCCTATATTAATTACCATATCAATTTCATCGGCACCATTTGCAAGTGCATCTTTGGCCTCAAAAACTTTGGCCTCTGTGGTCATAGCTCCTAATGGGAAACCTATTACTATTGCTAATTTTACATTAGAGTCTTTTAAAACCGATTTAGCGTTCTTTAAATAAGAAGGAGGAATACAAACAGCAATAAACTGGTATGCTATCGCCTCTTTGCATAAGTTCTCAATATCTTTAGGGGTTGCCGTGGGTTTTAATAAGGTGTGATCTATAAATTGGTTGAGTTGCATCGTATATTTTTAGGATTTACAAATTTATAACTTTCTAACAGATGTAATTTATGATTGTTCTCAGCTTTCTGGATTAAAAAATTAATGTTTTTAGTATATTTTTTTGTTTTTTTTGGACAAAAGCTTGAAAAACATCTAATTTGTTTTGTAGTTTTCCAGAATATTTGTGAATTATTTATCTATTAGTTGTTGAATGTATAAAAATTACTTTTTTTTCTTTTCGTTTGTTGTAACGACATTTTCCACTTTCTCCCAAAATTACTCTCAAGAAAAAATCTTTTCCTGGTATGATCAAAATATTGGAATTGAGAATACTACACTTTTTCAGGGAATTGAATACGTGGAAACAGATAGGATGATTAATGAAAAACATAAATTTTTTGAAACGCAGGAGTTTCAGAAAGGAAATGTTACCTATAACGGGCAAACTTTTTACGGAGTACCGCTAAAGTATAATATCTACGACGATCTATTATTGGTTAACCTCAAGCAAGATCAAAGAAATTTTATTTTTCAACTTATAGATAATCAGGTGGATCAATTTCAAATAGATGAGAATAAGTTTAGATATTTAAAGGCCAATAATAACTCAGACATCTTAGGTTTCTATGAAATAATTAATGAAGAAGGAGCCTTTAAAATTTTCAAGAAACATCTTAGAAACAGAATGGAGATTAGGGATAGGAGTGTAGCTTATAGTGAATTTAATCCTGCCGATCCCGATTATATTTTTCAGTTTAAAAATGATTTTTTTAAGCTTGATAATCGAAGAGATCTATTTTCTAAATTTCCAGACCTGAAAAGTGAAATAAGAGGTTTTTATAGCAAATACAGGAAGCAATCGCGGAATAATCCGGATGTTTTTATGAAAAATCTGGCCAATGAAATAAATAGCCTTATACCTTCTGCTACAAATCAAATTCAAGAATGAGAAAATATTTACTCCTTTTTTTACTTATATATTTCCCCTTCACTTACGCACAAACAGCCGATCCAGAAATATCTATTAGTTTTGAGAATAAAGAACTGCCTGATATTTTAGCTGAAATTGAAGCAAAAACAGATTATCAATTCTTTTTTGATGAAGACTGGTTTGGCCTCACTAAATTTTCTGGTGAATATTCGCAAACCAAAGTAACAGAAGTACTGGAAGACTTATTGGAAGAGACCAATATCAATTACTTTGTAAAAGGACAGCGTATTATTCTAACTCGCGGTAGTATAATTTACGACCGGTTACCTGAAGGCTTCTTAGAAAGCCGGGAAGAAACTGCAGTTGCGGAAGAAGAAAATCAAAGTGCTGATCCTGTTTTCTATAATGATAATGAGGAGCAAGCCGAAGTAGTGGAAACCGTTTTAATAGGAAAGGAAAATAGGCAGTCTAACAGAAGTACTTATAAGCTTAGCGGCCGGGTGGTTTCAGAGAAAGGAGAACCTATATCTGGTTTAAATATTTTGATCCCTAATCAGGATAAAGGAACGGTTACAGATATTAATGGGAATTATGAAATTAGGCTTCCCAAAGGAATAAACATATTTGAAACCCAGGCACTTGGAGTAGATAAAGTTAAAAAGCGTCTCGTAGTTTATAACGACGGAGTTTTAAATTTAGAGTTAAAAGAAAGTTTTGAAGAACTGGGCGAAGTTTTGGTTGAAGCCAACGCCAGGGATAATGTTAGAACTGCACTTACCGGGGTAGAAAGAATAGACGTAGCCGAAATTAAGAATATTCCACTTGTTCTGGGCGAGCGCGATATTTTAAAAGTAGCCACTACCTTACCGGGAATTTCTACTGCTGGAGAGGGCGCAAGCGGTTATAATGTAAGGGGTGGAAAAACCGACCAGAATTTAATTCTGCTCGATGAAGGAGTAATTTATAATCCTGCCCATTTCTTCGGAATATTTTCTGGGCTAAATCCTTTCACCACTGGCGATGTGAGTATTTATAAAGGAAGTATTCCAGCTGAATATGGAGGTAGATTATCCTCGGTTTTTGATCTTAACACCAAAACTGCAAATAAAGAAGAGTTTACCGGCGAAGTTTCTATTGGGCCTGTTACCGGGAACCTAAGTTTGGAAATCCCAATTGTAGAAGATAAATCGAGCTTAATTGTTGGTGGTCGTGGTACTTATTCAGATTGGATCTTAAACCTTTTAGAAGATGAATCTTTAGAAGGTAGCCAGGCGTCGTTTTATGATGTTGTGGCTAAATACAATCATAAATTTGATCATAGTGACGAGTTAAATGTTAGCGGGTATTATAGTAGTGATGTTTTTAGTATCACTTCAGACTCGTTATTTAGTTACACCAACAGGATGTTTTCGCTTTCTTATAATAAGTATTTTAATGAAAAACATCAGGGGGAGCTGGTACTTACCAATAGTAATTACGATTTCAATTTAGATTATGCTAGTGATTTCGATAATGATTTTGAATCGGGATACACCATCAATGAATCTGAAGTGAAATTAAAAATGAAATACTTTCATAGCAAGGCACATACTTTTAACTATGGAATAAGCGGAAAATATTATATGGTTTCTCCCGGCGAAATTAATCCCGGAAGTCCCGAATCTCTCATTGAACAAGTTAGTATACCCGAGGAAAGAGCTTTAGAAACCGCTGTTTATATTGAAGATAGTTTTGAAGTAACCGAAAAGCTATTGATTAATGCAGGTTTACGATATTCCTTTTATACCGCCTTTGGGCCGGCTCAGCTAAACACCTACGAAGAAGGTTTGCCAAGAAATGATAATACTGCTACAGGTTTGGAAAGCTATGATAGCGGGGAAGTAATAGAAACTTATGGCGGTCCTGAAGTTAGGGTTTCCGGTAGGTATTTTATTACACCCACATTTTCAACTAAAGTGAGTTACAACAATACTTATCAATACATTCATACCTTATCTAACAATACTACAGCCGCTCCAACCGATACTTATAAACTTTCAGATTCTTATATAAAACCTCAGAGAGCCAATCAATATGGTTTAGGATTCTTTAAGAATTTTGACGAGAATATTTACGAACTTAGTTTAGAAGGCTACTATAAAACTTCAGATAATCTCTTAGATTATAAGATTGGTGCCGACTTATTCTTAAATGAAAATATTGAAACCGAAGTTCTACAGGGGGAGGGAGAAGCTTACGGAGTTGAATTCCTGGTTAGAAAAAACAAAGGAAGGTTAAATGGATATTTAGGCTATACCTATTCCAGGTCTTTTATAAAGTTAGCAGGAGATTTCCAGGAAGAAACAGTTAATAACGGCGAATTTTTCCCTACAAATTTTGATAAACCACATGATTTTAGTGCTGTACTAAATTATAAGCTTACGCAGCGTTTTAGTTTTTCAGCTAATTTTGTGTACCAAACCGGGAGACCGGTAACCTATCCAATTGGGAAATATAATTTTAACAATTCTGAATATGTATTGTATAGTGACAGAAACCAGTTTAGGATTCCAGACTATTATCGATTGGATTTGAGTTTTAATGTGGAAGGAAACCATAAGATCGAAAAATTTGCGCATAGTTTCTGGAATATTTCGGT
>Ga0098069_100614_pt1 | contig 13368 bp, 8 predicted proteins | sample 27_taG_FD_92584 | JGI IMG/M metagenome (GOLD analysis project Ga0098069, IMG submission 92584) | Marine viral communities from Cariaco Basin, Caribbean Sea - 27_WHOI_OMZ | ecosystem: Environmental > Aquatic > Marine > Oceanic | place: Caribbean Sea: Cariaco Basin | collected 2014-11-09 | reverse complement strand
TGGAGACAATGATTCCGACGGCATGAAAGACAACTGTGATGATGACGATGACAATGATGGTATTCCTGATGATGCTGACAATGCACCCTTAGTTCCAAACCCCGATCAGACAGATACCGATGGCGATGGCCTGGGAGATATCATTGACGCAGATGATGACGGTGACGGAATTCTTGATGAAGATGACAACTGTCCGATAACCTACAATCCTGGTCAGGAAGATATCGATAAAGATGGTGTGGGAGATGTTTGTGATACAACACAAATTCTTGTTTCTGAAGCCATGACGCCAAACGGTGACGGTATCAACGACACCTGGAGGGTTGTGAACATTGAGAACCATTCAAACTCCCTTGTCATTATTTACAACCGCTGGGGAAAAGAGATCTTTAGACAGTCGGCTTACCAGAACGATTGGGACGGTACGTACAACGGCGATGCACTGCCCGAAGGCTCCTATTATTTCCAGATCTATCTTGACGGAAAGAAGCTGGATAAAGACGGATGGTTGTACTTAACTAAATAATGAAGCTCACAATGAAAAGATATATCAATAAAATTACCGTATTGTTCCTGATTTTTACTGGAACCACCTTATATGCGCAACAACAGAATTCGTACACTTTTTACCGCCAGAATATGAACATCGTGAACCCGGCTTATGCCGGGGCCGATGGGAATACCACTTTTGCAGGTATTTTCAGGAGTCAGTGGAGTGGGGTGAAAAATGCCCCCGAGGCCCAGGCTTTTTCCTTTGGCACCTATGCCGGGAAAAGAGTGGGCGTAGGACTTTCGGTAGAAAACGACCGCACTTTTGTGGAAAAGCAAACCTTTGTAACTGCCGACTTTTCTTACAGGCTGCCCATGAACGAGCAACTCGATCTTTTTCTTGGCCTGAAAGCCGGTGGGAACTTTTACGATGTGAACACCTCCGAGCTGGAGACCTGGAATTACGACCTGGATCCGTCGCTGGTGGGCCTTAGCCGGTTCAACCCTAACGTGGGGGTGGGTGCTTATTTAAAGCATGAGAAATACTATATTTCTCTGTCGGCCCCAAAGATCCTGGAGACCAAGCGGGCCCGCGAAGAGGAAGGCATAGTAACCACGGCGGCAGACAGGGTGCATGTGTATTTAAGCGGAGGATACGACTTCAGGCTGAACAGCACCCTGGAGTTAAAACCTTCTGTGATGCTGCGCTACGTAAATGGTGCCCCGGTTTCCGTAGATTTTACGGCCCTTATGAACATTCATAACAACTTTGAAGTGGGAGCAGCTTACAGGACCGATGAGGCCATAAGCGGCCTTGCCCTGATCAAGGTGGTCGACTGGTTTGACTTTGGGTACGCCTACGAATCTTCCCTGCGTTCAGAATTACAAAATACAAGCAACGGCACACATGAGCTGTTCGTAAGGTTTACGCTGAAGGATTAGAAGAAAGCTTCTGATCTTGATTACCCTTCAGGATTTATTTCAGAAGTAATAAAACAACAATCTGCCGTGATAGGAATATCCGGCAGATTGTTGTTGTTTAAGGCTGAAGCAAAAAACTTCCGAAGAAAAAAGCTGCCCGATTTTGACATTTTTGATACCTTAACAAAATCATACAAAATGTAATATTGTTATATGATAAAAGCAGTAATTATCGATGATGAGCTTAAAGCCCGCGATTTGCTGGAGAAGACCCTTGACAGGTATTTTCCCAACCGGGTAAATATTGTGGAGAAGTGCAATTCGGTAGATGCAGGGGCGGCGGCAATTAGGAACCATGAGCCGGAGCTGGTTTTTTTGGATATTCAAATGCCCGAAAAGAATGGTTTTGAACTTTTTAACTACTTTGATAAGATCAACTTTGAGGTCATTTTTACCACTGCTTTTGACAGGTTTGCCATTAAAGCCATAAAACGAAGTGCGCTCGATTATTTGCTGAAGCCCATAAACCATCTCGACCTGGCCGAAGCTTTAAAAAAGTTTGAAAGGAAGAATGAAGGTAACTCTACGCATAAAAAATTGTCTTTGCTGCTGGAGAACCTCAATGTCAACGATCAGAATGTGAGCAAGATCGCTTTCCCTACGCCTGAAGGTTTTGAACTCATGCATACCAACCAAATTCTCTATTGCCGGGCCGAAAGCAATTATTGCAGCATAAAAAAGATTGACGGCAGCACAAAAATGGCTGCAAAGACTTTGAAATACGTAGAAGGAATACTTCCGCAGCAGGCATTTAAGAGGGTTCATAAAAGCTATGTGATCAACTTGAATTATGTGGTGAGGTACCACAAATCGAATAAGGAGATTGAATTAACAAACGGAGAGAAACTTGCGGTTTCCTTTCGAAAAGAAGAAGAGTTTATAAATGCCATTTTACAGAACCACTAGATCTCTCTTCTTACTGTTCTTGTGGTGTAATTTGGCACTCTCCCAAAATTATCCCGTAAAACATTACAACTCGGCCAATGAGCTGCCCAATAATGCCGTGCGCTCGTTACTGGTTGACAGTGATAAGGTGCTGTGGATTGGCACCGAGAACGGTGTGGTAAGAAAGGAAAATGGGGTTTTAAAATACTTTTTTGAAGAAGACGGCCTGGCCCAGAACAGCTGTTGGGCCATTGCTGAAGATAAGAATGGCAATTTGTGGTTTGGCAGTTACGGCGAAGGTGTTAGCATCTATAATGGCTTTGATTTCAAGGTTCTTTCTGAAGAAGACGGATTGATCCACAATGAGATCACCAGGCTCTTTTCTTATGAAGACCAGGTTTTTGTAGGGACCAGCGATGGGGTTTCCATCATTGATATCCACACTTTTGAAATAGTTTCCCTGGAAAATCCGCCGGGGAATAAGCTTTTTCGGGTGCAGGATTTTTTCAGCTACAACAAACAGGTTTATGTGGTTACTTACAATTCGGGCGTCTTCAGAATTGATTGGCAGAAGGCTGGGGCGGCCCTTGTGAAAATAAGTGATCACAGGTTCATTTACTCTGTTTTGATAGATAAGGATAGTATTTACAGCAGCAATAAAGAATTCTATACAAAACAGAAGCTGGCAAACTACGTGCAGGAAAAGGATCTTTCTGCCGAAAAACTAGGGGCTTCCATCATTTGGGATTACGTAAAGACCAAAGATGAAAGGATATTTGCCGGTGCCTGGGGCATATATGATACAAGCGGCGGCATTTATGAACTGGTAGGGGGGCGAATGGTCTCAAGGGCATCCGAATTTAATATCTCGAGCAGGGAAGTTATTTCCCTGGCCTACGATCTCGATTTTGAAAAGCTGTATGTGGGCACCAAAAATAACGGACTTTATGAAGTTGCACTCAGTCCGCCAATCACTTTTCATGACTCTGCCGGGAAGAGGATTTTAGGCTTTGCCGGTACAAAGAACGCTTCAGCAGTATTGCGGGATGATGCTATTCTAGTCAAAAATGGTAAAAATGAACATAGAATTGATTTGCTGCAGCTTAAAAAATGGCAGGAAGATTATGTGCGTACTACCAGCCTGCCTTTACCGCGGCACGAAGATTATTTTTACGAGTTAGATTATTCCACTAAAGCCGAAAATATCAGGTTTTATGACATCAAATTTTTCCGGGAGCTGTTGTGGGTGAACACGACTATCGGGTTATTTGCGATCAAGGCTTCAGGAGAATTGGATCGCTATTTACCCCTGCATTCCGAAGAGATCAGTTTTACGCCTGAAGGCAAACTCATAGAAACCAATCCTTATGGCGGGGTGAGGGTCTACAGCGACCTGGCTGGGTTTAAGTACAGGAGGTTTGATCCGGAAGACGGCCATACCCCCACCATGATTGTAGGCAGCCTCCAAAAAGGCCAAAAAACTTACCTGTTATCTATTTTTTCAGGACTTTATGTCTGGGAAAATGACCACTTTAGTTCCTATCTCCAAAAAGGTATCTGGAAAGAGAAAAAACTAAAACACATTACCCGGCTGGGAGAAGACCTGGTCATTTCAAATGAATTTGGCGACGTGTACATTGTGAATGATACAGCTGCTTTCCAGGTCTTAAAGAAGATCCCGCGGGCAAAGATCCAGGGGAATACCATCTCTTTCCTGGAAAATTACCGCGGAACCCTGATTATTGGTACCGAAAAAGGACTCAATCTGTACCAAGATGGCCGGTTTGTTTTTGTGGACAGGGAGCAGGGGCTTGAGCAGCCATTATTGAGTGCCAGAGTGAGTGAAAATACGCTTAGCATTGGAAGCGACAACGGGTTTTATGAGCTGGATCTCGATGCGCTTATTGAGCCGAAGATGCTGGTGGAAGACATTGAGCTGAAGGAAATCTTCGTAAATAACCACAACTATTCCAGGCTGCCTGTGAGCAGTAAAGACAGGCTGGAACTGGCACATAACGAGAATACCGTGTTGCTGAAGTTTAGCACCAAAGCGCACCCCTATCCCAATAAACTGAAGTACAGGTACCGGCTGAATGAAAATGCCTCCTGGAGCCTTGCCTCTTCAAAACCTGAATTTTTTTTGCCTTCCCTGCCTCCTGATAATTACCATATTGAAGTTAAGGTTTCAGATGAAAGTACCGGGCTCAGTTTTACACGACCTTTGCTGAAGATGGCCATATTTCCACCTTTTTGGAAGACCTGGTGGTTTGGCATCCTGCTGGTGATTGTTGCCTGCACCGGGGTTTTTGGGATCTACAACTTCAAGATACGGCAAAACAGGAAGTTTGAAGCCCAAAAAAATCTTATTCAGAAACGTTTGGAAGAGACCAAAATGGAGGCCCTGCTCGCGCAGATGAATCCGCATTTTATCTTTAATGCCATGAATTCCATTCAGTATTATATCATGGACAGCGATACTGAAAAGGCCACGGGGTTTCTTGGGGATTTTTCAAAATTGATAAGGCTTAACCTCGATCACTGCACCAGGCCAAAAATATTGCTGATTGAAGAAATCGAATACCTGCAGGCCTACATAAGGGTAGAAAATACACGCTTCAACAATAAAATTGAGGTGATCTTTACAGTAGATCCTGCCATTGATGCTTACGACCTTGAAATTCCCACAATGTTGTTGCAGACCTTCGTGGAAAATGTCTTTGTTCACGCTTTCCCCGAAACTGTGAAAAAGCCTGTTTTGAAAGTGTCTTTCGAACTGCTTTCAGAACACATTTTGCACTGTAAAATAGAAGATAACGGAACTGGCTTTTCAGCCCCCGCAGGTAACAGGCTGCACGAGTCTAAAGGCGTAAACCTGGTAAAAGAGCGGCTGGCACTTTTGGGATATAATATTGAAGAGGCTTTAATCATCACTTCAGTGAAAAACAGGGGTACTGTTGTGCTCCTTAAACTTGAAGTTTAACGTTTACTAACAAATTAGCTACGTTTACTAAATGCTTTAACTGCCTCTGGTAAAATATTTTAGTTTTGGGGCAAATTAAGGAAAGATACAGTTGCTGTTCCCGGGATTATTATAAGTAGGGGTTGTAATTTTTTTGGAACATGCAAACTGTTCTTTTCCTTAGTTTTTATTCCTCTCCCACCTTTCTCCTTCCAGTACGAGTTAGCAGTTTTGTAGCAGTATTTTGTAGTGGTCAGCATTCAGTATTTAAAAAAGTTTAATCTGCATTCCGGGTGTCAAAAATGCCATTTTGAGGAGCCTGTTCATTTAAATATATTTTCAGGGATCATGTATTTTACTTTCTAAACCCTGATTGCTGAGGTATGTTATGTGGGGGAACCTTTTCTGTCAACCATGTTAATATTTTTAATTTTTATGAATCTCTTTTTAATATATTTGATTTGAAATCATCATATAGGCCCTACCTATCTGTCTCATAACTACGCAAATGCACAATACTTTTTTAGCTCGCTTTACCGGGAGGAGTTTTACCTGGGCCTTTTTTCTATTGATTTTTCTGGTCATTTCAGGTTGTTCTAAAGATGACGATGAAATTTCTGAACCCCAGGATCCTTTTTACAAAGATGCCCTTGCTTCGGCCACTATACAGCAGTTGACCGGCATCTGGGCCATTCACGAAGTAGCTTTTGAAGGCCAGAGTGCCAATGTGCCTGTGAATTATGAAGAGTGTGGCCGAGATTTCTTCCAGTTCACCAGTTCCAATGTTTATAAAGATTACTTTTATGTTTCCAGTTATGAGTGTGAAAAGCAGGTGCAGGACCTGAATTACGACCTGGAAAAGGGAGTTATCACCCTCAGAAATGACTGGGGCTCTTCCGAAGAAATGGTCATCACCCAGCTTACGGGTGATAAGCTGGTGTTTAAAATGAAAGTGGAGATTGATGAAGATCCCGAACTTGAAATTGTGAGTTTTTTAGCGCGTAAACATACTCCGCCTAACGATCTCGATTTGTACTCCTATACTTTCGGCTTTGAACTTACCGATGAAAACCGGAACGAGATCAAATATACCTGGCAGGCCTATGACGGCTTCTATAAATTTGACCGTTACGAAATATACAGGAGTGCCGCGGGCTGTAGCAAAACCAATGCCCAGCTGGTAGCGACGATTAAAGACCGGGCTCAAACTTCTTTTATAGATTTGGATCCGCCCGCATCTCAGGAAATATGTTACTATTTTAAAGTTTTTACTGAAAAAGGTTTGCTGGGGGAGAGTGAGCTGGTTCAATTTTTCACCGATAACCTTCGACCTTCAGAGGTGAATTTTGTGAATGCCGAAGTGCAAAATGCTGAGGTGAAACTGGAGTGGGAGCCTTTTGAGGGGAATTATTTTTCCCATTACAAAATAGCTGTTCGCAACTACGACAGCGGTTCAGGTTATGCTTTCCAGGAGTATCCTGTGGGAATAATTGAAAACAGGGAAGTGACGAGCTTTACAGACCAAACCCCTCCTCATCTTAAGGAGCCTGTGTATGCCATTTATGCCTATGATATCTTCGGAAATGTGAGTTCAGAAGCATATTCCAATAAAAATAAGTGGAAGCTAAACTGGTCGCACCCTGAAGTCATGAATTTGGATAACATAAAGTTTGCAACCCCTGCTGTGAATGCTTCCGAAATATTCTTCTACGGAAGATCGGCTGCCGGCCAGAGTCAGCTAATCAAATACAACTACCAAAACCATGAGGTTGCAGCCATCGCCAATAAACAACCCGAAGCAATGACCAGCATACACATGCAGGTGCATAACAGCGAAACCGGGAATGAGCTGTTTTTCGCACAGGGAAATGCGCTTGCCGTATATGATGCCAGTAACCTTTCTTACAAGTATGAACTGAAGCCAGAGGGCATGCCTTTCTTCTTTGACTCTGCATATCTGGGCAATGGCATTTTCAGCTTTACCAATAGCACAGATATCTACACATTTAAACGCACAAATGGCAACATGGAATTAATTTCCCAGAAGTCTCACTTTACACAGCACTTAGGAAGTACAGCTTACCACCTGCTGCCTCTCAAAAATGGCGAAATCCTGGTAGGGCATTACCAGGAGCCTAAAAGTTATAAATTTTCAATAGATGCCCAGGGCAAAATCTCTGATGGGCAGCTTGTGGATATTCCTGTAACATCACGTTCACAGAAGACAAGCTTATACAGCCCCAATCAAGACTATGTGATCAATTTCCTGGAAAACAAGCTTTTTTCAACGCTGACTTTTAATTTTCAAGAAAGTTTTGAAATTCCTTATTTTCCTTCCGGAATTAGCAGAGACGGGAACCTGATCCTGGGTTCCAATAATGATCCGCAGGAAAATATCAGCAACGAATCTATACACGAAAAGAAAGCCCGGATCTATAACCTCACTACCAATAAAGTGACTACTGTTGAAACTCAAGGATATCCACATTTAATTTTCGAGAACCACCAGGGGCAAATCATTAGTGTTTCCTCCGGTTTCAAAAGGGAAAACCTTGAAATTACCGCACCTAAACCTGATATTTTTGTCGAGATACTCGATTTTTAAGGATCAGTATTCAGTAATGAAAATTTAGTGGTAGGTACAGAGAGAATTTCCGGGATTAAATCTTCTCTCGTTTTTCTGCGAAAATCAGCGAACTCTGCAGGAAACAACAATGCAGTTTGCATGGTGCTGATATGCAATCCGTGCGCGTGCAGTAATTTAGGTCTCTAAAATGGCAGTTCTGTCGACTGTTTCATGTAGCTCATTACAAACGAACTCTGAATTTTACTCACTTCCGGAATTACCGACAGTTTTTTGACCACAAAATCGTTAAAAGCTTCGGGGTCTTTCACCACAACTTTCAACACACAGTCGTAAACGCCGCTTATCACGTAGGCCTGCATCACTTCATCTATTTCCCGTATTTGTCGGGCAAATTCCTCAGTTACTTCAAATTGCTGGCTTTTAAGCTGCACATTTACTATCACCGTAAAATTCAGCCCTACCTTTTTCTCATCAATTAAAGCCACATAGCCTTTAATAAACCCCTCATGTTCCAGTTTTTTTATACGTTCATACACCGAGGTGCGAGACATGTGTAACTTCTGGGTAAGTTCGGTAATGTCAAACTTCGAATTTTTCTGCAGGATCTTAAGCAGTTCCTTGTCCTGGGGGCTCATGCTTTCCATTTATTTTTCCTATAAAGGTAAAGATTAAGGTGTACAATAACCGCTTCAGGTTAAATTTTTATGAATGACATACTCCCTTGTGTTTTATTTCAGAATGTATTCCGTCTAAATGGCTTCTGCCTGTACAAAAACAAAATTCCTGTTTTTTGCTTCGGATTAAATCCGAAAAGGAAGTATTTCAACATGAGTTTTTTGGATATAAAAAGGTAAAAAAGGATGTATTGTGAATATAATACATATATTTTGCCTTATTTGTGTGTATAGTTTTGTATGTGGTATATTTGTGTGAATTTAATACGATATGAATTTATTAAATATGTGTTTTGTCAACCAGGTTTGAAATGAAGTAAAGGCTATAAACTATTTTATCGAATTCCGGTAAAGTTAAAAATGGAAGTTATGGAAAAGGTGAATTTAAAAGAGGGTTTTTTGGAAGTACAGGAATTTTCTGTTGATCAGATCATTGAAATGTTATCTGTTCAGAATGAAAATAAAGATAATCTTTGGCTTGAAGATCTTGTAAGAAATTTACTGAAAGGCAACCCGGCTTCTGCAGAAGCCGGTACCCGGCCAAAATGCTGTTATTTGCTGTGGAAGTCTAACCGCAGCGCAGTAGGTTTTTCTTACCTCTATGAGCAGGGCGAAAAATCGGCTGTCATTAACTTCAGGGTATTTGAAGGGGCAATAGTTTCTCCGAATAACCTGCAGGTGCTGCTTGAAACCAGTATTGAAAAGTATTTTAACCTGTACGGGCTTGAGAAGATCCTTTTTGACTGCGGAAAGCATTGCGACACTGAAGTTTCCCGAACTTTTATCCGGTATTTTCAGCCACATCCGGTGGGTTGGGTGCATTTTAACGACGGAAAGTACGTGCTTACCCGAGGGCGTTTTGAACGCACGGAAGAAGAATTTTACAAGATGTAAAGCTTCGGGAAAATGCCTTTTTTGACACTTTAGTTCAACCTTAAGCATGTTGCTTGATCATATTTTAAGCTTAAAACCTGCCTGAACCTAATCTATTTATTTTTCAAAATATCCCAAAAAATCTTCTGATTGCCGCTTTTTCCTGCCGCCGTTTATTTTTCTACGAAAGCAGGCATGAGGGCCGCCGGAAGGTTTTTTTTATAAAAACATATTCCTTTTTATGAGAAAATTCCTGCTTTTAGCATTATTCTTATTTACAATAGTCATTTTGCACTCCCAGGAGCTGGAGGTGAAAGCAAAGACAGGCAACCTTTCAAATGTCATTAATAATGGTTTTATAGCACTTGAAGTCACGGGAGGAGAGCCGCCTTATACCTACAAATGGTCAAATTCCGGTACTCCCCTCAACTCGCCAAAAGCAGAAGGTCTTACCGAAGGTATTCCTTACGAAGTGCTTATTACCGACAGCAAGGGGCAATCTGTAAGAAGATCATTCAAGGTAAAAGCTAAGGCAATAACCGAACATTTTAATGGTGCTTTTGTTCCGCTGGTAGAAAGCATGTCGGCTTTTCTTTTTTGGGACCCCTTTACTTCCCTGGGTATTTACGATCCTAAAGTTTATAGTGAAAGCCGGAAAGTTCCCACTCCGGGTTGGAACGGCACGGTAGCCGACAGGTTTGTGCTGAAGGAATGGAAAGTGCCACAAGGGCAGCAGGTGGAGGAAGGCGAGCTTATCGCCATTGTAAGGTCCCGCCGGCAGGGCGAGATAAACGCCTATGCCAATGCCTCCGGCAGGCTGCACCACCTAACCGCAGAAGGTGGGGAGATCTATGATTCTGAAAATAAAAGGGATGTCATAACCACAGGGGCGCATCACCTGGCAGAAATTGAATACAGTGAGCCGGTTGTTTTAACACATCCTAATGGAGATCCTCTCACGCACAACATTCCTTTTATTGTGATCTGGTTTATTTTTGGAGCCGCTTTTTTTACTTTAAAAATGGGGTTTATCAATTTTCGCGGATTTAAACATTCCCTGCAGCTTGCCAGCGGAAAATTTGACGACCCCGATGCACCCGGAAAGATCACGCATTTTCAAACTATGGCTACTGCGGTGTCGGCCACGGTTGGGCTGGGTAATATTGCCGGGGTCGCGATTGCCATCTCAATGGGTGGGGCAGGAGCTACCTTCTGGATGATCATTGCCGGACTTTTAGGAATGGCTTCCAAGTTCGTGGAGTGTACCCTGGGTCTAAAATACCGGGTTATTAACCGCCAGGGGCGCATCTTTGGCGGCCCCATGAATTATTTGCGGTACGGCCTTGAAAAACGAAACCTCAAAGGGCTGGGCAAATTTTTGGCAGCACTTTTCGCCCTGCTGTGTATAGGGGCCACTTTTGGGGGCGGCACCATGTTCCAGTCAAACCAGTCTTACGAGATTCTTGCCGGCCAATTCGCATTTTTAGAAGGCTACGGCTTTTGGTTTGGAGTGGCGGTAGCACTTTTAGTGGGGGCGGTGATCCTGGGGGGCATAGAGAGTATTGGCAAATTTACCGGGCGGGTGGTGCCATTGATGGCCGCGATCTATGTAATTGCTGCCTTTGTGGTTATTTTTGTGAATATTGAAAATCTTGGTCCTGCGCTTACTGCCATTTACGACGGAGCTTTTAACGCGACGGCTCTCAAAGGTGGTATTATAGGCGTGATGGTAGTGGGCTTTCAGCGGGCAGCCTTTTCGAGTGAATCGGGGGTTGGTTCTGCGGCTATTGCCCACAGTGCGGGCAAAACACATCATCCCGCTTCCGAAGGTTATGTCGCCCTGCTGGAACCCTTTATTGATACGGTGGTGATTTGTACGCTTACGGCACTGGTGTTGATCTTTACCGGAATGCACGAAGTACAGGGGGTAGGAGGAGTGCAGCTGACATCAGATGCCTTTGCAAGCGTAATTTCCTGGTTCCCGTACCTTTTATCGCTGGTGGTCTTCCTCTTCGCTTTTTCTACCATGATCTCCTGGTCTTACTACGGAATGCGCGCGTGGACTTACCTCTTCGGAAAAAGCGTAAAAAGTGAAGTGATCTACAAAGTGATTTTTTTAATTTTTGTGGTCATTGGAGCTTCTGTGGGATTAGGGGCTGTGCTCGATTTTTCAGATATGTTGATCTTAACCATGTCATTTCCTAATATTATAGGTTTGTATATTATGTCGGGCGAGGTGAAAAATGACCTGCAGGAATATAACCGAAAGCTGAAGGCCGGGGAACTCTTCCGAAGAAATAAAGAAAAACCGGTTTCTAAAGCGGCTTAATTTGATGTTATATTTGGAATTTTGCTGAATCTTTTAATGCTGACCAGGGATTTTACGAAAAGTTAGTTTCTGAAGATTTTTATGGGAATTGAAACTTTTGGACTTAGGCTGAAGTAGCAGGCTGAGGAGTAATTTCATGTAACAAACTTGAGAAAGGCTGCTCAAAAAAATGTCATTTTTGAAAGCTTACTTTGAAATGAGGCTGGGTAATTTGGAGTCCAATTCCGCATTTTGAGATTTTTCGTTTTAGGTTAACTCTGAGATAAAAGCTGTTAAATATTAGAACTTCATTTTTTAAATTTTTACTGAAGACTTCAAAATGTTTCAGATTTTTTCTATTTTTAAGATAAAGTTAACATTAGCACAAGTGGTTTCTGTGGGGCTATAATTTTGGTTTTTTGACATAGTCGCAATAAGAAATTTTCGTGTGTTGAATACCTTCTCAAAAATGCCATTTTTAAGATGCTGTTAATGCTCATGTTTAATCAATCAGGATTAGAAAAATGAAATACCTCGCTTCTGCCACTGCAATTTTTGCAGCCGTAATTTTGTCCTCCTGTGCTTTAAAACCTATTCCTTCAGAATATAATTTGGTTCAAACCAAAAAGGAAGAGGTTAATTTGGAGCGTCTTGGCAATGGGACAGTGCTAATTTATAACGATGCTAACATTCTTCATACCAGTGACAATACTTCTCAATTGAACATTGTTCTGGATGATAAGAATTTAGGCCAGTTACGGGCAAAAGATTACGTGATTATTCGACTGGAAAACGGAAAGCATATATTTAAGCTTAGGCATCTTGATTTGGTGAATATGCGCAGTGAACATGTGGTCACGGTTACAGATTCACTGAAAGTGATAAGGGTTAAACCCACAATTTCTTCCAATAAACTGGAGGTAACCAATCAATTGCCCGGCAATTGGGAAAAGTATGAATACATGAACCCGAAAAAGTAATATTTCTGCTTCCGGTTTATCGATTTACAATGGTGCAACTCTAAAATTTAGCCTTATGCTCAGAAAGGTTGCTTTTTTCATTCTGCTTTTAATTAGGGTTCAGGAAATAGGTGCTTATTTCAGCTTTTTTGGCAGGTTTTACTGCAATTGCGACTCTGCTGCCAGAAGCTAATTTTGGTTCGAACCTGGATTTGTGATCTCCTGTTACTTTTTTACTACTGTAGCGTTTCAGGTTTTTGTCATGGCTGGCATCCTTCCCATCGGCATAAATAACAGCGATGAATTTTGCCCTTTTTGGTAGCTAATCAAAAAATGATGGTTGGGAATCCAGAGGCATAGGTGAATCCTTGAAAAACACTTCTTCTCCTTTAGCTTTACGGGCAAAACAATTTTATACTAATTGCATTAATTTCCTTCTTCCGGGTTTTTAGATCTCGCTCATCAATATTTTCAGGTTAACTGCTGATAATGGCAGGATAATTGTAAAGCCTCTATTTAAAATAGTAGTACTTTGATATTTGAAAGTTTTACTATTAATTTGCAGGCTAAAAATTTATTTATGAGGCACTTACTTTCTCAAATAAAAATTGAGGTCAATGATAAGCTTTATCTTAAAGACCCCGAATCTACAG
>Ga0098069_100613_pt1 | contig 13379 bp, 7 predicted proteins | sample 27_taG_FD_92584 | JGI IMG/M metagenome (GOLD analysis project Ga0098069, IMG submission 92584) | Marine viral communities from Cariaco Basin, Caribbean Sea - 27_WHOI_OMZ | ecosystem: Environmental > Aquatic > Marine > Oceanic | place: Caribbean Sea: Cariaco Basin | collected 2014-11-09 | reverse complement strand
GCCGGTAATCTGGTTGAAAGAGAAGCAGAAATTCTTTCTGTGACCGAAACCGAAGTAACTGTTGCAGTACCCGATGGTGTGGAGCAGGCGTATATTTATCTTGAAACTGCCAGAGGAGCTGTAGCTCAGTCAGATTCTTATGGATTTAGTTATTCAATCTACATTGATGCTCTAAACCCCGAATGGGAAATGAGCCAGTGGGGAGGTACCTTTGACCTTTTCAATGAAGAACCTGCATTAGGACAATATTCGATCGAAAGTGTTCGCGAAGGATGGTCTGGATTGACATTTTTGCCAACAGAAACTATTGGGTTCAACACCTATGGAGATCTTACCGTTTCTCTCTACGGAACCGTGGAAGGACAACTGGTGAACATAGCGATGAATGATTTCGAAAGCTTTGTTCAGGTAGAATTGATTCCGGGACAGTGGACTAAATATGTAATTCCATTGTCAGATTGGTATCCAACCGGTGGAGCTCCTGCAACTATTACCAGGATCGATTTTCAGGAAGCTTCAAATACAGGCTCTGCACAGTACATCTTCTATGTAGATGACTTCGGATTCCTATAGACCAAAAATGAAATAGTAATAAAAGTATTTAAAGTGACACAACCTGAAAAACCTATCATACACCGATCTGAAATGACATTTTTGACAGGTTTTTCAGGCCTCACTTTATAATTGATCAAAATATACAACCAGATGAAAAAAAATAACATCTTTTACTTGTTAATGCTCCTGGTATTAACGGGTTTATCTTCCTGTGATAAGGACGATGAAATTTACCCGCAGCTTGGAGATGATCCCCGAAATCTCACAGAGGTCATTGAATCAACTTCCGAACTCAGTACCCTCTCAGAAGCCATGGTTCAGGTGAATTTAGATTCCGTTCTACGAAATACCACAACCTATACTGTCTTTGCTCCAACTAATGCAGCATTTGATGGGGTAGACATTTCTACTTATTCAGAAACTGAACTTGAAAACCTTTTGTTTAACCATGTGATAAGCACTACAACTGCAGATTTTACTTCAAATCTTGCAACCGGTTATGTGCCTACAATGGCAACAGGACCAGACGGAGAATTCCTTGATGTCTTTATCAACAACTCGGGGACTGTGGTGGTAAATGGCACTGCTTCTTTTGTACAGGGTTCTTTTGATATTGGGACTACCAATGGGGTACTCCATATAGTTGATGGTATTTTAATGCCTCCAACGGTAGTTGACCAAGCTCAGGCCAACCCAAATTATTCTATGCTTGCTGAAGCGATTGAGCTTGCCGGCCTTGAAGATGCCCTTTCAATTTCTGATTCAGAAAATGAAAATTATCCTCTCACATTGTTCGCACCAAACAACGCAGCTTTTGAAGCTTTAATGATGCAACTTAATGGTGCATTTGGCTGGGAAACACTGGCCGATGTTCCGGTGGAAACCTTACAGCAAATTTTAATGTACCACGTAGTAACCGGTGAAAATGCACTTGCTGCAACAGTCCCAGGAACAGAATTTACTTCTTTGGAGGGAACTACCTTCGCGGTAGATGATAATGCGGTTATTTCCGATGCTAGCTATGACACTGCAAACATCGTACTTACAGATGTGCAGGCAGTAAATGGAGTGGTTCATGGAATAGACAAGGTTTTGCTTCCTGAAACTGTCTTCCAGCAGGTGTTAAGTGCTACTCTCGATATTGTGGCTCGGGCGGAGGATAAAGGTTACACTTCCTTCCTCGCGGCCGCTGAAAAAGCAGGTTTGACTAGTATGCTTCAGGAAGACGAGCTAACAGCTTTCATCCCGAACAATGAAGCATTTACTGCCCTTTTTGCTGTGATTGAGAACTTCGGAAGCCTTGATGATTTTGATACTCCTGAAGAAATAGAACTTTTAAATGATCTTTTACAGTACCACTTGCATGCAGCTGTGGTATTGTCAAGTCAGCTTTCCGAAGGGCAAAGTGTAACAACTTTGCATGGAGATGAGTTCACTGTAGATCTTTCCGGAGAGAATCCACGACTAAGACCTACATATGAAGATGCAATTCCTTCGGCAATCGTCATGGCAAACATAGGGGCAACCAATGGCGTAATTCACGAAATTAACCGGGTACTTGTGCCAGATGAATTCGCGAATGTACTCGGCTTCCCATCCAATGAAGGCGGAGTATGCCCTGTGGGTAATCCGGAGCTTGTATTCTTCGACTGGGATACTAAAGGAGCCTGGTGGGGTAACGTGACAGCCGAAAACAATCCTGCTCTAAGTATAGATGGAAGTAGCTATGGTAGAGCCAACTTCCAGACTGGCGGTACCGGATGGGTTGATCTCTTCTGGAGAAACGATGCCTCCACCTTTAGCGGTGCAAATATAGTTGGTTCCAACATCGATGACTACTCCTTAAAATTTGACATTAATACTATAGAACCTATAACTGCAGGCCAGTTTAGGATCCGTTTTAATAATTCAAACGGGGAAGATGTTTTTTATAACTGGGAACCGTGGAATGAGACGGGAGAACCTTTCTCTACCGATGGTTGGGAAACAATAGAAATTCCTCTTTCAGTTATTGGAGTTGAAGATTATAGCCTGGTCAATGCTGAATTTGGAATGGCCTTTGAAGGTGCTGACGCTCTGCTCAATTTCGCAATAGACAATGTTCGTTTTGACACTCCCGGTTGTGGCGGGCCAGATCCTGTTCAAAATACAGAAGCCGTATTCTTTGATTGGGATTCAAATGGTGCCTGGTGGGGACAGGTAACTGCAGAAAATGATGCTGCCATTAGTTTGGACGGTAGCAGCTACGGAAGAGCAAATTTCCAAACTGGGGGAATTGGATGGCAGGACCTCTTCTGGAGAAATGATGCAGGTACCTTTCATGGTGCCGACATGGTTGGATCAAATATCGTAGATTATGTTTTGAAATTTGACATTGCCACTTTTGAACCTATCAATGATGGTATGTTTAGGATTAGGTTCAATGCCACTACAGGTGTTGATGCATTTTATGACTGGGCCCCATGGGAGGATACAGGAGAACCATTCTCGACAGATGGAGGATGGACAACGGTAACAATTCCATTGTCTTTGATTGGTCAACCAGATTACAGTCTTGTAGATGCAGAATTTGGAATGGCTTTCGAAGGAGCGGATCTTCTTCTCAATTTCGCCATCGACAATGTGCGATTTGAAAAAAAATAAATAAAATTGATTAGCCTTTAAATGTTCCCTGTCAATGTTCATCTTCGGCAGGGAATATTTTTTTAATAAACATAATATGAAAAATAAAAGTCTTCTACTACTCTTTACGTTTATTAGCCTTAGTGCTTTCCCCCAAAAATTTGAAGGTCTTGCAGAGACTCCTCCTATGGGTTGGAACAGCTGGAATACTTTTGCCACAGACATAAATGAACAATTGGTTAAGGACGTAGCAGATAAATTTGTTGAACTAGGACTGAAAGATGCCGGATATGAGTACATCGTCCTCGATGATGGCTGGATGGCCATGGAGCGGGATGAGAATGGAGATCTGGTACCCCATCCTGAAAAATTTCCCAACGGAATGAAAGCCGTGGCAGATTACGTACACTCCAAAGGGCTTAAATTCGGTTTATATGGTGATGCCGGAACAAAGACCTGTGCAGGATATCCTGGAAATCGGGGATATGAATATCAGGATGCCAAAAAATATGCAGAATGGGGTGTAGACTTTCTAAAGTACGACTGGTGCAGCACCGGGAAACAAAATGCTGAAGCTTCTTATACAACTATGCGTGATGCTCTATATGATGCTGGCAGACCTGTAGTCTTTAGCATATGTGAATGGGGGGACAATGAACCCTGGACCTGGGCCGAAGATATTGGCCACTCCTGGAGGGTTACCGGAGATATCATCAACTGCTGGGATTGTGAAGTGGGTCATGGAACGTGGTCTTCCCGGGGCATTTGGCCAATTATTAACCTGCGCGGCAATATTCGTAAGGCTTCGGGACCTGGACATTGGAATGATTATGACATGATGGAAGTAGGAAATGATTTTTCAGATGCCGAAAATCGTTCACATTTTGCCATGTGGAGTATGCTGGCCTCTCCTTTGATCATGGGTAATGATTTAAGAACAGCCTCTAGGGAAACCATCAAAACGCTTTCCAATAAGGAAGTTATAGCCGTTAATCAGGATGAACTGGGAATACAGGCTTTACGTTTTAGTAATGAAGGAGACTTTGAGATCTGGGTAAAACCATTAGCTAATGGTGAGTGGGCAATGAGCTTTGTGAATATGGCAGATGCGCCCAGAAATCTCGACTTTGACTGGAATAAACATCAGATTGGAGATGACCTGAATAACAGGCATTTAGATTTAAAAAATAACATCTTTAAAATTCGTGATCTTTACAATCAAAAGGAGATTGGTGATACTAACAAAAATTTAAAAGCCACAATAGGCTCTCATGATGTTCTCATGGTTCGTCTTAGTAAATAGAGGCTAAAAAAACAGATAGTGAATGACCCCTGGACCTCTCCGGGGTCATTTTTTTAAAACCAGTTCGGTTTGAGTTTTGCCGAGCAGCTAATCATTGAACTGGAGTGATCACTTTTCCTCCATCAACATCCTCATCACATTCTGCAGCGCCCGGAAGTTGTGGTAAGTAGCTTTCCATATATGCCCTTTTAGATCATCTTTTGCTTTAGGGTTTTGATCCAGCCCCCACTCGTACCATCCACCGTTCTTCTTATCAATGATATAATTCTGAATATAATCCCATTGCTGTTCAAAGAATTGCCGGTAATCCATTTCATCTTCGGGGAAATACCGGCTCAAAATGAACAAAGTGTTTAAACCTTCAGCCTGGGCCCACCAGTTCTTTTGGTTGTTCACTATAGTTATTTGTTCTTCTCCCTCGAAATAGTATCCGCCGTCATAAAAGCCACCTTTATCCTTATCCCAGCCGGTTCTTAAGGAATGATCTACCATTATTTTCCCTTTTTGTAGAGTTAGAGAATCATTCTCCCAACCAAGTGCATGGGAAGCCTCCAGCATCAGGTATGCTGTTTCCACGTCATGGCCAAAAGAAACATGGTTCAGGTAGTAATGTTTGGCTATTTCTTCACGCGATTTATCTTTAAAGCTTACTGAGGTCCAATCCGGCTGAAAGAAAAGGTTCATATGGCCTTTTTCAGTGGTAATTGTATCACGAATCAACAGCAGCATTTCTTCCAGACGCTCCCGCAGAAGTTCATTGGGCCAGACTTCATACAAGGTGGTGAAAGCCTCCAGGAGATGTATTGAGCTGTTCTGGTCTTTATAACCAACATCAGACGTTGAAGGCCATTCCTCAGTTCGCTGAATTGGGGTGCCATCTACTTCAAGAGTATTGAAATATCCTTTGTATTTACGATCGTGGGCCATTTCTTCCAACCAGTAAAAGCTATTTTTAGCTAGCTGCAAAACTTCTTCATTTCCCGAAGCACGGTAATATTCGGCTAAACCATATATTGCAAAAGCATTCCCATAAGCTGTTTTCTCCTGTCCCCGTTGTAAAATAGGTTCTCCGTTTCTTGTGACCAGGTTGAAAAATCCACCATGAACAGGATCCCACATATTATTCTTTAAAAATATAAATCCGTGCTCTGCATTATCAAGATACTTCTGCTTTTCGGTATAAAGGCCGGCAGCTTTTGAGTTGGTCCAAATGTGCCTCGCCTGGGTCACGACCATTTTATCATGTTTTTTCACCTAATTTGAAATCCCGGGTGATATCGCTGTAATAGCCGCCCTCTTCATGATCTAATACCAAAGGATACCATTTATCAATAATTTGTTCCTTTGCCGCATATTTTAATTCCTGAACTAATATATCCTCGGATTTGTTTTGCGGTTTTGGAGTGCTGAGACATCCTGTGAGAATTAGAGCTGAAAAAATTGGAAATAAAATGGATTTCATGGGGAGATTTGTTTTTAATATTCTAAAGATAAAATATTAGCTTAAACCCCGCACCTGCTGAAAGAATACTACCTGAAAACGATAAAAAAGTATTAAATCAAAAATTGATTAAAGGCATATTTTTATGTTCAAATTTCATCTTATGAAGATTTACTTACAGTTTTTCCTCTTTTTTATATTTATAGGTGCTTTTGCTCAGCAAAATCATGACTCAATTGATGATTTTAAAATTAATGAACAGGAGTATCTTGAAAGACGGGGCGCTAATGTGATGCTTGCTCATGATTTCTATCCCGAAAGCCATCAGGGAGGCGTGGGGCTAATCCAAAATGGATTCAGGGTCGCTACCAATGGGGATCTTCGGCTGGAGCCGACTCCAGGACAGTGGCAGCCGGTCCCAAAAGTGGGGGAAAGAAAGGTAGATCGTCAAACGGGAGCAATAAGTGTTAGGATGAGTTATCCAGATCCATCCAAAGACCGGGTAGGTTTTAATCCCATTATTTATCCGGATCTTGAAATGTCTTATACTCTGAGGGTTCTTCCGGAGGGCAAATCTTTTAGAATAGTAGTAGATCTTGATAAGCCTCTGCCTAAAGAATGGGTTGGGAAAGTGGGAATGAACTTCGAACTTTTACCCGGAATCCTTTTTGGAAAATCCTATTACATGGGAGACGAATTCGGGATCTTCAACCGGCAGGCAAACGGCCCCGGATTTTATACTGAAGATGGAGAATACCGCCTGGATCCCATGGCTACCGGAAAGGAACTCACTGTGGCCCCCGAAGATCCCAAACAAACCTTGACCATCCGCAATCTTAAGAACAACGAGCTGGAACTTCTCGACGGCCGCGCAATTCACAGCAACGGCTGGTTTATTGTGCGTTCCCTAGTTCCTGCCGGGGCAACCAAAAATGCCATTGAATGGCTGGTGACGCCAAATGTTGTAGAAAATTTTATATATGACCCTGTAGTGCAGGTTTCGCAGGTAGGTTATCATCCCTCTCAGGAGAAGATAGCTGTTATCGAAACTGATAAAAAAGATACCATTCTTCAGGGAATAAAACTTCTAAAAGTTAATCCAAATGGTGGATTTACCGAAGTAATCTCCCAAAAACCTGACCATTGGGGGGATTTCATGAGGTACAGGTATTACCGGCTGGATTTTACAAATGTTACCGACCCCGGAATGTACATCCTCGAATATGGCGATTACACCACTAAACCTTTCCAGATAAGCCGGGATGTCTACAAACGAGATGTTTGGCAGCCAACGCTGGAGTATTTTCTTCCGGTACAGATGTGCCATATGCGTGTGAATGATCGTTATAAGGTATGGCACGGGCTGTGCCACATGGACGACGCCCGCATGGCTCCTACAGATCACAATCACTTCGACGGGTATATTCAGGGCAGTGAAACGCTCACAAAATATGAGCCGGGAGAACACGTTCCGGGACTTAATCAGGGGGCCTGGCATGATGCCGGAGATTATGATTTGAGGATTGAATCGCAGGCTGCTACCGTACAAGGCTTGTCGCATATTTATGAGATATTTCAGGAGGGTTATGATAATACCAGCATAGACCAGGAGACCAGAATTGTAGAGATCCTGCAGCCTGATGGGAAGCCGGATATCCTGCAGCAAATAGAGCACGGTCTGCTTTCCATTGTCAACGGCTATGAATCTCTTGGCAGGTTTTACCGCGGAATTATTGTTCCCACCAACAGGCAGTATATATTGCTGGGAGATCCTATCACCCACAGCGATAATGTTCCGTTTTCAAATGATCCGATAGAGCAAGACATCCCCATAGGGCTTGAAGGTGCGCCTGATGACCGCTGGGTTTTTACAGAAAATAACCCCCGAAGAGAATTGGACGCTGCTGCAGGCCTGGCAGCAGCGGCACGGGTAATGAAGGTTTTCAATCCCGACCTTGCCCGCCGGAGCTTGAATATTTCCGAAGAGATCTGGAACATTGCCAAACCAGATAATGAGCTTCAAAAAGTGATGCTGGCGGTAGAACTTTTGAGGACTTCTAAAGAGAAGAAATATTCAGATTTTTTGATTGCAAACACCAGTCTTATTGCAGAGAATATTGCACAAACCGGATGGGTCGTTGGACCTGCTCTTCCTTTGATCAATAACAAGAACTTTACGCAAAAGGTAAGAGCCGCTGTAAAAGGCCATTTACAAACTGTACAGGAACAGGAAAAGAAAACTCCTTACGGAATGCCTTATGAGCCGGATATTTGGGGTGCCGGTTGGGGAATTCAGGATTTTGGGGTAAAACAGTATTATTTCCACACCAGTTACCCCGATATTTTTCCTGCAAAATACATGTTGAGTGCCATGAACTTTGTTTTGGGAGTACATCCAGGGGTGAACACTTCTTCCTTTGCCTCGGGAGTGGGATCAAGGTCCTTAACTCAGGCATACGGGGTGAACAGAGGGGACTTTTCCCATATTCCCGGCGGAATTGGCTCGGGAACAGCCTTGATCCGTCCAGATTTCCCTGAATTACTGGAATGGCCGTTCCTCTGGCAGCAAACCGAATATGTTTTAGGAGGTGGTACCACAGATTATCTCTTCCTGATCCTGGCTGCAGATAAACTACTGAATGAAAAATAAGGCCCTTCAAAAATGCCATTTTTGGAACCTAATAATAAATAGCTTAAGCAGAACCTGAAGAAAATAAAATGATAAGACTTAACCTACACCACAACAGAATTAAAACTTTTCTAAGCAGCTGTGTACTTATAGTGGCAGCCTTTTTGGCGAATGATGCCAGGGCCCAGGCAGAATTCACAACCTGGGGAAATATAACCGGTATTCGTATTGACAATCAATTAATGGAATTCAACAGCAGTCTCGCTGTGGAAAACCAGTGGGGTGATACCTGGCGTACGAGAAAAGAAGGGCAGGATATAGACTTCAGGAGAGACGGTTCCAAAAAGATCTTTACTTACGAGATGAAAGATCTGGAATGGACGAAATCTATCGAAACCTTAGGAAAAGGTAAGGCCGAAGTTGAGGTGAGTTTTCTCTCTCCAAAAGATACGCTTATCAATGCCGCTTATTTTACAATTGATCTCCCCCGGGAATTTGGTCCCGAAACGACCTTCAGCTTTATTAACCATAGCAAAGTAGGATTACAAGATCTTAACACCGGCGCCACCAAAGCAGACTATAAAGCTCCGGCCCAGGGAATGACCATTGAATCCCCTACCCGAAAATTAATATTGACCTTTGCTAAACCGACCGAAGTGATCATTAACAGGGAAGAGACAGCGATAGGAAATATCAGGATCAACTTTGTGCTGACTTCAGGTGAGATTGAAGCAGACGAGATCCATAGAAACACTTTTATAATTACAGCTTCCGGAGAAATTGACAAAAGTCCGGTCGACATTAAGGTATTTCCGGAGCAGGAAGGAAAATCCTTTGATGGAATTGGAGGAAACTTCAGGCTTCAGAATCCAGTTACAGATCCTCAGGTAATCGACTTCAGTTTAAATAATCTTAATGTTACATGGGGTAGAGTTGAAATGCCATGGCAAAACTGGCATCAAAATGAGAACGAAGATCCTGCCATCCAGGCACGAAAAGGTGAAATCCACCCAAAGGTTAAGGCTGCCATGGAAATGGCTCAACGGCTCCATGAAATGGAAATTCCAGTGATGCTCGCTGCATGGTTTCCGCCCGATTGGGCTATAATAGGAGAAAGATTTAAAGGAAAACATCCAGACGGCAGTATGGGGAACAGGCTGGACCTTTCCAAAAGTGATGCTATTTACCGTTCCCTTGTGTCCTATATTAAATATTTAAAAGAAGAATATGGAGTAGAAACGGTGATGTTTTCCTTTAATGAATCCGATTTAGGAATTGATGTACAACAAACCGAAGTGGAGCATAATGAACTTATCAAAGAAATGGGAGCTATGTTGAGAGCTGAGGGGCTGGAAACAGAATTCTTATTAGGTGACACTGCCGATGCCAACGGCTGGGATTTTACTACTCTTGCCTCTACAGATCCCGAAAGTCTGCCTTACATTGGTGGAGTTTCTTTTCACTCATGGAGGGGTTATACCGAAGAGAATCTTCTAAAGTGGCGCGATATTTCAAATAGAGTTGATGAGCCTTTATTCATAGGAGAAGGAAGTATTGATGCTGGCGCCTGGAGATATCCGCAGATCTTTGAAGAACCGACCTATGCTCTGGAAGAAATAGATGTTTACATCAAAATGATGGATATTGCGCAGCCACTTTCCATCCTGCAATGGCAACTAACGGCAGATTACTCGGTGATGTCGGGAGGAGGAATTTTTGGAAATCATGAAGAGGAGTTGTATCCAACGCAGCGGTTTTACAATCTAAAGCAACTCAGCAGTACTCCTGAAGGCTTATTTTACATTCCTGTTACTGTAAATAAGGAAGGTGTTCGGGCAGCCGCCCTTGGGGATAAGTCCAAAGGCAAGTATGTCCTTCACCTGGTAAACAAAGGCGCTACAAGAAATGTAAAGCTCACGGGACTCCCAAAAGAGCTAAATACAATGCACCTGTATATTACTAATCGGGACGCTTCTTTTAAAAAGCTGAAGAATGTAAAGGTTCAGGATGGAAATGCTGAATTTGAACTGGAAGGTGCTAGTTTTGTTTCATTGCTTAGTAACAAAGGATTAAATTAAACTTGCTTACAACAATTTAATTAATAGATCTGACAGGGTATGGAAGTTGAAAAGATATAGGGCCGGATTCTAACACCGGAGAAACTTCAGGACCATAATAGTTTTGAATGGGGTGAACAAGTCAGCCCAATTTCCTTTTATAATTTCCAGATTAAAAAGGGGAATATGATATGGATTTGCCTCCATTTTCTGTTGTCGTGTTGACGGAAGAATTGAAGTAGATATTTCCTATTCAAAATTCATAAATTACTTTCACAAAACCATAAATTTAATATGGCGGATATTTCATTAATAAATTCGCATAATAAACAATCAGTACAAGAATGTGTAAGCTTGAGAACTCAAATTAGAAGTTCAACTGCCTCATCTAAAATAGAACTATCTAGCTCCTTCAAGTAAGTCTGAGTGACCGCCAAATTTTGATGTCCCAAAGATTCGCTGATGATATCGGTTGCTACGCCTTTTTGCTTCATACAATTTGCAAAACTATGTCGAGCTACATAACTGCTCAGAGTTTTATTGATCCCACAGATTTTAGCAATTTCCTTTAACTGAAGATTATATCGTTGTAGTACTTTATGTTTTCTGTTTGCAATTTGGGAGTGGGTAAGGTTGTCGTGTAAGAGAATTGGAAGGACATATTTCGTATCTCGCTTCTGTTCTTTGTAGAAATTCAGAATATCTCGTACTGGTGGAACAATTTTAATGATGAAGGTTCCTTTGGTTTTTGATCTGGTATAATATAATTTATCATCTTGAATTTGCTTCCACTCGAGTTTCATCATGTCAGCAAAGTTCATTCCTCGGGTATAGAAGCTAAAGACAAAGAAATTACGACTATTGATTAGCCAGGGGTATTTTTCAAGGTCAAGTGAGACTATCTTCTTCACTTGCTCCATACTTAATGCTTTTTTTTGACCTTTACCTTTTAACTTTGAAATCTTGTAGATTTTAAATGGATAAAACTCCTCTTTGACCAGGCCACGTTCGATAGCAAAATTATAAAGTGCTCGTAAGGCACGCATAGGAACTCCTATGCCACCATCGGTACCGCCTCTTGATCGCATGTATACTTCATATTTGTTAAGAAAAGCTGGAGTAATATTCTTGAAGGTTAGATTTTTAGATCCATTAAATTTTAGGATTGATTTAAAAGCCTCCCGATTTATTCTGGCATTTCCCATTCTTCCTGCCTGTGTCATTTCTTCAACAATCTCATTCCAAAATGTAAAGACGTTATTTTGTACAGGATTTGAAATCTCTCTATAGTTTTTCTCAAAATCCTCTAAAGTGAAATCGTCGCTTTTAATCTTTAAATCTCCAAGGATTTCCAACGCGCGATCTTGGAATTTAATTAAGAGTCTATTGTTTTGAAGGTAATTATTATTTCGCTTGGTAAACTTTCCTGTTGCGGAATTCCACTCATCTTCGGTGGCGTTAAAAATAGTTTTGAAGTATTTTGATTTCCGGTCTTTCGTAACCCTAAGGCAGACCGGAAACTCTCCACTTGAAAGCCTCTTTTGCCGTAAAACTATTTTAACGTTTATCATAGCATTCTAAAAAACGGGTACAACATAGGTACAACAAATTGCCTTTTAAAGGTAGTTTAAATGAAAATAGGTGCAAAGGAAAAAGATATAAATTTCTGATTATCAATTTATAAGAAAATATAAGCAACTAAAAGAAGATCAAATTAAGCTGCTCATAATCAGGTGGTCCCTGGTTCGAGCCCAGGTGGGACCACAATCATAACCTCGCCTTTTGGCGGGGTTTTTTTATGCCTGAACCTGGGCGAGAAGCCTGTCCCGAGCGAAGTTTTTGCGGAGTCGAGGGAAGCCCAGGTGGGGCCACTTTTAATGCTTGTAAAGCCCTTTAAACAGTACGTTTGTGGGGCTTTTTTTATTATCAGGGGACGAATGAGGGGCGGAATAAATCATTCAATTTTCAATTAGCTGTTTCTCCAGATATTTGTTTAAATTCCAGAATTATAAACAATAACATTCTTATTTAATGGAAATAACTACTAAAAAGTTTGATTTAAATATTGAACAGATCCTTGAGAATTGGGAAACTTATCACGCTATTAGAGAAATTATTGCAAATGCCCTAGACGAACAAATATTAACTGATACTTCTGAAGTTGAAATTTTCAAAAGGGACGAGGATTGGTTTATTCGTGATTATGGGCGAGGTCTTAAATATACCCATTTGACCCAAAACGAAAATGAGGAAAAGTTGTTGAATGATAATGTAATTGGGAGATTTGGAATTGGTCTAAAAGATGCACTAGCTACTTTTGAAAGGAAGGGAATTAAAGTTAAAATTACTTCTAAGTATAACAAAATTTCCACTGCTAAATCAGAAAAGCAAGGATTCGAAGACATTTTTACATTACATGCTCTTCTTGAAGAATCAGATGATAAGAACTTTACAGGTACAGAATTTCAGTTCTCTGGTCTTAGGAATGAAGATGTCGAACAAGCAAAGAATTTATTTCTGAAGTTTTCAAATGACGAATTGTTGGAAGGAACTAGCTATGGTGATGTAGTTTCTAAAAGTGGAGACTTCGGAAGTATATATATTAATGGAGTTAAGGTAGCAGAGGAAGAAAATTTTCTCTTTAGTTACAATATTACCGTTTTAAACGCAGCTATTAAGAAATCATTAAACCGTGAACGGACAAATGTTGGAAGAACAGCTTATACAAATTCAGTCAAAAAAATCTTACTTTCATCTAAATCAAAAGGAGTT
>Ga0098069_100612_pt1 | contig 13388 bp, 14 predicted proteins | sample 27_taG_FD_92584 | JGI IMG/M metagenome (GOLD analysis project Ga0098069, IMG submission 92584) | Marine viral communities from Cariaco Basin, Caribbean Sea - 27_WHOI_OMZ | ecosystem: Environmental > Aquatic > Marine > Oceanic | place: Caribbean Sea: Cariaco Basin | collected 2014-11-09 | reverse complement strand
TTGAACAATAGATATTTTTACTTTGCTTTTGTCGTGCAAAAGTTCGGTACGCAAAGAATCATAAAATCCTTCCACCGCATGTTTAGCACCACAATAAGCCGACTGCAGGGGAATTCCTCTATAGGCAAGAGCGGAACCCACAAAAACAATGGAGCCTTTATCCCTTGGCAACATCCGCTTCAAAGCCGACAGTGCACCATTCACCTGTCCCAGATAAGTCACATCGGTCACCCGTTTGTATTCTTCCGCCTTCATCTCTTTAATCGGACTGAAAACGCTGTTCATCGCATTGTTCACCCACACATCTATTGGACCAAGTTCTTCTTCGGTTCTTTCTGCTGCTTCCTCAACCGCTTCGGCGTCTGCAACATCCACTAGAAAATAAACAGCACGGCGACCCATTTTTTCTACTTCTACCTTAGCCGCTTCCAATCCTTCTTTTCCACGGGAAAGCAAAGCTACATCATATCCTTTTTCGGCAAAAGCACGTACACAGGCACGGCCTACCCCTGCCGAAGCCCCCGTTATCACTACTACGCCTTTGTTATTTTGTTGATTTTCGCCTGATCTTTCCATACTTGTTTTTTTACATTTTTCAATTTTACTTACTACTATTCAAAGCAATTCTATGCCTGTTTGAATTTTTTTAATCAACTTCAATTTCAATTTTGTGCACCAGGTAGTCAGTTAACTTTTCCCACTGGAATTTTTGCACCCCGGCCCAACCACCCTCTGCAATAATGGTATTTATGATCTTACGTTTTCCAGCCTCTGCTACCTGGTTGTTTATACCTTCGTTTTTACCTATTTCGTAGGCATGAATAATATTATCCTTTCGTTCTATTCTAAAGGTGCTGGTAGCTTCATCTATAAAAAAGTGTTCTATCTCTTTTTGTCCTTTTTCCCTTTCGGTAGGGTCCTCACTAGGACTCACAGTAAATTCTGCAGAATTTTCTTCTTCTTTTATATCGGTCACTATCACCCAGTTTTCCGGCACAGGTCCCGGCAACAAAATTTTTATGTAGTCATTTACTTCTGGCTTTCCTGACTTTTTTTCCTCTCCCCAGATATTGTATAACTGAAAGGTCGAGGAAACACCCGGCAATTTTGACCATAGGTTTACATTAAATAATTTTTCAACAGACCTGTCGTATTCTTTGGCCGCCTTGCTCCTGTTCACAAAACGGTTTTCACTGGAATAGGTTCTATCTTTAGTAGCCTCACCTTCTATAACCTCTTTTTCGCCTTTTATTTTTCGAATCCATTTTTTAATTCCCACGCTTCAAAATTTTTAGTGTTCTTTAATTGCCTGTAGTTATCTCATGCTGTTTTTCTTATTGATTATGCTGCTCCAGTTTATTTCCTTTAGGGCCTATTCCTTCAATATAAACCATCTGAGAACCCAAATGTCCTGCCATGGAAATGGTGTAGGTAGCGCCCAAAATGAGCACTAATGCACATAACTCAGCTATTTTATTGTTATTTAGAAAGTAAAAGCTGATTAGCTTTAACAGCAATGCCGCTCCTCCTATTATAAGGGTCCAGTAGGCATATTGCTCATGGGTCTTAAACACCTCATAGGCTTTGGGTGAAAGATCGCCAATATGCGGGTGTAACCAGAAAGCAGCTACCAGGCCTCCCGCGATGCCGATGGATAACAGGATGAGTGTACTAATGCTCATTCCTTTCCTGTACCAGAAAAAAGAAATTATTTGAAATAACAGCGCCATAGGAATAAGTACCACCGGAAAATGCACCACTAGCGCGTGAAGGTTTGGGAATTTTTTAAAAGGGGCAAATAATCCTTCATAGCTTATATTTTCCTGATCATGCTGTGCTCCTTCTTCCGGATGTTCTTTTGAATTTTGTTGTTGACCCTCCACTTGATCATTTTCCTGGGCATAGATTCCTGTCTGGGTAAAAAAGAGAAATAGGCCGAATAAAAGAATTTGTTTCATAACTGTTCATTTTTGGTTTAAAATTTAAATATAACTTTTTAGCAATTTAAATTTAATTTTACATCTTCCCACCTTCTTTTTTGGCAGGATCCTTACCTGGACTTATTAAATAATTCATTGTTGTAATAGTTCATTCACACTTCCGGGATACGTGCATTAAATAAGCTTTTCTTCCTCTTTTTCTTCCATTTTCATCATATCAACCACCAAGCCTGCCCAGGTAAAATCCTTTGCGCCATAACCTTCTCCCGTAAAAGGATTATAATACTCCCGAAAGCCGCTTTTTTCAATTAGCTGTTTAATGCTGTCTATTAATTTTCTGGATTCCTCCCGGTATCCCTTTTCCATTAAAAACTGGTGCAAAAACCAGTTATTGACAATCCAGGTTGGTCCCCGCCAGATGTACATGGATTCCCCAGGGTTAAAAGAGGAGTGGCTTTGTGCCACGCACGGAAGAGGGTAAGGCGTAGTAAACTCTCTACTATTAAAAAAATGCGTGTCCATTACTTTTTTGGCGATTTCCTCGGGAATATTTTTTAACACTACCGGGTAAAACACTGTTGGGGTCAGGATTTTTATTTTTATATCCTCCTTTCCGTGAACATCATAAAAGGCACAGGTTTCCTTATCATACATCACATCTACAATACTTTTGGACACTCTATCAGCAAGCTTCCCAAATTCCTCCCCGGCAGGGTCCTCCATGTCTTTACATAAACCTGCCAATGCCTTTAAATTTTGTGCGTAAATCGTATTGAAACCAACGTCCTTTACCAGAAAATAACCTTTTTGATAAATTTTTTTGAAATTGTAATTATTTAAATAATTCCGAAAGTCTACATTTACTACTTTCAGGAACAGTCGCCAATTGGCTTTTTTTCCAGAAAACCCTACAACGGGATCGTAAGTAGGTTTCCAATCCATACCGGACTCAAAAGGTGAAATAATGGTGAGCAAACCATCCCCGTTGAAATCCCTGTTTTTAGCTAACCAGCGGTAATATTCCTTCAGTTTTGGCAACATTTGTTTTAAAAATTGTTCGTCGCCTGAAGCTTCATATACCCCCGCCACCGCCTGTGCTGCCATAGGGGGCTGTACCAATGCACTCATATGGCTTTGGAAGAAGTTTTTCAGCCTTGGCTTAGACTGAAAAAAATCGGCTAAGCGTCCGGGCATTAACCTGTCCCAATAAATCATATGTCCCACAAAGCCATCCTCTTTTTGCATGGCAAACAGGCTAATAAGGTGCTCTTTTGCCATAGTATGTTCACCAAGCGCATTCAGTATAAAAACATGGAAACACGTGTCCCAAAAAAATTGAAACGGGTATCGACTTGGGGAGGGTTTTGTGTAATGAAATTTTTTCCCGCCTTCACGCTCACTTTTGATCATGTTTTCAAAGATAACCTTCCTTGTCTTCTCGAATATTTCCTCGTTTTTCATTTAGTGTGCTTTTTTGGCTATTTTGTTTTGTAATTTTCACTTTTTGAGTTTTCGTGGGATAGAAAGAGCAGCAATTGCAGGCCCCACAATTACTACTATAAGACCCATAAAATATTGACAAAATTATTGATCACCTAATGCCTTTCCTTTTCACAGCTCAAAACCGCAATAATTTTCCCCTGCTCCCGGAGTTTTTTAAACACTGCCGGAGGCAGGGGAATATATTTCTATACCCGCTCAAAAATCGTATATACCAGAACCCCTGGATTATTTTCCGGTGCTTGTTGTAAATAACGGCTTCCCACGTCTTCCATTTCCCTAACGGCAGGTTCAGCTACCTCATTATCGGCAGCTTCTACCCACCACCATATCAGGGCAATGACTATTATTATTCCAATAATCCAATACCACATGTTTGCCTTTCTTCTTTCTCTCTCCGTTTCCATAATTTTTAAATTTTATTGGTTAATATTTCTCGTTCGGGGCTACCCACCCTAAAGAACTTTAGGGATGCCTTTAATTCTTTTTATTACTTCACATACTTATCCCATGGACCATAATTTTCGGTTTTAGTGCCACGGGGAATGGAAAGAACAGTGACAGCAAGCCCTGCAACAGCCGAACTAATATTAAGAGCCAGGGTGCTCTCCTGTACAAACCAGGGGGCTACCGCCACTGCAAGACCAATTAAAACATTAAAATACCTGCCAAGCCTTAAGACCTCTCCCATGGCTACCACTGCCGTTACCACAATAAGGGCACCTCCCAGGTGGTTGATATCGGCAGCCCTGGTTTCAATACCAACGCCAAAAACGGCAGGCGCGAACATTAGCCAAAGCCCCAGGATAGTTGAGACGGTAAGGGTCCAGGGGAAACTCATCCCCCAGATAGAGGCGATATAAACTTTCCAGGGATTTTCTGGAAATTCCATGATTTCCGGGGAACGTTCATCTTTATTTTTCCCGACGGGTGCACCGCCCTTCCAGAAAACCTTCCACATGGAATCTCCTTTCTTTTTTCGTTCTATCATATGTTGTCCCATGGCAGCTACCTCATCGATTTGTAGCGGGATCATAGGCAGCATGATAATTGCCGTTACCAGGCAGAATGTACACCACGCCCCAACCGAAAGGGGCTGGGAGATTACCAGGAAGATACTCACAAAACCAAGGGGTATTACCAAAAATCCAAAAAAGGTCACCATCCAGGGCATAGTACGCCAGCGGGATGGACTACCCATAAAGCCCATTAGGAACTCCAGGGTATAGGCCAAAGAACCCAGCGCGGCATCTGATATGGGCCAGGAGTGGGACATATCGGAATTCAAAACATTCTCTGTACTGTTTCCAAAGAAAGGATCCCAGGCATAATCTACATATCCCAATTGGAACGCGCCCATGTAACGGGAAAGGATCCAGCCAATAAAGGCCAAAGCGATCATAATACCACGTTGGGGCCAGCTTGAGGGATTATAGCTCCAGCCCTGGGGGGTTTCAGATCCCATTTTCATGTACATGATCATATTGGGCATACCGGGAATAAGTATGGTCAAGGCAATGACTAAAGCACCTACCAAAGTCCCGTTCAAATAAGCTACTGCTGTAGGCGCCCAAAAAATAAGCGGGGCCATACTAATCCAGATACCCACAAAGCAACAAAGCCAAACACTAATTGGACGATTGGGAGTCAAAGCCCTCCAGCCAAAAAAGACCAGTAACAATCCGCTAATGATGTCGCTCCATTTCATGGCGGCAATCCTGTCTGCCAACGAAAGCCAAACATCCCGCCCCCCACTGGGTTCCACAGTACCTATGCCATAATCAAAAGTAAGGGGCGAAGCGATCATCCAAATACCCAGCATGATAAGCAACCAATAGATCCAAAGGGTGTTCATATGGTGCATGTGAAGCATTTCCATCCGTTGGTCCATACCCATCATCATGCCATCATCCCGGCTTTTCCTGTCCTTATCCCGATCTTTTTTGTCCTGGCCTTCGCCATCATTTTGCCCGTCGCCTTTTTTCATGGGCATTTCCGCCATAGGCCTGATAACCCCTCGTTTTCCCATTCCTCCCTGACGTTTATGTCCCTGTTTATTATTCGAATCATTATCTGATTGTCCTCCTGCGTTTTTATTAGGGTTTTTCTTTTTCATAAGGTTGGTTTTAGGTTAATTAATCAAATATTCAATTTTTTTCTTTTTCCAATGCCGAAGGGGCCTCAAGTTTGTTTTCTTTGTACCAGGTCAACGGATCCTTTTTAAGGGTCTTGAATTTCCGGAAGAGTATCCATTAAGGAATGTCGCGGCTCCCAATCGAGCAGTTTTTTCGCCCGGGAAATGTCCAGCTCATAATGGTCGTCGGCCCTGTCTATCATCCATGGTTTAATAAAAGGATCGCCAAAGAGGTTCATGCTCCACGAACCAATCTTTGCCACGGTTTTCGGAACTTCATAAGTTTCCCATTCTTCTCCATGAATAAGCTTTCCTATCTTATTCTGCAATTCTTCATAACCGGGTGTAGTGGGCTCTCCAATATTAATAGCTATTTCTTCAGGTAGTTCCTTTCTTTTTTCTACTGTTTTTTCAAGGGCATCGACCAAATCATTTAAATGCAGGAAAACGTTGCCATGGGAAGTGTCTCCTGAGAAAAAATGACTGGTAAATTGTTTTTCGTATATACGCTGCACCTGGTGCGCAATGGGTATAGAATGTCCTTTATCATCATAAACCCCAGCAATCCGTAAAAGCACTGCTGACATATTCCCTCTGTTATCACGAATTATTTCCTCGGTATCAACTTTCGATTCGGGATAGTCCCAGTTTGGTGCTAAAGGACAATCTTCAGCGATTTTAATTCCCGGGCTTGTAGGTTTATAGATGAGATTGGTACTTGAGAAAATAAATTGCTCCACATTGTATTCCTGCAAGACTTCTATAAATTTTTTAGTTCCTTTAACAGTCACTTCTTCGTACAAAGGACTGGGCTTTCCTGAAAAATCATAATAAGCTGCAAGGTGAATAACAGAAGCTATTTTATCCCCATAACCATAGCTTATACGTTTCATTGCTGCGCGAATGCTTTCTTCAGAGGCTATGTTATAACATACGCATTCGGCTTCAGAGGAGGAGGAAAAGGATCCCCTACCCTGTCAAGGCCAATTACCCGGTAATTTTTTGAAAGTCGTTTTATGATTTGAGTACCTATTAGGCCACTACTGCCGGTTACGAGAATTACTTCTTTATTTGAATTACGGGCACCAGCGTTTTGCAGTGTTTCATTAGTAATTGATTCCATTTTGCAAGTTTATTTTGATAGTTATTGCCATTTTTAGTCAGGATTTCAATCCTATTTCACCTTTCACTTTTATTTTTACTTTTTTGCTATTCATAATCAATCAATGAAACTTTTCTTAAAGTTTTTATAGAAAGTTAAATACCAATTTAGAATTTTTATTTTCTGATCTCTTTCATGAACCATATATTAGCAACACCAATAAGATCAAAATTAAAATCTCGCCCAGCCACATTCCTACGCACAGCACATTTCATCAATAAATTTCTTCTTAAGCCCATTTTCACTGTACCCTTAACTAATCTTTTCAATAGTAAAACCTCCTTTTTGGATTGCCGCCATTACCTCTTCTTCTAAAAAATCTCCTTCAACTTCAAGAATTTTATCTGGATTATCAATTAAGACATCCCAATATTTTATTCCATCAATATCTTCCATATAAGGTATTAAATATCTTACGCAAGGTTCGCAATTGATATTGGTTTTAAATTTTATTAATTTCATTTATATCAAAATGTTAATAAAGTTATTCAACTAACAACCAAAATACTTTTAAAGAAATGGTAAAATGTTATATTTTGATGGAGTTGAAAGGTATGTTTTTGCATAGGATTATGATTAACAAAAAATTTAAGATGCCAACAAATTTGAATAGCTTAGTACTCTTTACATCCAAAGATGAAAATTGGCGGATAAGAGAACCCTGGCAGCTATGGCACCGCTTTTTGTTAAAATAATTTAAAAAATTCCTTGCTTCTTCTATTATGGAAAATCTTTTAATATAGTTAGGCACTCCAGCTTTACCGGTTGGCAGCCTTAATTGATCATCGCATTAGACTAAAGCTTTACAGCTCTCAGGCGCAAAGCATTTGCTATCACTGAAACCGAACTCAGGCTCATAGCCAAAGCGGCAATCATAGGTGAAAGCAGTATTCCGAAAAATGGGTACAGCAGTCCTGCTGCAATTGGAATACCCAGGGTATTGTATATCAGCGCGAAAAAAAGATTTTGTTTAATATTCTTCATCACCTTTTGGCTTAAAATTTTAGCCTTGGCAATGCCTTTTAAATCCCCTTTTACAAGGGTAATTCCTGCACTTTCAATAGCAACATCTGTCCCGGTACCCATCGCTATTCCTATATCAGCCTGAGCTAAAGCAGGAGCATCATTTATTCCGTCGCCTGCCATGGCAACTTTTTTACCTTCCATCTGTAAGCGCTCTACTTCCTTCAATTTGTCCTCCGGAAGCATTTGTGCTTTAAAACCGTCCAGATTTAAAGTTTCACTAACAGCTTTGGCTGTATTTTCATTGTCCCCGGTTAACATAAAAACTTCCATCCCCAGATCATGAAGCTCTTTGATCGCCTCCTTACTTGAAGCTTTGATTTTATCTGATATAACTACAAATCCAATAATCCCGTTTCCTTCAGCTACATAAGAAACAGTTTTTCCTAATCGTTGTTCTGCTTTTACTTGTTCACGAAGTTCGTCAGAAATTTGGACGTTTTCCTGCTCCATTAATCTATCATTTCCTAATGCTATTTTCTTCCCGTTTAGTTCTGCGGTAACCCCTTTTCCTGTGACCGCATTAAAATTAGAGACTGATTTTATTTCTATTTCCTTTTCTTCGGCGTAACGTATTGTAGCCTCTGCCAAAGGATGTTCGCTACTGCTATTAACCGAGGCTATCTTCTGAAGGACCTCTTTTTCGGAAAATTTGGATGATGCAGAAATTACCTTTTCTACCGAAGGTTTTCCTTCAGTGACAGTTCCTGTCTTGTCAATTATCACCACATCAACCTTATTGAACCTTTCAAGTGATTCGGCATTTTTTATAAGCACCCCCGATTGTGCACCTTTCCCCACTCCTACCATGATAGACATTGGTGTAGCCAAGCCCAGGGCACAGGGACAGGCAATGATCAATACTGCAATGGCATTTACCAGCGCGAAAACGTATGAAGGCTCAGGACCAAAAATCGCCCAGATAATAAAGGTTAAAACAGACACTGCCACTACCACCGGAACAAAATAACCTGAGATCCTATCAGCAAGTTTTTGAATTGGTGCCCGGGATCTACTCGCAGCATTTACCATTTCAATGATTTGAGATAGGAGGGTTTCTGATCCTACCTTTTCAGCCACCATAATGAAGGTTTTGTTTCCATTTATAGTTCCAGAGCTTACTTTATCACCTACCTCCTTGTCCACCGGAATAGGTTCCCCTGTAATCATGGATTCGTCAATATTGCTTTCCCCTTCCTTGATACTTCCGTCTACAGGAATTTTCTCTCCCGGTTTTACCCGAAGCAGATCTCCCTTATTGATATCGTCTATCATCACCACCTGCTCTTTTCCATCGACTATCCGGGTGGCTTTGTTAGGTGCGAGCTTTAAAAGTTCTTTAATAGCTGAATTTGTCTTTCCATGGGCTCGTGCTTCCAGCAACTGCCCCAGCAGCACAAGGGTGAGGATGATAGTCGCCACTTCATAATAGACAAAGACAGTACCCAGTTCTGTTTTAAATTGTGCAGGAAGAACATCGGGAAACAGCATAGCTGCTACACTGAAAAGCCACGCTACCCCTGCACCTATCCCTATTAGCGTAAACATATTCAAGTTCCAGGTCTTTATAGATCTATAAGCTCGTTCAAAAAACATCCAGGTGGAATAAAAAACAACTGGAACAGATAGCCCTAACTGAACCCAGTTCCAGTACTCCCAATCCATTACCTCCAACAGTGGATTATCTGAAAACATTTCTTCAGACATCGCTATTATTAAAATAGGAATGGTGAAGGCAGTAGCAATCCAGAACTTCTGCAGCAGTTTCTTATAGGTCTTATCATCTTCATCCACACCTCCTTCCATAGGCACAAGGTCCATTCCGCAGATTGGGCACGAACCCATTTCATCCTCTACTATTTCAGGATGCATGGGGCAGGTAAATCGCTGAGGCATCTTTTGCGAGGACGGTGCTTCCACAAGATCCATCCCGCACACCGGGCAATCTCCGGGTTTATTGTAGGTTTTTTCCCCCTCACAGTGCATAGGACAATAAAAGGTTCCAGATCCTCCGGTAGCTTTTTCTGTACTTTTTTTAGAAGGTTTTTTAGGTTTCTCTCCCGGCATAGTGATAGAATAAGTTCCTCCATCATCCTCCAGTTTTTTTTGAAAAGTTTTAAGTGGAATATGTTTATCCATCTCTATCACCGCCTCTTCCTTTTCCAGGTCTACCGAAGCATTAGTGACCCCTTCCACTTCGCTCAAAGCTTTTTCCACATGACTTCTGCAACCGCTGCAGGTCATTCCATGAACGGCATATGTATGCTTCATCTTTTTTTCACTGCTATGTCCTTCTGAAGGTTGAGAAATTCTGTAATTCGAATCTTTTAAAGTCTCCTGGAATTTACCAATTTCAATATGGTGATCCATTTCTATAGTAGCTTCAGCTTTTTCAAGATTTACCAAGGCCTTTGTGACTCCTTCTACTTCATTTAAGGTTTTTTCGACATGGCTACGGCAACCATTGCAGGTCATCCCGTGAACAGCATAGGTATGCGTCATATTTGTGTGTGAACCACCTTCTTCCTCATTAGGTAGAGCAATAGAATAGCTTCCTTTCGTTTCTTCCAGTGCCTGTTGTAGTTTTGCCACGGGCACATGCCGCTTCATCTCAATAACTGCCTGTTCATCCTTAAGGTTTACTTCAACATTAGAGACACCTTCAACTCCCTGCAAAGCTTTCTCCACCGTACTTCGGCAACCATTGCAAGTCATACCTGTTATTGTATAAGAATGTTTCATCATTTTTTCCAGCCCAGGCTCCTCTGGTGCCGGGGCAATAGTATATTTTGATCCTTTCAAAGCCTCCTGAAATTCACCAATTTCAATATGGTGTTCCATTTCTATAGTAGCTTCAGCTTTTTGTAGATTTACCGAAACTTTTGTGACTCCATCTACTTCCTTTAAATTTTTTTCTACATGACTTCGGCAGCCGTTGCAGGTCATTCCTGTTATTTTATATTTATGAGTCATTGAATTTCGTATTTAGTTGAAATAATTTTCTCTACTGCCCAAGGAGCGCAAAAATCCCTGCACCAATCATTACACCTGTTCCCATTGCCACCGTACCGGTATGGGAAAGGCTGTTCTTTTATATTCAAACACATAAGTCCTTAGAAAAATTTTATAACTAACCTATCAGTATAAACTAAAAAAAGCCCGGAATGCCGGACTTTTTATTTTTTACAGCATTGCTTTTGATTAAGCCGCAAACTCTCTACAGGCTTCTGCACACTTCTGGCAGATTTTCATGCACGGCAGGCATTCCTGCTCATGATTTGTATGATTTCCACATACCTCTGCACATTCATCACAAATGTCGGCACATGCTTTAGCAAGATGTTTGGCGTGAGATGAATTCGACGCAACAAAACTGAGTGTCGCATAACAAATTTTAGCGCAATCCCGACATAATCTCACAACACGTGCAAGAGCATCGGTTTTTTCATTGTCGAGTGAAGCGTCAAAACACGTATCACATTCTGTTGCACATTCGGCAAGAATTTGAAGTAAATCCTTGTTTGTTTTTCCTGTTTCCATAATATTTATTTTTCATGATTTACTCCTAAATTAGCCATAAGAGCAGATATATTCCATAAAAATTATGGTGAAAATGTTCATTTTTAATGATTTATGAAAATTTTAGCATTTTAGATAGTATCCAAGTCTACATCCCTTTTGTGCTTTTGAAGTCTATAATCGGTAGGACTTAAACCAGTTATTTTTTTAAACTGGGTAGACAAATAAGTTGCACTGCTATAACCTGTTTCCCTGGCAATTTCTGAAATATTCAGCTCATTATATTCAATCAACTCTTTTGTACGTTCTATTTTTACTTGATTCTGAAAGTCTTGTATAGTCTTACCTTCTATAGCTGTAAAAATCCGGGTAAGATGGCTATAATCACACAATAAAGTGTCCCGTAAAACTTTGGATAATTTTCCGCTGCCATAGTTTTGCTCTTTATAAATACGTGCTATAATAATTGATTTTGTCTTGTTCACCAGCCGCTCATTTTTATCGAAAAGAACCTCAAAACCAACTCTAAGGAATTCTTTCTGAATGGCAGACAATTCCTTTAAATTAAGAGGTCTTTCCAATACCGCCTGCCCTAAGGATACTTCCTGATAGGGAATTTTTAATCCTTCCAATATTTCCCTGACACTACTCTTGCACCGCTGACAAACCACGTTTTTTATATAAAGTACTTTTTCTTCCATATTTGTAATTTCTATTACTATTAAACTTAATTCCACTCTACTACAGGAACGGTTTTAGCGTAAAGTTGCCATTGTTAAAACAAAAGCTTCATTCCGGTTTTAAGCTCTTACTCAATTAAAACTTTGAATGGAATGGTAATTTTGGCATTTTCCCAGGATAAAGATATAGTTCCCTGATCCTCACCTTCTTTTCTTACCTCATATTCCAGGGCTTCTTGTGGTTCCGCCAATTCTTCAGGTGTGACATCAATACTAAGTATGTTCTCGCTCTCATCATATTCGTCTTTGCCATGTTGGTCCCATCGGGAATTGAACATAACCTTCCAGTTTTCTTTTCCGGGTATTGTAAAAAAAGCATATTTCCCGGCAGGCAATGTTTCGCCACCTATTAACAAATCCTTATTGGTTTCTATCCAGGTGGCTTTGTGGGCACCGGCCTGCCAAATCGCATTATAACCAACGAGTCCGCCAAAGATTATCCTGTCCCGCACGCGTGGTGAAGAATAATCTATATGAATATGAGCCCCATCAATTATGGCCATGGTACTGGTATGCGGACTTAACACCTCTTGGTTTTGTGTTGTCACCTTTTCGGCCTGGTGGTTTTCATGTTGCGCCTGCATTCCACTTGTGGATAATAACACGAGTAGCACGTAAAAAATGTATTCTGTGGTTTTCATGGAAAATTGTGTATTTAATTAATTGTTTTTATTAATGCTTACGCTAATATTTTCAGTTTGGATATCAGAGAAAAATTCTAGCTTTCCTGCTTCATATAAGGTATCCAAATCACGTAACGGTGTGGAAAGCTCGTTGGTTTTGTAGTTTTGGTAATCTACAAACCTGATTCCTTCTACTATTCTTGGATTGACAGCTTTTCTGAACCTTATCCCCCCGTCATTGGTGAAAAACCTGTAGGCTAAATAATCTACCGTGAAATTTTCCTTGTGGATCCAGTATAATAATTCATCCTCAAAATCGGTCCCTCCACCTTCCTTACGAAAGGTGACTTTAACTTGGTAATAGGTATCCCCTTCCACCTCATCTTCCCCCAACAGTTCTTTGTTGGCCGCAGGCGAATTAAGCACAAAAGGCACCTGAACAAAATAGTGGACAGAATTTACCCCATCACTTATCCGGGTAACCATCGAATCTGGAACAATGACAGCTTTACTGTTTACAAAACGTTTCAGACCCTGATTGTCCAGAACATCATGTGTGGTGTTACCGGTGGAATCCTTTACAGTACGCTCTAACCGGAAGATGTCCCCATTGCGTTTGCTCTTATATCTCCTGTTCCTAAAAGTGAAATCGATTTCAGCATTTTCATAATTCCTGCCTCCCGAGGCCTCTATACTTTTCTCTATAACTTTCTCGCCTTCTGATTTCTCTTCGGAAGTGCCACAAGA
>Ga0098069_100611_pt1 | contig 13397 bp, 9 predicted proteins | sample 27_taG_FD_92584 | JGI IMG/M metagenome (GOLD analysis project Ga0098069, IMG submission 92584) | Marine viral communities from Cariaco Basin, Caribbean Sea - 27_WHOI_OMZ | ecosystem: Environmental > Aquatic > Marine > Oceanic | place: Caribbean Sea: Cariaco Basin | collected 2014-11-09 | reverse complement strand
AGCAATCGATACCGTGCCGCGATAAGTAATAAATGGATTTGCACCATCTGATATTGCCCATAAGCTAAAACCAGCACTCATCCTGCCGATAAGCCGTAGACTAATCGTCGGTACGTCAAGGATTTTGGCACCGATATAATAGCCTGCATAAAAGATGGGCAAGCTCGTGAGTGGATTGGTAATCCAAGTCAAGCCGAGTGCCATGGGAACATTGGCACGAAAAATTAATGAGCCAACTAGAGCCAGTAGCATTTGCCCTGGCAATGGGAAAAATGCACTAAGCACCCCGATATAGACCGCTTTATTTAAGCTATGTCGATTAAAGTGCCATAATCGTGGATCAGCCAAATGCGGTGCGAACAGTTTTAAGGTGCGACTTTCTAAGATTTTCTCTGGCGTAGGAAGCAGGTCTTTCAGACGTTTTTGGGGCACAGGATCGCCTTTTGTAATCGTTAGCTACAGTCCGCTCAATCGCATTGATGGTCTGCTATAAAGTAATATTATTCATAAAGTGTACAGATGAGAATATATAGGATAATAATATCAGATTATCATCATCGCAATATGTCAGTCAGTATAGGGTAATAGTTATATAAATGCTATTGCATGACGTATCAGTTGTTGTTGCTGGTTTAAGTATCAATCTGTGTTTTGGTGTTTCGGTGCATTTTCGTCATATTAAGTGGCTATTTATCATAACAAATGGCTTTATTTAGGCAAAAACTAATATTCACCTCATCAAGCAAGGAGCGCTGGTGTACTGGTTGATTGGTAGCTTGATTATTATCGCCATGATGGGCGTTTTGGCGGTCGCAGATAGTATGGCGATACCCACTAGTTCATCGTTAATGGATATATTAAACACTCCCATCTTATTTTTGTCGCTCATTATTTTTGCTATTATACTGATTGTTATTGCCCAGTTTAATGTACCTTTTGCAAAACCCAGCCATTTATCGCAACATACTGCTGGTCTCTCTTTACGTAATCCTTCATATAATATTTCACATAAATCTAAACTCTTCTTTCGTATTTTGACTCATGTTTTAGTTGCTGTATTGGCAATCGGATTAATCATTGGCAGTGCGCTGCAAGCCCTGATTAGCCATCAACAAGCAGAATTAACAGAAATCACTGAGCCAATGCGTGTACAAGCATTAGTCACCATCGAAGGAATAAGTGACAGCGTTTATGACGTCGCCACGGACAGTGGCTATCGACAAGTTGCTGTCATTAGTGATATATCACCCTTGGTGTCGGCGTTGGCGGTTGAAGATTTAGATGCTATGACCAGTAACTTTCTAATAGATGAAAATAATAGCCTAAGCAATAGCAACTTATACGAAAATAACTCAAATAACAATAACGGTAAGAATGTCACGTACCGTGTATTGCTCAATGGTTATCCAAAAAATCCATCAAAACAATCATCCAAGAAAAATTTGGACAGCAATCCGTTTGACCGCTTAAATTATTTACAACCTGGCGATCAGCTGTTTATGAGTTTAGCCTTTGCACCACTGGCGACCTCTGAGCAAGCGTTAAGCAATCCATCTGGTTTTGACAGTTATCGCTGGCTGCGAGGTCGTCATATTGATGGAGTCGCTAATATATTGACCGTTGGCACATCAAATGTCACCAATACTGAGGTATCAAAGCCAGCGTTTGCCTCTTCTTCATATCTGCAGCGTTTTCAGACTTATATCAACCAAGGACGTTGGCAATTACGCCAGCATTTTTATCAAGATTGGTCGACACAGACCACAGCAGCGCAACAGGCAAAAGCGGTCACTTTAAGTTTGCTCACAGGTGATCGCAGTTTAATCAATCGCGATACCAAGGATTTGTATCAACTGGCTGGTATTTCACATTTGCTGGCTATCTCTGGCACCCATGTGTTGTTTTTAGCGATTATGCTGGCAGGTGCGGCGGTGTTGCTTTTTGATCGGCTATGGCCAAGGATTTATCGTTATGTACCGCGTTGGCAAGTGCGCTGGTGGGTGATGATCGCTGCTGCTTTTATTTATGCGCTATTTACTGGTTTTGATGTACCCGCTGCTCGTACCGCATGGATGTTATTCGCGATAGGTTTGGTACGTTTAACATTATTGCCGGTTAGTACGATGCGGGTGTTGTTTGCTTTGGCAGTGTTGATGGCATGGCTTGATCCCTACGTATTATGGCAGGCAGGGTACTGGCTATCTTTTATCGCAGTGGCATTACTCCTTAAATATGATGATACGTCATATACGCAATCAGCTGTCGTATCAGAAACGGCATCTGCTCATAATGCCAGTGTAGTAAATACTGCATTCAAGCATATTTGGATAATAGGCAAACGTGTATTCAAATTACAATTTTGGCTATTTATTACTTTATTACCTATTACATTGTTATTATTTGGCAAGGCGTCGCTGTGGGGTCTTATCATCAATCTGTTTGCTATCGGTTTATTTGGTTGGGTGATTGTGCCACTTAATCTATTGGCAGGGCTGTGCTATCTTTTATCACCTGCTATTGCTGATAGTATTTGGCGGCTCGTTAGCGCCATTGTCGCGAAATTGCATGAACTGATAACGTGGTTAACTTCATTACCAGCATTGTCAGAAGCGTGGCTTTATACCCCCGTGAATGTCGCCATATTGCTGATGGTACTATTAAGTATGTTGCCATGGCTACTACCACGAGGATTTATCAGTCGTTGGCTGGCACTGCCGCCGCTAACCTTATTAATGATGACAGTATATGCCAATCAGCAATCACTAACGACGATACCGACCTTGTATATCTTACCAACGGGTGATCCCTATATAAGCGCTGCTTTGTTGCAGTATCCTGTTGTCAATAATGAGCAGCCATCCACAACAAATACGCATAAGACAAACATCAGCTGGCTATTTTTATCTGACCACAGACCCAATGCCGCACGAACGATGCCCAGTAATCTAATGGCGAATAAGCTGTCGATGACATTAGCGCAGCAGCTGGGTAGCTTGTCAGTTGATACACTAGAGGGTATGGTTGTGCAGAGTAGTAGTGTTGGATTGACGGATACGCTTACTACTGACAAGAAGTATTTAGCTTCTAATGATTCTGCGCTGTTGCCTTTGACGGTTTTTCAGCTTAATCAGCATTTACCTATTAGTCAGTATTGGCAAGCAGGGCGCTCTGATCGTTGGTCTGCATTTCAGCAAGCCTATAAAGTCAGCAGCCAACCCAAGGACATGGCGAATATTAGTGTGCAACGCTGTGAACAAGGCAAAACATGGCAGTTGGGCAATGGTGACTTGTCCATACAAGCATTGACAGGGTGGAGCAAAATAGACAGTCCGAGTGTTTGGGATTGTACGGTGGCTATAGATGCCAGCTTGCCCATAAGGGTGTTAAAGTACAATGCGGCTGATCCACTCAAATCAACACCTGCCACTGCGCAGACACTCACATCAAGTAGCCAGCTACCGACTCATCAAGCCAATATGCCTCAGGCACGTCTGATATTAAATGCAGATACTCATCAGCGCATTTGGCAAATGTGGACATTATTATGTTCAGCTGAACCAGCTGAGCAATCACTCACTTTTCGTAATGTGACATGGCTAGGATATAGCACATCACAGATAACTGCTGAGGTGATAAATCGTCAAATCATCAATGAAATGATCACTTATGATGGTAAAATGCCAGAAGCAACGTTGTCTCTCAATGCGGCAGTAGATACTACCAATATGACGCCATAAAAATATCGCTTATCTAATCAATGTTACAATATAGTGATATTTCCCAGTTATACTATTGAACCATGATTGAAATACCACCATACTTAGCAGCCTATGAATATAGATGACTGTGACCGTATTTGGAGTGACAAGCAGCTCCTTATTACTGACTGTATTTCTATCTTCTCTTTTTATTGCTTTAGACTGTTTCTGACTTAGGAAGTTATATGCCCAACTGGCCACCAGACCCTAACAAACGTCCTGACAATTCGGCAAATCAGCCAGTACCGATGTCGCCGCCAAGCCAGCCGAGTGGACAAGAATGGCGATTGCTTGAAAACACTTTATTGGCTAGTGTGGTCGAGCAACGCCGCGCCCGTCGCTGGAGTATCTTTTTTAAACTATTGACCTTTGGTTATATTTTACTGATATTTCTGACGCTTGGTCGTAGTTGCAGCAGCAGCGCGCCAACGGGTTTAGATGGTGTTGACACGAGCAAGCCGCATTTAGCTGTGGTTGAGCTACAAGGTGTCATTAGTAGTGGCGATGTGGCCAACGCTTATGATGTCAATGAAGCATTGACTCGTGCTTTTGAAAATAGCAATTCAAAGGCGGTAGCATTGGATATCAATTCACCTGGTGGCTCACCAGTACAGTCTGATGAGATTTGGCAGACTATGATGGATTTGCGTAAAGAATATCCAGACAAAAAACTCTATGCAGTGATTGGTGATATGGGTGCTTCTGGCGCGTATTATATTGCTTCTGCGGCGGATGAGATTTATGTGAACCCATCAAGTTTGGTTGGCTCTATCGGCGTGATTATGCCAAGCTATAACATCAAAGGTTTGATGGATAAAGTCGGCGTAGAAGATCGTACGATTACTGCTGGTGAATACAAAGACATCTTAAGTTTGTCACGTCCGTTAACGGATTATGAAGAAAAACATGTCGAAAAAGTATTGGACAACACCCACAAGCATTTCATTAATGCAGTGAAAGAAGGGCGCGGTGATCGTCTCAAAAATCCTGAACAAAATAAGCTGTTCTCAGGATTATTCTGGACAGGCGAGCAGTCGATTGAGCTTGGCTTAGCCGATAAGAAAGGCAGCATCGCTAGCTTAGAAAAGCAGTTAGAGCTGGATAATGTCATCAATTATAGCCCAACAGATCCGTTCCAATTATTCATGGACCGCTTTGCTGTTAAATTGGGGGCGGGCATTGGATCTAGTGTCAGCCTTGATGTTTTACCGCAAGAAGAAGGTAATGCGCAGATGCGTTAAGCGTTTTATGTTTGAGATTTACTGTGTATGATTGTTGAGGCTGAGCGTATGATTATGCTCAGCCTCAATTGTATATGAGATTCAATGGTTATAAAAAATACCCTAAATAGCGACTTAAATCGAAGAGAACTTGTCATGAGTGATGAAATTAATTTGCCAACTTTTACTGCTTTACCTGTCTCTACAATAACCAACAAACCTGTCCTGCATTTTGCTCATGCAAATGGGATGCCAAGTGCGGTTTATCAACCATTTTTTGAGAAGTTAGCAGAATTTTTTACCATTGAATATATTGCCATGCTGGGTGCAACGCCTGATTATCCAGTCGATGACCATTGGCGTAGCCTTACACAGCAGATTATTGATAGTGTCAAAAATACCTGTGAGAAGCATGGCGTGACGCAAGTAGTGGCAGTGGGTCATTCGCTGGGTGCGATGTGTACATTGCAGGCATTGTATCGTGCGCCGCAGTACTTTGCCCAAGCGGTACTCATGGATCCACCTTGGATTTATGGCAAAGTGAGCTTGCTATGGCATTTGGCAAAGACGGCGGATAGATTGCCGATGATGAATAACCGCCTGATGGATAAATTGTCACCAGCTGGCGTGTCTAAGCATCGCCGTGATGTCTGGGAGAGCCGCGCAGATGCGTACGATAAGATGCGGCATAAAGGCTTTTTCAAAAACTTCGATGAACGTAGTTTTCAAGGCTATATCGAGCATGGGCTACATGAACGTGCGGATGGCAAAGTGACATTGGCGATTCCGAAAGCCAGTGAGGTCGCTGTCTTTCGCACCAATCCATCTTGGTATTGGCTGGCACCAAATCATGGACCAAAGCCGCCTGTTACTTTGATTATCGGTCAAGACAGTATCTTTTTAAAACGCCGATTTCCGCAACAAATAAAGTCGCGTTTGAATATTCCTTATGAGACCCATGCCGGTGGTCATATGTTTCCACTTGAGTATCCAGAGTCGGTCTCTCAGCAAGTATTATCATTGATTGAGCAGCAACTACCAACATAATCGCTGATGACTATTTCTGCTCATTATTGCTTATGCTAGGGCGTGTCCTCATTTTAAAAATGGTCATAAAAATGAGATAAATTGCCGTCAAACAAGGAAAGTAGCGCAAATAATATCGAGATATCGAGATATTGATAAGCTATTTAACGATGTTTGGCAAAATTTAGCCATTTTTAACTCATTTAGAGGATAATCGATTGAATTGAGGACACGCCCTAGATGCGAGCTAACAAAATATCCGTTTGAGTAATGACTTTATGCTAAAAAATGCTACTGGTTCGCACAATCTTAATACGCCGCCTAAGCGCACGCCGCTATTTTCAAGGTTGGGTGTCTTTCTACTGACTGTTGGTATGCTGATGGCATTTTTTATCAGTCAGCTGCTAGGCGTGTATATCGCTGGCAAGCTAGTCTTACCAGCTTCTAAAAATTCAACCATGGCTGATATCTTCTTTTTTGGTAGTAACGATGGCACCGTGGTCAGCCTCTCTATTATTATAGGCTGCGTGTTATTGATCGCTATTAGCCTTTTGGTGATCCATGTAAGAAGCGGCGATAGTCGGCAGTATTTAGCGCTAAAGCCGTTCTCATTTGCGGTGGGTATGGGATTGCTTGGGCTGCTATTGATATTTATGATTGGCAGTCAGGCATTGACTTATTTACTTGATAAATCGCCATTGCTCTTCGTTGACCCTTTATATCAGTCTGTCAGCTCAGTATGGCTGTTGATATTTGCAATGGTCATTGTCGCGCCAATCTATGAAGAGCTGATATTTCGTGGTCTATTATGGTCAGCGATCGCAGAGCAATTTACCTCGTCAACTTATTCAAGGCATCGAGGGGCGATCGTAGCAAGCGTCGTGACCAGCTTGATATTTGCGGTGATCCATGTGCAGTATGGTATTTATGAAATCAGTACCATTGTGGTACTGGCATTGATATTTTGCTACGCGCGTATCAAGTCAGGCTCGCTGTTGCTGCCGATATTATTGCATATTGTGAATAATGGGGCGGCGATGTGGCAATATATTGCGCAAACCGCCTAAATAAATAATGGCTATTTCGGCGTTATTGTTACACTTTTATAGCTGTCATCATAATGATGAATTTTCTTAAGCATCAGGATTTAGTAGTAACACCTCATCCGCTGCCCGTTTGATATCGTCGATTGTTAGCTGAGGTTTACCACTTAATGCCTGTCGCCATTTGCGCGCACCCATCAGTCCTTGAAACAACCCTAAATAATGTCTTGTCATCGTTGGCAGTGCTTCACCTTTAGCAATCTGCGCCTCCATATACGGATACAGCTGCGCTAAAATATCTGAACGCTTAGGTGCTGGTTCGTTCCATAAGCTATTGGTTTCTGCTAATAGGTAAGGGTTGTGATAAAACGCGCGACCAATCATCACGCCATCCACATGCTGCAAATGTGCTTCGATGTCTTTAACAGTATCGATGCCGCCATTAATCTCGATATCGAATTGTGGAAAGTCTTGTTTGAGACGATAGACATCCTCATAACGTAGCGGTGGTATCTCGCGATTTTGCTTGGGGCTAAGCCCCTGTAGCCATGCAGTACGTGCATGGACAATAAAGCGTGTACAACCCGCTGCTGCCACTTTTTCTACAAAATCTACCATAAACTCATAACTGTCAAAATCATCGATACCAATACGATGCTTGACGGTTACTGGGATATCGACCGCTGCTTGCATGTGTTTGACCAAATCAGCGACCGTATTAGGCTCAGCCATCAAACACGCACCTATTTTATTATTCTGTACGCGATCAGAGGGACAACCAACATTGATATTGACCTCATCATAGCCATATTGCTGAGCAAATTCAGCACATTGCGTCATCTCGCTAATATCTGCGCCGCCCAACTGTAGTACAAGCGGATGCTCAAGCGTATCAAAGCGCAGATGCCGTGCACGATTGCCATGTATCAGCGCGCCCGTACTGATCATCTCGGTGTACAAATAAACATGCGGATTAAAAAGCCGAGCAAAATAACGATAGTCCGTCGTTGTCCAGTCGATCATGGGTGCGACTGAGAGTCGTTTGTTGGTCATATCAACCATGGTTTTGAGCCTTAATATTTTATAATATTGGTGTCTTAAATAAATGAACAAGGTGCAATGTATGAGACATACGATTGCACCTTAATTTTATAATTTCAATCGTTATGCAGATAATAGGCAGCTACCTACTAGCTAAATAATGTGGTCGATTTTTTTGAATTCAGGCAAATTATAAAAATAAATACCCATTATTATGCCGATAAAACCGATAAATACAATGTAGAGCGCTGGTGAGAAACTCACATACAGAGTGGCATAACCTAGTCCAAAAGGCACAAGCACTCCAACAATACCGTAGGCGATATTATAACAAAAAGCCATTCCTGTTAGTCTTACATTGGTCGGAAATAACTGTACGAGGATGGCAGGTATCATCCCAACGATGCCAGCACAAAAGCCTAAAAGCGCATACATAATGAGGATGTAGTCACCGCTGGCTTGCAGATGGTAAAAAAAGGCAAACATCTGAGCGATCAAAAGAATAGAGCCAACCGTCAGAATCTTACCGAAGTTTTGGTGGTTGGATATTATCCCATAAAAAATACAACCAAAAACCATGAACACAATACCCAGACTGTGTGAGAATCCAAATAAATCGCTGTCTAAGGTAAAACGTAATTCAATCAAATCGGGTAGCAATAGCACAACCACAGTCGTGATGCTAGAAACAATAAGCGTGAGAACCATGCCGATAAATAGCGAATGTTTGCAATGCTTAAAGAGTAAATTGAAGGGTTTGGCAACATAATCGCTTGGTTTTGAGTTTTTCATTTCCAGAAAAAAGGGTGACTCATCTATCCATCGCCACGCCAATAATGGTAATAAACTCAGAATGGCCGCGATGAAAAATGGCAAGCGCCAGCCGTAATTAGCCAATTGCTCAGTCGTCATAGAATTGGTTAACCAAAGAAAAAAGGCATTAGAAAACAACACGCCTACATAAAAACTGGCAGTAACATAGCTACAAGATACTGACGAATATTGGCGCGGTACATGCTCTGCCACAAAAACCCAAGCGAGTGGCACATAAAGACCAAATGCCATGCCTTGTATCAGCCTCAAGACTATAAATAAGGTTGGTGCAATCAACCCCCATTGCCCATAGGTAGGTAAGCAAGCCATCGCCAACAAGCTGGCCGCCGTCACTAATATACTGATCAATAGTATGGGTTTTCGGCCTTTGATATCACCATAACGACCAAAGTTGATACCGCCAAGTGGGCGTGCCCAATAGCCAATTGCAAATGGACCAAGCCCTTGTACCTTTGTAATAGCTGGATCGATATTAGCAGGGAAAAAAGCGGTCGCCATGATATCTGCTAGATATAAATAAATCAAAAAATCAAAAAACGCGACTGCGCTGCTAAAGCAGATAAACAGTACGGTGTTTCTGTCTTTAGAAGACATCATTGCATATTGAGAACGAGAAGGCATAATAGGTCGCGCATCCACATATAATAGTATTCGTTAAGCCGATTATTATCTGGATAACCGGCTATAATAAAAAACGACAAATCAATATGAAAAATAATGATTTGCCGAAAAAATAAAGACGTTTGAGCTAAAAGTTATTGAGCAATAAGCATCGGAGTTAAGAGCACTTGAATGAATAGTGCTTAAATGAAAAGCACTCCAACTAAAAAGTATTCAAACTAAAAAAAATTAGGTCAAAGAATCACTCAATAGCGCTGTTATTATGTAAATATGACCAAGTTTTAGAGTGTTTTTGATGATGGCAGCTATAGCAACCAATCAATAGGTAACCATGACATGATAGTCAGCCAGACATGATCGCTGATATCGACGCGTGGCTCTGAATCGTAAACCACTTTTTTATCGTCTTCTATAGTATGCCACTGTAGCTTACCATTATCTGATAGTTTGACTTCATAAGCTTGGTTTAGCAGGTCATCGCTCAGCGCACCATGCAATTGTTTTGCAAGCTCATCATCATTGATGATCACACCCATCTCTGTATTGATATTGGCAGAGCGAGGGTCGACATTATAGGAGCCAATGAATACTTGATAGTCATCAACGGCAAACGTTTTTGCATGTAAACTGGTTGAGGATTGACTACGAGCTTTCCAAAGCTTGTTTTCGCGTTTTTCTTCAGAGGCAGTGGATTTTAGCTCGTAGATTTTGACACCGGCGCGCAGCAAGTTAGGTCGCCATTGACTATAGCCAGAATGCACAGCAGTCACGTCGGTCGCATCAAATGAATTGGTCAAAATCTTAATCTCGATACCAGCTTCAGCCAATTGCACTAAAGTATTGACACCATCTTTGGTGGGTACAAAGTAAGAGGAAATGATGGTTAGCTTTTTGGTTGGGCTGCCTAATAAGGTACGCAATTGATGCACCAAATTGGTATCCGCTGGTACCGTTTTGGTCAGCTTGCCCACATCATCACTCAAAAACTGCATGTCTGTCCAGCGAAAAGGCACGCGTTTATTGACCAAGTCACTGTCTATCGTTGACTCTTCCAGCGCTTCTTTATACACCGTCAAATGATTGTCGCTACCTTTTTCGTCCTGACCGAGCTTGTCCAGTGCCGCTAGGAAATCAGGCGCTGTATTGTTGTCAGGTTTCACTAGCGTTTCGATGTCAAATGACAAAGGCGACGACCAATAGCTTGAAAAACTGTTGTCAATATCTGCGACGACTTTACCGATGAGTAAAACATCCAAATCCGCAAATTGACTATTTTGGTCATTGCTTAAATATTCATTGCCAATATTACGTCCCCCAATGATGGTAATCTGCTTATCAAAAGTCATGCTTTTATTATGCATGCGGCGATTGATACGTGGCAGACCTGTGACGTAGTTTAATGTTTGAAACTTACGGTGCATCAGCGGATTGATGATTCGTACCGCAATGTTCGGATGACTGGAAAAACGTAATAAATGCTGATCGAAGGTGGCGTCATTATTAAAATCATCTAATAGTAAGCGTACAATGATGCCGCGTTCAGCCGCTTCCCACAGATCTTTCAATAGTAGCTGACCAGCTTGGTCATTATGCCAAATATAATACTGCGCATCGATATTACGTGTGGACATGTCCGTTAATATACTGCGAGAAGCAAAAGCATTGGCACCAGTTACAATGGGGTGATAGCCGGATAAATCTGGGTGAATATCATTCTGCTCGCTAATCGATGCTACCAAATCAACGTCATTGGTTGCTACTGTGTCACTTTGTCCAGTTTCTTGATTGTCTTCGTGTTGATATAAGTCATGTACTCGTGCTGATAATGCTTGGCTCTCAGGTAAGTGCGGCTGTTTTGGCAAAACCTGACATCCACTAAGACCTAAGGTTAGTCCGAGTGTTAGACTCAACGATAAGTTGCTTGGTTCTATACTGAACATCGACATAAATGAATTACCTTAATGAGCCTTACATAAAGAAGTATTTGTTAGAAAGTAAGCGTGAGGGCATGTCCTCATTTTTAGCCCATTAAAAAGACTATCAATTGAATGAAGGACATGCGCTAGTGCATCGTTTATTTTACCGATGATAGCACTGAGTACGAAGCGTATAACAATATCGCCCAAGGCAAAAATTAAATCGCCGCTAAGCTTATCAGCTGTCGTCATCTATGCCTATTATAAATACGTTATTTTTGTTAGATTCAGCGACTTATTCAGTCATTATTTACTTATCGTTTAGATATGCTCTCTCTTTCATCTGTTGTTAAGAAAGAGGTATAGTCAATCCTATATAAACCAGATACGGTGTCAGGCTCGCTTAGCCTACTATTTGTAGTACTTTCGCTTGCCTTCCTTGTATCTAAATTATATTGAACCGACTATAGATGTGTATTCAAAAATAATGTTTAGCCATCGCTTGAAACCAGCTGTGTGGAATAAGTTGACATGATATGATAACGCTGATGCATTCGGTCGATAATCAGAAGAATAAGCAGTCATTTTATATCAATCAAAATACCAATCAAAGCAACGGAATATTTATGAGTCAGTCGCAAGCCCATGATGATAAAAATGTAGATAAATTAGATCCAAACTGGCGCAGTGACGCGCTCAATTTAGATCTCGATTATGGTATGCAAACCATTGCTGTACGGGCAGGGCAACATCGTACCGATGAGGGTGAGCACTCAGAGGCTATTTTTACCACCAGCTCATACGTTTATACCTCAGCGGCAGATGCCGCGGCACATTTTAATGGAGACAAGACGGGCAACGTGTACTCACGCCATACCAATCCAAGTGTACGTACCTTTGAGCGTCGTTTGGCAGCGCTTGAAAACGGTGAGCGCGCAGTGGCGACAGCCTCTGGCATGGGCGCGATTTTGACCATGTGCTTGGCATATCTGAAAGCGGGCGATCATTTGCTTGCTGCCAATCAATTATTTGGCTCATCGATTGGTCTATTTAATAATTATATGGCAAAGTTCGGTGTGGAAGTCAGCTACGTTGATTGCTTCGATAATGAGGCGTGGGCAAACGCCGTTCAACCAAATACTAAAGTGATCTATTGCGAAAGCCCAAGTAATCCATTGGCACAGATTTGTGATATTGGCTTTTTAAGCCAGCTGTGTAAAGCCAATGATATCTTATTGGTCGTTGATAATTGCTTTGCCACTCCAGCTTTGCAGCGTCCACTTGATTTGGGTGCCGATGTGGTGATTCATTCTGCCACTAAATATTTAGACGGTCAGGGGCGAGTACTTGGCGGCGCACTAGTTGGCAGTGATAAGCTCATGCAAGAGGCTTTTACTGTGGTACGTTCAGGCGGTATCAGTATGAGTCCATTTAACGCATGGGTATTTACCAAAGGGTTAGAGACGCTGAAACTGCGTATGCAAGCGCATTGTCAAAATGCTAATCAAGTGGCAGAGTTTTTGGTCAATCATCCCAATGTTAGTGCCGTACATTTCTCAGGTTTGAGTGATCATCCTGCTCATGAGCTTGCGACGCGTCAACATCATATGACAGGTGGCTATGGTGCTATCATGGGTTTTGAGGTAAAGGCTTCTGATAGCACTGATTTAAATAGTCGTGATTCGAAATCTGCTGCTTGGCATGTCATTGATTCCACCCAAATGGTTTCTATCACTAATAATTTAGGTGATGCTAAAACCACCATTACCCATCCTGCAACCACCACTCATTTTCGCTTGAGTGCAAAAGAGCGCGCAGAAGCGGGCGTAAAAGATGGCCTTATTCGTTTGTCGGTAGGTCTAGAAGATGTGGATGATATCATCAAAGATTTGGCACGTGGCTTAGACAGTTTGTAAAGATAGCGGTATAATCACGGTT
>Ga0098069_100609_pt1 | contig 13423 bp, 12 predicted proteins | sample 27_taG_FD_92584 | JGI IMG/M metagenome (GOLD analysis project Ga0098069, IMG submission 92584) | Marine viral communities from Cariaco Basin, Caribbean Sea - 27_WHOI_OMZ | ecosystem: Environmental > Aquatic > Marine > Oceanic | place: Caribbean Sea: Cariaco Basin | collected 2014-11-09 | reverse complement strand
ATTATTTTCAATTTTGGTGATCGCTACAATTATGGTGTTCGGAGCCGTAGATGTGAATGCGACAAATAACGTGAATGCCCTGCCGGCTACCATGGTGAACTTTGTTCAGGATGAAGATCAGGCGGTTGCTGAAGAAACTCAAGATGTAGGATTTCACCAGGAGCTGAAAAGGCGCTTCATCGAAGGTGGTCCAGGTTTTATGGGAATCGTACTTCTTTGTTTGATCCTTGGTCTGGCAATTGCAATTGAAAGAATTATATACCTTAACCTTGCTACTACCAATACAAAAAAATTGGCACAAGATGTTGAGGATGCACTAAATACTGGAGGTATTGAGGCTGCCAAGGATGTTTGTCGTAACACAAAAGGTCCTGTTGCTTCTATTTATTACCAGGGTCTTGACCGTGCTGAAGAAGGTACTGAAGCTGCTGAGAAAGCTGTTGTGGCTTACGGTGGTGTTCAAATGGGGCTTCTTGAAAAGAACGTTTCCTGGGTATCTCTATTTATCGCTCTTGCTCCTATGCTTGGGTTCATGGGTACGGTAATTGGTATGATCGAGGCCTTCGATAGAATTGAAGCAGCGGGAGATATGCAGCCTTCACTTGTTGCAGGTGGTATTAAGATCGCACTTCTTACTACAGTATTTGGTTTGATCGTAGCTATTATCCTTCAAATCTTCTACAACTATATCATCGCTAAAATTGACCGTATTGTAAACGATATGGAAGATGCTTCTATCACTTTGATGGATATCCTTGTAGAGTACAAGAATAAAAGAAGAGTATAATAATACCAAGATTTAATTATGACCTTACATAAAATATTAAAATATCTAGCGCTCGTCATTGGAGTGGTTGGGCTCATCCTTTGGGGGAGAGTTCTCATGGCCGGTGATGATGCTATAGAAAATTCAGCCGATGTACAGGCAAGCGTGGTATCTCCATTCTTATATGTGGCATATCTTGTGTTTGCTATTATTGTGCTGCTGGTTGTGTTCTTTGTAATAAAAGGATTGTTCTCTGGCGATATTAAAAGAACCCTTATTGCAGTAGGATCTTTTATACTCGTAGTGGCAATTGCCTATGTGCTTACCGATGGTACAGAGAAACAACTAAGAGACGGAACAATGCTTTCAGCAAATACAGACCACTGGGTGGGTGCAGGTCTTGTGACCTTCTATATACTTGCCGCAGCTGCAGTATTGCTAATGGTACTTTCGGGAGTAAGAAAACTTATAAAGTAATAAAAAGCTATGGCCAGACGATCTACACCTGAAGTAAATGCCGGTTCATTGGCCGACATCGCGTTCTTGCTTTTGATTTTCTTCCTGGTGACCACAACTATTGAGACCGATAGCGGTATCAGCAGAAAGTTACCTCCAATGCAGGATGAAAACGTTGAACCACCAATTATCAAAGAAAAGAATATTTTCAAGGTAATTGTAAACCGTAATAACGATCTGTTAGTAGAAGATGAGCTCATGGAGCTTAAAGATCTTAGAGACGCTGCCATTGCCTTTTTGGACAACGGTGGCGGGGTAGGCCCCGAGGCATGTGATTATTGCCAGGGTGCCGGAGATCCAACTTCTTCAGATAACCCGATCAAAGCGGTAATTATGCTGGTAAATGACAGGCAAACAGAGTATGGAACTTATATTGCAGTTCAAAACGAACTTGTAGGTGCATATAACGAGTTGCGTGATCGTACCGCCCAAAGGTTGTACGGCAGGTCCTTTGCTCAAATGGAAGCAGATTACAACAGCGTGACTTTTACAGGAAATAAGGACAGGTTAAAAGAGCAAATTGAGGAAGTGAAAGATATGTGGCCTCAAAAACTCTCTGAAGCCGATCCTAAAAATTAATCGCGAAAATTAAAAACTATGGCAAAATTCAATAAGAAAAAAAGTAGTGAACTACCCGCGATCAATACTTCGGCCCTGCCAGATATCGTATTTATGCTGCTTTTCTTCTTCATGGTTGCTACAACAATGAGGGAGACCACCCTGAAGGTGCAAAACACTTTGCCTTATGCCGACCAGGTGGAAAAACTTGACAAGAAAGATCTTGTAATGTACATCTATGCTGGTAAACCCAGTGAGAGGTTTCAACAAAACTTTGGTACAGAAGCAAGGATACAATTAAATGACAATTTCGCAGAGGTTACTGATATCCAGCAGTTCATTTATGCTGAAAGAGAAACAAAAAGGGAAGAACTTGTTCCTTTCCTTACCACAGCTCTTAAAGTAGACCACGAAACCAACATGGGGCTGGTATCTGATATTAAGATGGAACTTAGAAAAGCTGAAGCTCTTAAGATCAACTACACCACCCGTACAGGTGACGCGTCACAGAATTTAAATTAAAATCAATTCATTATTTTTTGAAGATCCCCTTTCAGGTTCATGAAAGGGGATTTTTTTTGAATGCTGTTTAGCTTCGCATTATCTTTGATTAAAATATTTTAATGCACCACATCCAAAAATGGCATTTTCTCCTTTTGTTATTCTTGCCTTTTTTTCTGAAAGCGCAGGAGAAGAATGAGATCCCGGCTGTTGTAGATAGCTTGTATCGCGAAGATCAGGTTTATGTGAGCTTTACCTATAACATTGTTAGCGGTGGTCCTTCTGAAATAAAGAGCTCACAATTTTCCGGGGGCTTTCACACCGGTTTTATAAGGGACTTTCCTCTCAATTCACGCCGGAATGTGGCCCTGGGGGTTGGCCTGGGCTGGTCTCTTGATACCTATGGCCAAAACCTGTTCATAGGGGAAGCCACAGAGGGGGAAGGAACGCGTTTTACAGTGCTCAACAGAGACAGGGTGGACTTCGATGCAAATCGCTTTACCACGCAGTCTATAGATCTCCCTATCCAGTTTAGATGGCGCACTTCAACTCCCGAAAGTTATAAATTCTGGCGCATCTATACCGGGATCCGTCCCGCCTATGTTTACCATTTTCAGTCTAAATTTGTGCAGGATGGCAATAGCTTTAGGGAGACGAACATTCCTGAATTTGAAAAACTACGGTTAGGCGCAACCTTTACTTTTGGTTATAACACCTTTAATTTTTCTTTTTATTACAGCCTCAACTCTTTCTTTAAAAATGCCACGGTGAATAATGAAGATCTCGATCTTCGCACTTTCCAGGTGGGGCTTACTTTCTACCTGTTATAACCACACAATGGCCGCGATAGCCTGTGGGAGAATTCCCAGTATCAGGCCTGTAAATAATTCAGAATAGGAATGTGCGCCATAAAACAGCCGGGAAGTGGCAGTAAGTCCGGTGATGGCTACAAGAAAGCTTATGCTGTAAACCAGGTTCAGGTGGAAGTGTATACTAAGCAGGACCAAAAACCCGATGAGGGCACCTAAGCCCATCATGTGCAGGCTCGCTTTGATCTTTGCAAACAATAAGAACAGTGCCATAACTGATGAAGCCATTACTCCTGCAAAAAAGTAGTAAAGGGCCGGGTAATCAAAAGTATTTATGACGTACTTTAGAACTACAAAGTCCAGCCCGGCATAGAGGAGCAGGGGCCATTTTCTTTCCCTTAGCTCATTTAAATAATGATCTTTCACCTTCCCCAAAGTTCTCAGCATATAGACATATACAATGGGAATGAATATAGTGATGATTGCCACGGCCAAAAGCTTGGCTTTAATCACCTCTAAGGGGAAAAACCTTGGGGTTGCCAGGAAATAGATCAAAGTGCCCGCAAATGGCATCCAAACCGGGTGGAAGAGGAAGGAAGCCGACCTTAGAAGAAGCTTCATTAAATTTCTTTTCGAAGACGGGCAACGGGAATATCCAGCTGCTCCCGGTATTTGGCTACTGTGCGTCGTGCAATAGGATATCCTTTCTCCTTCAGGATCTTCGCCAGTTTCTCGTCGGTTAATGGTTTTCTCTTGTTTTCATCCTCAATGGTCATCTCCAGGATCTTCTTGATCTCACGGGTTGACACGTCTTCCCCCTGGTCATTTTTCATAGATTCAGAAAAGAAGTCTTTAATGAGTTTAGTCCCATAGGGAGTGTCAACATACTTGCTGTTGGCCACACGGGAAACGGTTGACACATCCATGTCGATCTCGTCGGCAATATCTTTTAAGATCATTGGCCTGAGGTTCCTTTCATCACCGGTGAGAAAATACTCTTTCTGGTAGTTCATGATGGCGCTCATTGTAACAAACAGCGTGGTTTGCCGCTGCTTAATAGCTTCTATGAACCATTTTGCAGCATCGAGCTTTTGTTTGATGAACATCACCGCATCCTTCTGCGCCTTGCTCTTTTCTCTCGACTCCTTATAGCCTTTCAGCATTTCACTGTAGTCTTTTGAGACGTGCATTTCGGGTGCATTTCGGCCGTTAAGGCTCAATTCCAGTTCACCTTCAGAGATCTTGATCGTAAAATCGGGGATCACGTGCTCCACAGCCCTAGTATTGCCTGCATAGGCACCACCGGGTTTAGGGTTGAGATGTTCAATGACATCTATGGCGTTGCGAAGTTCTTCTTCAGAAATATCGTGCTTTGAAAGTAGTTTCTGGTAATGTTTTTTACTGAACTGGTCAAAAGACTTTTCTATAATGTCTTTTGCGAGGCTTACCGGCCGGGTTTGTTCCTTCCGGTTTAACTGAATGAGCAAACACTCCTGAAGGCTTCTTGCCCCCACCCCGGCAGGATCCAGTTCATGAACGTATTTTAATACTTTTTCAACAGTTTCTTCATCGGTATAAATGTTTTGCGTAAAAGCCAGGTCGTCTACTATATCCTGAACCGACCTTCGTATATATCCGCTTTCATCCACGCTTCCCACCAAAAATTCGGCAATCTCTTCTTCAGATTCATTGAGCCTTAAAGTGCTCAACTGCGTCTTTAAATACTGGGTAAAAGAAGTGCCCGAGGCATAAGGTACCTGCCTGTCTTCGTCATCGGCGCTGTAATTGTTGGCCTGTAAACGATAGCTGGGAATCTCGTCGTCGCTTAAATATTCATCTACATCAATATCGGCGTCTATGCTCTCATTTCCGGGATCGTCTTCCTGGTAATCGTCTGTCTTGAAATCTTCTTCGTACTCGTCGCTCTCCTCCTTGCCACCTTCAAGGGCAGGATTTTCTTCCATTTCTTGCTTAAGCCGTTGCTCAAAAGCCTGTGTAGGCAGCTGGATAAGCTTCATCAACTGAATTTGCTGAGGGGAAAGCTTTTGAGATAATTTGAAATTTAACTGCTGTTTTAGCATATACTTACTGGCTTTTTATAAAAATAAAAAAAACAATCTACAAACGTAAACGAACGCAGATTGTTTTATGAGTACTTTAGGATGTAAAGGTTTTTAGAACTCGGCGTTTAGTGGTGTTCTTGGGTAAGGGATCACGTCTCTAATGTTCCCCATACCTGTGGCAAACTGTACCAGCCTTTCAAAACCTAAACCAAACCCGCTGTGTACGCAGGTACCAAATTTACGGGTGTCCAGGTACCACCAGAGTTCTTTTTCATCAATATCCAAAGCCTGCATCTTCTGCTTCAAAACGTCGAGGCGTTCTTCCCGTTGTGAACCTCCCACAATTTCTCCAATTCCGGGGAAGAGGATGTCCATGGCACGAACTGTTTTTCCGTCTTCATTTAAACGCATGTAAAAGGCTTTTATGTTGGCAGGGTAATCAAATAAGATCACCGGGCATTTAAAATGCTTTTCTACCAGGTAGCGTTCATGCTCACTTTGCAGGTCGGCTCCCCATTCTTCTATGATGTAGCTGAATTTCTTCTTCTTGTTGGGTTTTGAGCTTTTTAAGATGTCTATGGCTTCGGTATAGCTCACTCTCTTAAAGTTGTTTTCAACAACAAACTTCAGCTTGTCGGTAAGGCTCATTGCGATGCGTTCGGCTTCGGGCTTTGCCTTATCTTCATTTGCCTGGCGCTCTTCCAAAAATGCCAAATCATCCTTGCAATTGTCCAGCACATACTTCAGCACATACTTTATAAAATCTTCGGCTATGTCCATGTTGCCGGCAAGGTCGCAAAATGCCATTTCGGGCTCTACCATCCAGAATTCGGCAAGATGGCGGGAAGTGTTTGAATTTTCGGCTCTAAAAGTGGGGCCAAAAGTGTAGATCTGCCCCAGGCCTAAGGCGTAAGTTTCCCCCTCAAGCTGCCCCGATACGGTAAGGTTGGTTTCCTTTCCGAAGAAATCTTCTTTGTAATCTATAGATCCGTCTTCTTTCCGAGGGATATTATCAAGGTCAAAAGATGTCACTTTGAACATTTCCCCTGCACCTTCGGCGTCACTGCCCGTAATGATAGGGGTGTTCACATAGTGGAAATTATTTTGCTGAAAATAGCTGTGAATGGCAAAAGCAAGCTTAGACCTTAGCCTCATTACCGCGCCAAAAGTGTTGGTTCTCACCCTAAGGTGCGCCTGCTCCCTAAGCTTCTCTAAAGAATGCCTTTTTGGTGACAAAATGGTGTATTTTACTTCTTCGGGATCGGCATCTCCAAGAATTTCAACTGCATTTGCCTGTACTTCCACTTTTTGCCCGCTCCCCTGACTCTCCACCAGGGTTCCGGTTACTTTTATGGCCGCACCAACAGTGATGCGTTTCAAAGTATTTTCGCTTAGCTGCTCGTAATCTACCACGCATTGCATGTTGTTAATGGTAGAGCCGTCGTTAAGGGCAATAAACCGGTTGCTCCTAAAGGAGCGTACCCAACCTTTTACTTCAACTTCCTGTAGATACTGAGTGCTTTCTAAAAGTTCTGCAACTTTTCCTGTGATCATCTTTTTCTATTTGAAGAGCAAAGATAATTTTTCCGCACTTGCCTTACAAGTAATAAAATAAAGGCTTCTGGCAAAAAGACCTCTCAAAAATCACATTTTTGAGCCCCCGTCTTCCTGATTCTCTTCGGAATCTTCTTCCTCCGGAATAATATCTATGGCTGGTTCCCGCAGTACATCTTTGTTGGCGATTTCTTTCTGAAGTGAAAGAAGTAAAGCCGGAAGCAGCAGGAGGTTAGAGAGCATGGCAAATAAGAGGGTGGCCGAAACCAGCCCGCCCAGGGCCACGGTGCCGCCAAAACTGCTTATCATAAACACCGAAAAGCCAAAGAAAAGCACAATTGATGTGTAAAACATGCTCACCCCGGTTTCCCTAAGTGCTGCATAGACCGATCTTTTGACCTTCCAGTTATTGGCCTTGAGCTCCTGCCGGTACTTGGCGAGAAAGTGTATGGTGTCATCTACCGAAATTCCGAAGGCAATGCTAAAAACAAGTATGGTAGAAGGTTTTATTGGAACACCAAGGAAGCCCATCATTCCCGCTGTTACCAGTAATGGCAGTAAATTGGGAATAAGCGATACCAGGATCATCTTGAACGAACGGAACATCCAGGCCATGATCAAGGCAATGAGAAAGATTGCAAGGCTCAGGGAAATGACCAGGTTCTTGACCAGGTAATTTGTTCCTTTCTGAAAAATTAATGCTTTCCCGGTCATTTCTACCGAAAACCGGTCTTCAGGAAAAATCTGGTTGATCTTTGGCCACAGGTCTTCTTCAATTTCTTCCATTTCCTGGGTGCCAATATCTTTCATAAATGTGGTCATGCGCGCATACTGGCCGGTGCTGTCTACAAAAGAAGTTAGCAGGTTGCTGCCACCGGCGTCAAGGCCTTTTGCATAGGACAGGATAAAGGTCCTCTCCTGGGAAGTGGGCAACTGGTAATATTTTGGGTTGCCATTGTAGTAAGCCTGTTTGGCATATTTTACCAGGTTCACAATCGAGACGGGCGGTGAAAGCTGTTCTTCTTCAGCAATAAGCTCCTGAAGTTCTTCCATTTTCTTCAGGGTAGGCAGCTTCATCACTCCCTGTTCCCGTTTGGTGTCGATGAGAATTTCGAGGGGCATCACGCCATCAAATTCCTCTTCAAAGAACTTGATATCCTTAAAGAATGCTGCTTCCTGAGGCATATCCTCCAGCAGGCTACCCGAAACTTTTATGGTGTAAATGCCAATGATGCTTGTTACCAGCAAGACCAGCGAAATAATAAAGATGGCAATGCGGTGGTGCTTTACCATTCTTTCCATCCAGTCTACGAAGCCGCCAATCCACTTTTTATTGAGGTGCTTGAGGTGTTTTTCCCGCGGCACATTCATATAGCTGTAAATAATTGGAATAATGAGCAGGCTCAAAATAAAGATCGCAATGATATTTATGGAAGCTACAATCCCGAATTCCTTGAGTAGGGTACTTTCGGTAAGTATAAAAGTGGCAAAGCCCGAAGCTGTGGTAAGGTTGGTCATTAAGGTGGCATTCCCCACTTTAGTGATCACGCGTTGCAAAGATTTTGCTTGGTTACCGTGTTTCTTGATTTCCTGCTGGTATTTGTTGATAAGGAATATGCAGTTGGGGATGCCTATTACGATTATTAAAGGCGGAATGATGGCGGTGAGCACGGTGATCTCGTAATGCAACAGCCCAAGTACCCCAAAAGCCCACATTACCCCAATAATTACGGTGATCATTGAAATTACTGTAGCGCGAACACTTCGGAAGAAAAAGAAGAAAATAAGCGAGGTCACCAGCAAAGCGGCACCAATGAACAGGCCTATTTCGTCAATGATATTCTGCGAATTGAGCGTGCGTATATAGGGCATCCCCGATACGTAAACATTGAGACCGTATTGTTCTTCAAAATTTTCAACTAACGGAATAAGGTCTTCTACCACAAATTTTTTCCGTTTGCCGGTGTTGACGATATCCTTGTCCAGGTAAATTGCGGTTTGTACCGTGTTGGAATGCCTGCTGTAAACCAGACCTTCGTAAAATGGCAAATCCTGAAATAATTTTTCCCGGTACTCTTTTACCTGACCTTCGCCGGGCTCATCTTCTGAAATGAACGGAACCATTTCAAAGCGACCGGGATCTTCAAATTTTTCCAGCTTTTGTAAGTTGCCTACTGCCACAGTGAATTCAACTTCAGGGAAGTTGTTAAGGCTGTCGGCCAGTTTGTTCCAGGCGGTGAAGTTTTCGGGCGTGAAGAGGGCTGTATCATTAACGGCCATGACAATAACATTGCCTTCTTCCCCAAATTTCTTCAGGAATTCCTGGTATTGCAGGTTAATGGGATCATCATCTGGCAGCAGGTTGGCTTCAGTATAGGAAAACTTCATGTTTTTCCACTGTAGCGCCAGGAAAACAGTGCATGCGGCAATCAGGGTCAGGATGAGGATCCTGTTCCGAAGAATAGTGCGCGCAACAGTATTCCAGAACTCAAAGCCGAGGATTTTAGACATGGGAGTAAATTGTTTTGCAAAGGTAAGAAAGCATGTAAACTTTTGGCAGTGCAGCCGTGCCGAAAAAGGACAAAAAAAGCGGCTTAAAAAGCCGCTTTTTGAAAGGTATTGATCGTCTTTAGGTTAGACGGTCATGATCTCTTTTTCTTTGATAGCAAGGATCTTGTCTATCTTTTCAATATAGGCATCGGTAAGTTTCTGGATTTCTGTTTCTCCCGATTTTTGAAGGTCTTCAGAAATATCGAGCTTCTTGATGTCCTGGTTTGCGTTCTTACGATCGTTGCGAACCCCTACTTTTGCATCTTCGGCTTCGGCTTTTGCCTGTTTTGCCAGTTCACGACGACGTTCTTCGGTTAAGGGCGGAACATTGATGATCACGCTGTCTCCGTTGTTCATTGGGTTAAAGCCGAGGTTGGCCTGCATAATGCCTTTTTCAATGGCTGTGATCATGCTTTTTTCAAATGGCTGAATGGTAAGCGTGCGCGCATCGGGCGTATTCACGTTGGCCACCTGGTTGAGCGGCGTCTGACTTCCGTAGTAATCTACTCTTACGCTGCCAAGCATTGCCGGAGTGGCTTTCCCGGCCCTGATGTTGAGAAGTTGCTTCTCTAGGTGAACAATGGCCTTATCCATTGCTTCTTTTGTACTATCAATGATAAAATCTAACTCGTCGTCCATTTCTAAAAATTAATTTTTAAAAACTATATAAGTCTGGTTCGTCTAAAAATTTACTTTGGTGCCTATCTTTTCTCCGGTTACCACTTTTTCAAGATTGCCGGGTTTGTTCATGTCAAAGACAATTATTGGCAATTTGTTTTCCTGGCTAAGGGTAAAAGCAGTAGTGTCCATCACCTTCAATCCTTTGGTAAGCACATCGTCAAAGCTGATAAAGTCAAATTTCTTGGCTTTTTTGTCAATTTCGGGATCTGCAGTATAGATACCATCAACCCGCGTGCCTTTTAGAATAACATCGGCGTGAATTTCAATAGCGCGTAAGACTGCTGCGGAATCTGTGGTGAAATATGGGTTCCCTGTACCTCCTCCAAAAATGACCACCCGGCCTTTTTCGAGGTGCCTCATGGCTTTTCTTCTAATGAAAGGTTCGGCTACTTCATTGATCTTTATGGCCGATTGAAGCCGGGTTTGGATGCCGGTATCTTCAAGGGCCGATTGCAGTGCGAGGCCGTTAATTACCGTGGCCAGCATTCCCATGTGGTCTCCGGTCACGCGGTCCATCCCGCGGCTGGCACCTGCAACACCCCTAAAGATATTGCCGCCGCCAATGACTATGGCTATTTCCACCCCCTTGTCTGTCACGGCTTTTATTTCCCTGGCATATTCGGCTAAACGTTCGGGATCGATCCCGTATTGACGAGAGCCCATTAGAGCCTCGCCCGAAAGTTTTAGTAAAATTCTTTTGTAATGCATCTGCGTGATTTGATGGGTTGTGCAAAACTAAGGAAATTATCCAATAGAAAGAGACTGCTCAAAATCAAATTATTTGTAAAACGGGGTTAAAGAAAAATATTATAACTTTTTGTCCAGAGTTTGAAACAAATCTGATAAGAAGAATAAAGAATGAAAAATATAGTTTTTAAAACCTGCTGTACTTTGACGCTGTTCTTTGGTTTGCTTTCCTGTGCTGTGGATAGGGATGATGAATTGTCTATTCTAGGGACCTGGGTAGAGACTGCACCCGTCCTGGAAAGAACGACTCTGGTATTTACCGCCGATAACCGTCTAACTCGTATAGATGGAGATGGGAATGCAGAAATTTACAATTTTAGAATAGCGGATAAAACACTGCACCTTAGCACGGTTTCAGAACAGGAGGGGTCATCAGAAATATTTATTGAGCAGATCAATAACAACAAATTAAAAACTGGAAATCTCTATCCCTCAATTCCTGAAGCCGAGCCGATTTTCCTGATTTTTGAGAGGCAATAAAAAGAGAGTCAGGACGGCTTCGCCTGTTTCTCCTGCAGGCGAGCTGCAAAAGTCAAATGTCAGGACTTGATGCTTTTTTCCCGACAAACAAAAATTCTTGTTATTGGGCTAAAGCCCTTTTTGCTATTTTTCTTTTTTCCACCACCTGAAGGTGGTGGAAATTCATTTTATTTATTTTGAAATGAATAAGTTTTTGCATAAACTGCCTCTGGCTTTAGCCGGAGGATCCAAAAAACATATCTCTCAGGGCTTTAGCCCAAATTTTAATCCTTCAACCCTTTCAGGACTCTAAACACTTTCAGGTTTTAATAGCATCCAAACAAAAAACCCGCTCCTTTTCAGAAGCGGGTTTTGATATAAAAAGTTAGTGCTTATCCTAAAGCAACTCTTTCAAAAGCTACCACCTTAAGGTTGGCATCTTCAGATTTTACGTATTCAGCAACAGACATTTTGCTGTCTTTGATGTAATCCTGGTTTACAAGTGTGTTGTCTTTGAAGAAACGCTTGATTTTACCTTTGGCGATGTTGTCAAGCATGCCTTCCGGCTTGCCTTCCTGTCTAAGCTGATCTTTGGCAATCTCGATTTCTTTCTCGATGATAGACTGGTCAACTCCTTCTTCGTTAAGGGCCACAGGGTTCATTGCAGCTGCCTGCATAGAAACGTTCTTGGCGATTTCTTCGGCTCCTGCAGTTTGTTCAGAAAGTCCTGTAAGAACAGCAATCTTGTTTCCGGCGTGGATGTAAGAACCTACGAAAGGAGCTTCAAGGGTTCTAAAGTCCCCAATTTCGATTTTCTCACCTATAACTCCGGTTTGCTCAGTAAGTTTTTCCTGAACTGTAATGCCTTTGTAATCCTTTGCAAGTAATTCTTCTTTAGAATTTACGTTCAAAGCAAGATCGGCGAAATCTTGTGCAAGTTGAATGAATGATTCGTTCTTAGCCACGAAATCTGTTTCACAGTTAAGGGAAACGATCACACCTCTGGTGCTGCCTTCGTTTACTGTAGCGATCACGGCTCCTTCAGAAGATTCTCTGTCGGCACGGTTCGCAGCAACTTTTTGGCCTTTTTTACGAAGTACTTCAATAGCTTTATCGTAATCTCCTTCGGCTTCAACCAGTGCTTTTTTACAATCCATCATACCGGCACCGGTAGCTTTTCTCAATTTATTTACTTCTGCGGCGGTTATATTAGCCATAGTCTTAAATGTTTTTTATTAAAAAAATAAGTCGTTTAGTCAAATTCAAAGGGAATGCAACCAAACGACTCACAGATCAATGTTATAAACTTCTATTCTTCTTCGTCGTTAGAGTCTGCATCGGCCAAAGTCTCTTTTTTAGACTTTAGTCTTACATCTTCCTGAGCTTCTTTCATGTCTTTTTGATCTTGTGGATCTGATGAAACAGCTTCGGTCTCTAATCTCGTCTTTCTTGCTTTAGGAGCTTTTTTTGGCTTGTCTTCTCCCTGGTCTTCATCTTTAGAATCTTTTCCTGAAGCTTTTCTTTCAGAAAGACCTTCTACGATAGAATCGGCCACGTAAGAAACTACTTTACTAATTGATTTAGAAGCATCATCGTTTGCAGGGATCACATAATCCACATCTCTTGGATCTGAATTGGTGTCTACCATTGCAAAAATTGGAATGTTTAATTTTTGAGCTTCTTTAACCGCGATGTGTTCACGAGTGATGTCTACCACGAATAGGGCACCTGGAAGGCGGCTCATATCGGCAATAGAACCTAAGTTTTTGTCTAACTTAGCTCTTAAACGATCTACTTGTAAGCGTTCTTTTTTAGAAAGGGTGTTGAAGGTACCGTCTTTCTTCATTCTGTCAATAGAAGCCATTTTCTTAACAGCTTTACGAATAGTAACGAAGTTGGTCAACATACCCCCTGGCCATCTTTCGGTGATGTAAGGCATGTTAGCTTTTTCGGCTTGTTCAGCAACAATTTCTTTTGCTTGTTTTTTGGTAGCTACGAAGAGTATCTTTCTACCGCTGGCTGCAATTTTGCTAAGGGCCTCACCGGCTTCCTGCATTTTAGCAGCACTCTTGTATAGGTTGATGATGTGAATCCCGTTGCGCTCCATGTATATGTAAGGCGCCATGTTTGGGTTCCATCTTCTTGTGAGGTGTCCAAAATGTACACCTGCATCAAGTAATTCTTTTACTTCTACTTTGTTTGCCATTTTTGTAATAGTT
>Ga0098069_100608_pt1 | contig 13442 bp, 10 predicted proteins | sample 27_taG_FD_92584 | JGI IMG/M metagenome (GOLD analysis project Ga0098069, IMG submission 92584) | Marine viral communities from Cariaco Basin, Caribbean Sea - 27_WHOI_OMZ | ecosystem: Environmental > Aquatic > Marine > Oceanic | place: Caribbean Sea: Cariaco Basin | collected 2014-11-09 | reverse complement strand
GCGGCAAGCAATAGTGCTTCCTCTTGTTTAACATTAATTTCAGATTTGGATATTAATTCTTTAGTACTTTTAACGACGCGTTGCGTATGCTTATAGTTGTGGTATATATACGTGTTCGGTAATTTTTCCTTAAAAAGATTTAAAACAAAATCATCTGCTTTCTCAATGAGATTATTCATATATTTTAGCTTGTTTTTGTTGAGCCAAAGTACAAAAAATGTTCAATACCCCTTATGAAAAAAACTAACATCTTTATATCACTAACTGCCCTGTTAGTGATTTTTTCGTGTGTCTCTACAGATCCAAAATATCGCGATGGTGAGCCTACTTCCAATTTTGGATATCCCGAAAACAAAGAAATAGAGAAGTCTTTCTACCTACTGGGAGACGGTGGCTATTCTCCTATTGGAGGAAGTTCCGATGGTCTTATTGCGTTTAAAAGCTATTTAGATTCGGTAAAGCGACCAGGGAATTACACTATTTTTCTTGGCGACAATATTTATCCCGATGGGATGCCTAAAAAGGATTCTCCAGATAGAGAAGCTGCGGAATATAGAATAGACGCACAATTAGATGCTATCGAAGATTATGACGGCAATGTACTCTTTATCCCCGGAAACCACGATTGGTATAGTGAACGTATTGACGGACTCGAGCGGGAAGAGGAGTATTTAAAAGAAAAGTTTGGTGAAGATTTGATCTGGAGTCCAAAAACAGGTTGCGGATTGGAAATTATGGATATTGGTGAAGAAATTACTTTAATTGTAATAGACTCTCAATGGTATCTTGAAGATTGGAATAATAATCCAACAATAAATGATAACTGTGCCGAAATTAAAACGCGGGAGGCAATGTTTCTTGAAGTTGAAACCGAACTTAAGAAAAGCCAGAACAAAACGGTTATCGTAGCACTTCACCATCCATTATTTACTAATGGAATTCACGGAGGGCAATATAATTTTGATAGTCATATTTATCCTTCACAAAAGAAAATTCCGATTCCAATTTTAGGGTCTTTAGCTACATTAATTAGAACCACCGGTGGAGTTTCTATCCAGGATGCGCAAAACGAGCGGTATAAATCCCTGGTTAAACGTCTCGAAACTTTGGGACAGGATTCAGATCGTTTACTTTTTGTGAGTGGTCACGAACATTCTTTACAATATATTCAGCACGGCAAAATAAATCAAATTGTTTCAGGATCTGCTTCTAAAGCAACATACGCAACCTTAAGTAACGATGGCCTTTTTGCGTATCCCGAGCAGGGATTTGTAGTTTATGATGTTTTTAAAGATGGTTCTTCCTGGGCTAGTTTTTATGGAAATGAAAATAATAAACCCAAACTATTATATAAGAAAGAAATTTTTAAAGCACCCAAGGAATATGATGTATCAGATTTCAAGGAGGAATTTGATGAAACAATTACAACCTCAGTTTATCCAAAAGACGAAACTGAAAAAGGAACGGTACACCGAACTGTATGGGGCCAAAGATATCGAGAACTTTACGGGACAGATATCAAGGTGAAAATCGCAGATCTTGATACACTTTATGGAGGTCTAACTCCAATGCGAGCAGGTGGTGGTCACCAAACAATTTCTATTAGGTTAAAAGACAGTTTAAATAGAGAATATAATATTAGAAGAATTAAAAAGAAGGCCGTTCAATTTTTACAAACGGTGGCATTTAAGGATACACCAATAGAGACACAACTGGAAAATACGGTAGCTGAAGATATTATTTCAGATTTTTATACTGCTGCCCATCCTTATGCCTTTTTAGCCATTCCGACTATGGCAGATGCTATTGGGGTTTATCATACCAATCCAGAAATCTACTATTTGCCTAAACAACCTAAGTTAGGAAAATATAATGAGGAGCACGGAGATGCTATTTATATGATAGAGGAAAGACCTGAAGATCATTGGTTGGGAGCAGAAAGCTTTGGCTCTCCTAATCACGACATTCAAAGTACCGCGGGAATGTTTGATCGTTTGCGCCGGGATGAGAAGTATTCTTTAGATGAACCTGCTTATGTTAAAGCCAGGATATTTGATATGCTTATTGGTGACTGGGACAGGCATCAGGATCAATGGCGTTGGGCTGAAATTGAAGATGAAGAAGGTAATCGCACATTCGAACCGATTCCCAGAGATAGAGACCAGGTATTTTCAAATTTTGATGGTGCATTTTTCGGAACCTTAAGAGCTCTAACTGGTTTTGCATCGCAATTTGCAGTTTACGATGATGATATTAATGATGTAGAGTGGTTTAATGTTTCGGCAACCGGTTTAGACCGTTCACTACTTCAAAATGTAGGAAAAGAAACCTGGAAGGAACAAGCCGAGTTCATTAAGGAGAATATGACCGATGAGGTTATTGAAAAAGCTTTCCAAAAACTTCCTCCGGAAACTTATAATGAAACAACAGAAGAACTAATTGAAAAAGTAAAAGCAAGAAGAGATAATATTGTAGATATCGCTTTAAGGTATTACGATCACTTTGCAGATCTTGCTATTATTACAGGAACAGATAAAGACGATTTTGTAGATGTTACCCGAATGAAAGACGGGAAGACTAAAATTAAAATCAGCAGGAATAAAGATGGCCAAAGAGGCGAGGTGGTAAGCGAAAAAGTTTACCATAAAGATGAAACGGATGAAATCTGGCTATACGCGTTGGATGATGATGATGAAATTTTGGTTGAAGGAGAAGGTGATGATTATATTTTTCTTAGAATAATTGGTGGACAGAATAATGATGTCTATACTATTAAAAATGGCAACAGACTTAAGATATACGATCATAAATCCAAACCCAATACTGTAAAGGAAGCCGGAGATGCTAAATTTAGATTTCGGGATAATTATGAGATAAATACTTACGATAAAGATAAGAAGATCTTTACCGGCGGGGCCATTGTGCCGGCCTTTGGTTTTAATCCAGACGACGGGTTTAAGATTGGCCTGGAAATGGTTACCACAAAAAATGCTTTTAAAAGAAATCCGTTTACTACACAACATACCTTCGGTGGGGGGTATTATTTTGCTACCAATGGATTTGATTTATATTATGAAGGTGAATTTGCACTTATCCTTGGGGAGTATAATCTAAAAGTTGGAGCTAATTATGCCAGTCCTAATTTTGCGAGTAACTTTTTTGGATACGGTAATGAAACTCCAAATTTTGATGAAACTCTGGACTTTGATTACAATAGGGTGAAAATTAGTCGTTTTGGGGTAAAAGCAGGTTTTGAAAACCAAACGCCATTTGGTAGTATGTTTAGGTATATGGCTAGTTTTGAAGGAAACCAGGTTGATCCTACCGATGGAAGGTTTATTACTGAAGATTTCACTACCGATGATCCGGAATTCTTTGACAGAAAATATTTTGCCGGCTTAGATGCTTTATATCGTTATGAAAGTTATGATAATAGCCTAAACCCGAGTAGAGGAATGAAGTTTGAATTGAACCTGGGAGGACAGATGAATACCGCTGAAACTTCACAGGTTTATGGATATTTTAAACCTTATTGGGGCTTTTATAATGCGCTTACCAGGAATAGAAAACTGGTTTTAAAAACTCGTGTACAGGCTCATTTAAATATGGGAGATGATTATGAGTTTTACCAGGCTGCTCAGCTAGGAGGAAATACCGGCTTAAGAGGTTATCGTTTGCAACGTTTCACCGGTAAAAGTGCTTTTGCCACAGGTGCCGATCTAAGATATGGTTTCGATCAGTTTACCACCAGATTCCTACCATTACAAATTGGTGTTTTTACCGGTTACGATTTAGGTAGAGTCTGGAACGATTTTGAGGACAGTAGTAAATGGCACGATAGCTATGGTGTAGGATTTTGGGTAAATAGTGCAGAAGCTGTTAATGGAACTTTCAGTTTATTTAAAGGAAGCGAAGGCTATAGATTTTCCTTTGGTTTCGGATTTGAATTTTAATAGATAGTAAGAAATAAACATTTAAAAAAAGCTCCTGGGAATTTCTTTTCCCAGGAGCTTCTTTATTTTCTGTTGTTTCAATAGAGTTTTATTTCTTTCAACTTAACATCAACTTATTGCTTGCGTCTTGTCTCTCTAACTGATTTTCTCACTTTCACATATCGGTTTCTTTAAAATAGTTTATAATATAGAAAAGAATCACAGCTAAATTTGGCAGAAAAAAAGCTTGGTTTTAATATTGAGCTACTATCTATCGATCCCAAATTTTGTGTAGAGAGAAGAATTTTATCTCTTAGTCCACAAAGTTAGTACGAAGCTATTATCTAAGGGAAAAACAACTTAAAGCGGAGATGAAATAAGTTGGATAAATTCAGCCTAATCCGGCTTCTTCATATTAAGAGTGTTCGAGAAATCGATAGTGCGAATAGGGAATGGAATGTTGATACCATTCTTGTCGAAAGTTTTCTTAATTTCAATAATTGCGATATCTCTAGCGACTAGAAGATCCCTGTTTTTAGTAGCATCAGCCCAGAAGCGCACTACAAAATTGATAGAACTATCGCCAAATTCTGTAAACATAAATTCAACCTGTTCGTTTCCACGGGAAGGGAAATGTTCAGAAATGGTTTCTATGGTCATTTCTTTAACCTTTTCAAGGTTGGAAGAGTATCCTACACCGCAATTTAGCATAACCCGGGACCGGGTAGTCCTGGAAAAATTTTTGAAAGGCTCTTCCACAATTTTAGAATTGGGAATTACCACATAGTTATTATCAGATTGTTTTACAACAATATTCCGAAGATTAATTTCAGTAACTTCTCCTGCATAGGAATTCGTTTCTATCCAATCTCCAATTTGAAGTTCGGGTAGAAAACTTAAAATAATTCCTGAAAAAGTGTTGTTTAAAGTTCCTTGTAGTGCTAGACCTATAGCCAAACCAACTACACCTGCACCGGCAAGCACAGAGGTGAGTACCTTATTAAGGTCTAGAATACCAAGAGCAATAAAAAAACCGATAAGGATCACAATTGCCTTGCTCACCTTAACGGTTATTTGTCTAATGGAATCCTGTTTTACCCTTTTTCCCAGTAGTTTATTAAGTAATTGCCCAGTGTATTTCGCGAGAAATACAAAAATTACGAAAACAAGAATAGCTAATAAGAAGTTTGGCAAATTCAATATCAATGAATCAAGCCAGCTTATCAATTTTGCGCTAATTCCCTCCAGGGATTCTTTAAGGTTAAATTCTTCTTCCAATATTTATATTTTAGCTGGGTTTATGAGAATCTGTTGTTTTCATTTTCCAGGCATCTAGCATCCAACTGGTTTTTTCAAGTTCTCTAATGTAGGCGCCAATAAGGTCTATAGTACCTTCATCTCCAGCTTTATCTGCGGTTTCTACTACAGAACGCATTTGCTTTAATAATATTCCGTGATCTTTAAGCAGGGTTTCGATCATTTCATAATCCGTTAGATCTGCCTTAGATTCTTTTAGGTTTGAAGCCTCAAGATAATCGGTTAGGTTACTAATGGGAGTATATCTCAAAGTAAGGATACGTTCCGCAATTTCATCTACTTTTAATTTGGCCTCATCATATAATTCTTCAAATTTTTCGTGTAGATCAAAGAAATTTTTACCGATTACATTCCAGTGAAAATTTCTAAGTTTTTGATAATACAAGTGGTAATCTGCAAGAAGAACATTCAATTCATCTACGGTTTTACCTGTTTTTTCTTTATCGAGTCCTAAATAGCTCATAGTTTTATTTTATTATTTTTTGAAATTCAATACGAAAATATGATAGTTTGGTGATTCAGCCAATAAATTAAGCTGATTTAATAGAAGTTTAACGAAGCTTAATTAATGGGACGATTGTCTTTTAAATCGAGCTTTTTGGTCATTTCTTTTGAAACCTGACCACTGGAAACACCGTAACCATCAACTAATACGCCTTTGTAACCTTTAGAAGTAGTAATTGCATAAAGAATGGCATTGTCATCAGGATTGCTCATTCCTTCAAACCTAAGAACTTTATCAACATCAAAATCTTCAACCCCAAAGGTTTCATCTTTAGCTTTAAGTTCTATTTCTTCATCCAGAAGGTTGAAATCATGCTCATAACCCTCTTCTAACTTTAATTTGTTTATCGCTTGAGAAAGCGTTCCGTAATCTTTCATTTTAAATTGTTTGACTGATTAATAATGGTAAATTACGTTGCCATACCCTCATATGCAAATATTAAAACCTGTTTAGGATAAGTTTAACTCCCAAACGAAGCCTCGTTTTTAAAAGGCTCACAAGGATTTTAATTGTTTTTAAAAAGTAGATTATCGACTTAATTATCCTCGTCATTTTTATTCTTTCCCATGTTGAAAAGTCCGAGAGGAAAAACGAGTAAAAAGAAAAAATACCATCCTGTAGCTAATCCTATAATTGTAATAATTGCAGCAATAATATAAAACCAGTAAGAGGTATGGAATTTCATAGGTTGATGAATTGAAAAGTGGATACAAACTTAATAAAATAGACTTCTATTATAATAAATATGAAATAATTATGGGAGAAATTTTAATTGAGTTTTCAGTTTGAAAAAGCTTTTATCTTTTATAAGGTTAACTTGCAGAGGTGAGTTTTGAAGTTTTAATTAGTATATAATCATGTTTTCAATCCTTAGCTTTCTAAATAAGATTTATGAATTCGAGGGTTTAAAAACTCACGAATTTATTGGATATTTGCAGATTAGCGATTTTTCTAAAAGAAATTAAGGGGAAATAATTGATTTCTAAGAATTCAGTAATGGAAACAAGCGTAGTGCGGAGCGCAATAAAAGCTAACAAAAAGGAGATGATTATAAGTCTGCCATAAATTCCCCGGGCAGGATTAAATAATAAATAGATGAAAAACAAAATCACTTTAAAGGAACTGGCGAAATTGCTTAATGTATCGGTTTCTACAGTTTCCAAGGCGCTGCACGATAGTCCCGAAATAAGTCCTAAAACTGTGGAAAGGGTTAAGGAACTGGCAAAGCTACATAAATACCGCCCAAACCCTGTAGCGGTGAATTTAAAGAGTAGTAAAAGTGGAACTATTGGTGTAATTATACCAAATATCGCTAATACTTTTTTTGCCAATGTTTTATCGGGCATCGAGGCGCGGGCTCAAAAAGCAGGTTTGCAGGTTATCACTTATATTTCTAATGAAAGTTTAGCACGAGAGCAACAAATTACCGAAATGTTAACTTCGGGTTTTGTTGATGGTGTGCTTATAGCTATTTCAGAGGAAACACAGCGTAAAAAAGAATATGAACATCTTTTTAATTTGGTAGATTATGATATTCCGGTGGTACTTTACGACCGGGTTAATCTGGATCTTCCGGTAGATAAAATTGGAATAGATGATGAACATAGTTTTGAGGACGCTACTCGTTTATTACAATCCCGTGGCATAAAAAAAATAGGAATTGCAACCTCAATTCATCATTTAGGTGTGGGGAAACTTAGGATTACCGGTTACAGGAATGCGTTGAAGGATGAAAAAGATTTTTATATCGCCAACTCTTCCAGGCCTGATACTTTAAGAGAAAAAACCAAAAAACTTCTGGTGGATGATAAAGTAGAAGCCATTCTCTGCTCAGATTTTGAAAGTACGATGCTGGTTTACCGAATGGCTTATGAAAATAAAATCAAGATTCCGGATGATCTAAAAGTTATTGGTTTTATAAATGGGGATGTGGCTCGTTATTTAACACCTTCAATAAGTTATGTGGAGCAGTTTCCGGGGGAAATTGGAGAAGAAGCTGTTGAACTATTAGTAGATCGTATTGAAAATAGAGTCGCCGGAAAACTTCCAATTAATAAGACGATACGTACTAAGCTGATTCACATGGAATCTACCGAATTTTGAATCTAAAAATTTGAGATTTTCCAAAAATAGCCATAAAAACAATCTTTGAAAGGCATTTTATATTTTTTAAATGAAAGATAATTCTTCAGAAAAAAACATACTTATTACCGGCGGAGCCGGGTTTATTGGATCTCACGTGATCCGACTTTTTGTAAATAAATATCCAAATTATAAGATATTCAATTTAGACGCATTAACCTATGCCGGCAATCTTGAAAATATTAAGGATATTGAGAACGCTCCAAATTATTATTTTTTAAAAGCTGATATCACCGATGCTCAAAAACTAAAAGTTTTATTCCAAAAGCATCAGTTTGATAGTGTTATCCATCTTGCTGCAGAGTCTCACGTAGATCGTTCTATTTCTAATCCTCAAATTTTTGTAGACACCAATATTACCGGAACGCTTAACTTAATGGAGGCTGCCTTGGAAAGCTGGAAGGGTAACTTTGAGAATAAATTATTCTATCACATTAGTACAGACGAAGTATATGGAACCCTGGGAGAAACTGGATTGTTTACTGAGACCACTTCTTATGCTCCTAACTCACCTTATTCGGCTTCAAAAGCAGCTTCAGATCATTTTGTGAGGGCTTATGGCGAAACTTATAATCTGCCGTATGTAATTTCTAACTGTTCGAATAATTACGGTCCAAATCAATTTCCTGAAAAATTGATTCCCCTTTTTATCAATAATATAATAGAAAATAAAGATCTTCCGGTCTATGGAGACGGAAAGTATATCCGCGATTGGTTGTATGTGCTGGATCACGCCAAAGCGATAGACCTTATCTTTCATAAGGGAAAGGATAAATCAACTTACAATGTCGGCGGATTTAACGAGTGGCAAAATATTGATTTAATTAAGCTGTTATGTAAGATAATGGATAAAAAGTTGAATAGGAGCAAAGGTGATTCTGAAGCACTTATCACTTTTATCAAAGATCGTCCCGGTCACGATAAACGCTATGCTATAGATGCGAGTAAAATTAATGAAGAACTTGACTGGGAACCTTCAGTAACTTTTGAAGAAGGTTTGGAAAAAACAGTAGTTTGGTATTTGCAGAACCCTAATTGGATAGAAGCAGTGGTTTCGGGAAATTACCAGGATTATTATAAAAAGCAGTATCAGTAATGAAAGGAATAATTTTAGCCGGCGGAACTGGTTCACGCCTGTATCCGCTTACCAAAAGCGTTTCAAAACAGTTATTGGCAGTTTATGATAAACCAATGATCTATTACCCGCTATCTGTATTAATGTTAGCGGGAATCAGGGAAATTCTAATTATTTCTACTCCTGAAGATCTTCCTAATTTTCAGAATTTATTAGGCGATGGAAGAGACTGGGGTTTAGACTTGTCTTACGCTGAACAAGCTAAACCTAATGGGCTGGCTGAAGCGTTTATTATAGGTGAAGATTTTATAAATAACGATGATGTATGCCTGGTTCTTGGGGACAATATATTTTATGGCCAGGGTTTTAGCAGTCTACTTGAAAATGCGATTAAAAATTGTAAGGAACTCGGTGAGGCTACCGTTTTTGGCTATTACGTAAATGAGCCAAAAAGATATGGAGTTGTAGATTTTGATGAAACAGGAAATGCGCTTAGCATAGAAGAAAAACCTGAAAAACCAAAGAGTAATTTTGCAGTTACCGGACTTTATTTTTATCCGAATTCAGTTATCGAAATCGCTAAAAAATGCAAACCCAGTGCTCGTGGAGAATTGGAGATTACCAGTATCAACCAGGAATATCTAAAGCTGAAGGAATTAAAAGTAGAGGTTATGGGCCGTGGTTACGCCTGGCTAGATACCGGAACACATGATTCTATGTTAGAAGCTTCTAATTTTGTGCAAACCATAGAAAAACGACAGGGCTTAAAAATTGCCTGTCCTGAAGAGATTGCTTTTCGCAAGAAATATATCAATAAAGCTCAATTACAAAACCTGGCTACCGATCTAGAGAAAAGTGAATATGGAAAGTACTTGATGAAGTTAATACAATAATTTCACTAAATCTCCTGATTGTTGTTTATCTCTTATTTGCTTCTGAAGTCTATGGAATATATAATCAAATTGCTGTAGGAATTTTTCGCTAATTTAATTAAGAGAGTCTTATTTTCTTTATCCTGATTATGGAGTTCTAATATATTCTGCAAGAAAACTGCTTTTACAATAAGAACCTGAAAAATCTAATATTTTAAAACCCTATTAATTCGATAGACTAATAGGAAATATTATATTTGCGGTGTAGCAATCCATTATTTAAAGGTGAATCTGTGAAAAGCGAAATTGAAAATAAAGTTCTCCCGGAGCATTTTGTGGCAATAAAAGCTGCTATTAAAGCAGGCTCAGAAATAATGAGAATTTATGAGGGTGGTAATTTTCAAATTGAATCAAAGGAAGATAATTCACCAATAACCCTCGCCGATAAATCTGCGAATACCATAATTAATGAGTTTTTAAAACCTACCGATATTCCAATTATTAGTGAAGAAAATGCTGAAACTGATTTTTCAGAAAGAAAACTATGGGATTCCTGCTGGATCGTTGATCCTTTGGATGGTACCAAAGAATTTATAAACAAAAATAGTGAGTTTACAGTAAATATTGCACTGGTAAAAAATAATATGCCGGTTTTTGGAGTGATTTATATTCCTGTCAGTAAGGAACTCTATTTTGGTAATGTGGTAGAAGGGAGATCTTTTAAAATGATTATTGATAATAAAACTTTAGAAGAAGATTTATTAAAATATGCTGAAGAAATATTCCCGGTCAGTGATCAAAGAACTATTCAAATCGCAGGAAGCCGATCTCATATTAACAAAGAAACTCTAAAGTTTATTGACGGGATTAAGAAAAAATATTCTCAAGAAGTAAAAGTTATTCCTAAAGGAAGTTCCCTTAAATTTTGTTTAATAGCGGACGGGACTTTGAATATCTATCCCAGAATAGGTACTACTATGGAATGGGATACAGCGGCAGGCCATGCTATTTGTAAAGCAGTAGGGATTAGGGTTTTTGATGTGCAAACCAATAGAGAACTTGTTTACAATAAGCAAAACCTAAAAAACAACTCATTTGTCGTTTCCAATCTTTTAGATGTAAGTTGAAAAATTATTTAGAAAGGAATAAGAAGAAGAAAGGTTGAAATAGTGATTAAAAGAAACCGGAGCGTTGAGGTAGATAAAGAATGTGAAAACCTTAGAGTAAATTAAATATTTAAAAGGTTTTAAAAAAACTTGAATTAAAGTAAAATGAGCAAGTATTATTTAAATTATTTAGATGAATTAGAATCGGAAGCAATCTATATTTTACGTGAGGTATGGGCGCAATTCGAGAATCCTGTAATTTTATTTTCAGGAGGAAAAGATTCTATTTTAGTAACCCATTTGGCGAAGAAGGCTTTTTATCCCAGTAAAATTCCGTTTGCGTTGATGCACGTAGATACTGGTCATAATTTTCCGGAAACTATTCAATTCAGAAATGATTTAGTTGAGAAACTTGGTGTAAAATTAATTGTAGGTTCAGTCCAGGAGTCGATTGATAATGGTCGTGTTGCCGAGGATAAAGGAAAGAACGCTACCAGAAATGCTTTGCAAATCACCACTCTTCTCGATGCGATTGAAACGAACAAAATAGATTGTGCTATTGGCGGCGGAAGAAGAGATGAGGAAAAGGCTCGGGCCAAAGAACGCTTCTTTAGCCATCGCGACGATTTTGGGCAATGGGATCCTAAAAACCAACGACCAGAGTTATGGAATTTGTTAAATGGGAAACATTTTGATGGAGAACATTTTAGAGCTTTTCCAATTAGTAACTGGACTGAAATGGATGTTTGGAATTATATCAAGCGAGAAAATATAAAAATTCCGAGTTTATATTTTGCACATGAACGCGAAGTAGTTTTTAGAAGTAACTCGTGGATCCCGGTTTCAGAATACCTTAAACTTGAAGAAAGTGAGCAAGTAGAAAAAAAGAAAATACGTTTCCGTACCCTTGGTGATATAACCATAACTGGTGGAATAGAATCTCAGGCAGACGATCTGGATAAAATAGTGCAGGAAGTTTCTGCGATGCGCAAAACAGAAAGAGGAGACCGCTCTGATGATAAGCGAAGTGAAACAGCGATGGAAGATCGTAAGAAACAGGGATATTTTTAAAACAGCTATAAGCTTAAAGCAAAAGGCTCAAGAAATGGAAATAAATAACAATCAATTACTAAGATTTACCACCGCCGGAAGTGTAGATGATGGGAAAAGTACCTTAATAGGAAGACTTTTATACGATTCGAAATCTATTTTTGAAGATCAGCTTGATGCGGTGAGTCAAACCAGCGCAAAGAAGGGTTACGATGGGGTGGATTTGGCGCTTTTTACCGATGGTTTAAAGGACGAACGAGAGCAGGGAATAACTATTGATGTGGCCTACCGATATTTCACCACTCCAAAACGCAAATTCATAATTGCCGATACACCCGGGCATATTCAGTATACTCGTAATATGGTGACTGGAGCTTCTACGGCAAATGCCGCGGTTATCTTAATTGATGCCCGGCACGGAGTGATTGAGCAAACAAAAAGGCATTCTTTTATCGCTTCTTTATTGAATATCCCTCATCTAATTGTGTGTATCAATAAAATGGATCTGGTAGATTATTCAGAAGAAGTTTATAATAATATAATTGCACAATTTGAAGAATTTTCTTTTAAACTGATAACTAAAGATATTCGTTTTATTCCCATTAGCGCGCTTCTGGGAGATAATGTAGTGAATTATTCTAAGAATATAGAGTGGTATCATGAAGGTACATTATTGAGCGTGCTGGAAAATCTACATATTAGTAGTGATATTAATAAAATAGATGCTCGTTTTCCAGTCCAAACCGTTTTACGGCCTCAGAATGAAGAATTTAGGGATTACCGTGGTTATGCCGGGAGAATTGCCAGCGGGATTTACAGGGTTGGTGATGAAGTTGCGATTTTGCCATCTGGTTTTCAGTCTAAAATTAAATCGATAAATAGCGGGGCGCAGGAAGTTCAGGAAGCTTATGCGCCAATGAGTGTTTCTATCACGCTTGAAGATGATATTGATGTAAGCAGGGGGAATATGATTGTACGGAAAAACAATCAGCCAAAAATGGAACAGGAGTTTGACGTGATGCTGTGTTGGTTGGCAAATGAAGCAGCTAAACCCAGAGCCAAATACACAATTGTGCATACTTCCCATGAGGAGCGCGCCGTAATAAAGGATGTGGTCTACAAACTGGATGTGAATACTTTTGAAAGAGATAGTGAAGATTCAAATTTAAGCATGAATGATATTGCGAGGGTGAAAATAAGAACTACCAGAAGAATGATGCTGGATGCTTATAGAGATAATCGAAATACTGGGAGTATTATTTTAATTGATGAAAACACAAATGAAACGGTTGCAGCGGGGATGGTGATTTAGGATTTTTGTGACACTATCCCGCAAAGTGTGTAAAGTTAAAATAACAGGGGTTGGACTTTTTAAAGTCTGACCCTTTTTTCATAGATCGTAAGGAACTGATTTAAAATAATGCCCCAGTTCCTAATTGGCAT
>Ga0098069_100606_pt1 | contig 13477 bp, 11 predicted proteins | sample 27_taG_FD_92584 | JGI IMG/M metagenome (GOLD analysis project Ga0098069, IMG submission 92584) | Marine viral communities from Cariaco Basin, Caribbean Sea - 27_WHOI_OMZ | ecosystem: Environmental > Aquatic > Marine > Oceanic | place: Caribbean Sea: Cariaco Basin | collected 2014-11-09 | reverse complement strand
TTGGCAATATTCAGCGCTTAAACCTTAAAGTCTTGGCTGAGAGGAGCCGTATGAATTGAGAAATTCACGTACGGTTCTGTGAGAGGTTTAGGGGTGAAATTCCCCTTTACCTACTCGACATTCTACCATTTTTGGTCAGAATCCAATTCCCATCCTTTTTGTACATCCAATCATTATCAGAAAGGGTTTTAAAAAGTTCTTGGGGTTCTATATTGTTTTTTTTGGCTAAAGCTGTTGTGGAAAGGAATTTCATAGTTGAAAATTGATTTAAATTAAAAAAGAAAGGATGGTTAAAATTTCTTCGTCAATGCTTTTTCTGTTTATTAGATTGATTTTGTCCTGTTGATTTAGGAACAAACCAATTTGTGGCAATATCATTATCTGAGCTATATGGTGTTGGACAAGCTTGAGCAACCTTAAACAGGGTGGGGATTTGGACCGAATGACCAAACACTAAGGCATGTTGACGGGGAATTGAAGGTAATCTTGACAAGATATTTGCAGAGATATGTGGTGTCATTTGTCTTATTTGAGAGAGATCTTCCGGGTTTTGGATACGATGAATTATAAAATTACTGCACTGAGAGAGTACGGTTTTAGAAAGCTCACTTGGCCTTTGGGAAGATATTAGCAGAAAAAGCCCATATTTTCTTCCCTCCTTTGCTATCCGGTCAAAAATTTTGGTTGCTTCACTAAAGGCTCCATTTGAATGATATGAAATATATCTGTGCGCTTCTTCAAGAACTAAATTTACGGGAAAACCATTCCGGGGATCAACTATTTTTAGTTTTTCAAAAATTAATCTACTAATGACGCAGGAAATTACCTCTACAATTTCATCTTCTATAGAATTCAGGTCAATAATAGTAATTTGTGTTTTTTTCGCAATTCCTTCTTGGCCAAGAATGATGTCATTAAATCTAGTTTTTGTAAATTCCTCCTGATTTGCTGTTAAAAAATCAAATTCTTGGCGGGTCTTTAAACTTTTAAATCGTGTAATTAGCGAAGAACAATAATCTCGAATTTGTTTATTCCCATATGCCTCCTCATGAAGTATTGCTAAATCTAATGCATCTTCTAAAATCTCAAAATTGAAAAAAAGGTCATCAGAATATTCTGGTAATTTTATATCTGGAGGTAGAAAGACGTAATTCCCGTCCTCATCAGTTTGTTCAATATATTGTAGTAGTTGGTCAACCCCTATTAAACCTCCAAAATGAATTTTAAGGCAATTATTTATCGTACATTCTGCTCTGTTCCGATCATAAATAATTTCATTTTTCTCGTTTCCAGCTTCGTCAAAGTATGTAAACCTTTTTGAGAGCTTAATATCTTCTGTTTTATATTTATTTAATAACGATATTATTCTGTCCCGTTTTGAAGGACTACCCAAATCCGACCGAAGCACTTGACCAATTGCAGTTGCCAAAATGAAATTAATTTGTTTGGTGTATTCAACTTTGTTTCCCGAATCGGCTATCAGACTAGCAATGCCTAAGGCTTTTCTCAAAATCGGTAACTGGGTTCTTTCACTTGCTTGTAAAAGCAGTGCCCATTCATCTATGTTTAGAAACCAATGTGGTAAAATAAATTTCTGATATTTGATATTTTCCCTAATTTCCAAACCATTATAACTGTTTTTAAAACTTGATTTTTCTTTTAACTCGTTAAGGGATAAGTAGTTTATATCAATTTCTGTATTTTTTATTTGTGAAAAAGCTTTGTGATATTCTCCGTTCACATCAAAAAATACAAAAGAAGCACCTACAGCACTAAAGTCCTCTTTTTTAAATAAGTTTTGAATCATTGCTGAAATGGTACAGGATTTTCCACTCCCGGTATTACCCAAAACGGCTGAATGTGCTCCAAAAAAACCGTTAATATCCAGTTTTACTTTATAATCTGGAAAAATTGTAGATGAACCAATTTCTAGCAATTTTAATTTAGTAGAATCTTCAGTCCCAGGAATATCTTCAGTTTCTTTTGTCAATTCAAAGATTATGTCAAGCTCCTCTTTTTTTATGTACAAAACATCGGAATAGAGAGTAGGGAAGATCGACAATCCGTACTTAAATTTTTTATTCTGAAGGGTGCCAACTGGTGAAATATCTAAATATTTTACGGAATTAGCTTTACTAAGAACCTGTTCTGTTTTCCCATGCCACGAACGATCTGCATCTTTCTCCCTTACTCCAAAAATTTCAGCAACTATATAAAAATCTTGATAAGGTAAGATTACATATCCATTTATCTGAGCATATTGATAAATGTCATCGTATCCGTTAACGGTAAAATTTATTGATTGGTTAAGCAATTCTACAGTGAATTTGTCAGAATTGATGTTAATCAATTTTCCAATAATTCTTTGCTTGTCATCTCTAATCATTCCCTGTTATTTTGGAACTTCTGTTAGAATTTAAAATATCTATAATTTGTTGGTTTTTATCTTCAATGCGGTTTTCACTCCAATCAGGCAGCAGTTCACTTGCAATAGTAGAGAACCAATGTAAAGGCTTTTCGTTATCACCTTCTTTCAATTCTCCATTGCTCCCTACTATCCAAATTCTTGGGTCATTTAAGTCTTTTAATTTCTTAATGTTTTCCCTTTCAACTAACTCCTCTTTGTTGTTATTAAAACTTGTATCACTGAATATTACTAATCGAAATGTAGGTATGGTTAAGGCTTGAAAAATTAAGTTGTTTATGTGCTCATCACTAAAACTGTATCCCATTGTCACCAGTACACTTTCGTTTTGTGTTATTCTCCTCTGAAATTCTCTAAATAAGTCTGAATATGGAGAGCCTAAACTGGAATTCTGTTTAATTGGAGAAGGATAGATCATTATGTTTTTCTCACTACTAAGCTTGTCAAAACTGACATCTTGTACTTCTTTTACGTTGAACAGTTTATTAGATTCTTCCACTTCAAGCCAATTGACCGATCCGTGAATTTTAAAAAGGTAAATGAAATTGTCAATTATGTTCCATTTAAAAGAGCTTATATCCATTTGCTCTGCCAATGCATAGTTGAAGATGGACGGGTTAAAGTATCGTTCAACAAAGCCAGAAAATCCATTAGTGTAAGTAATTCCTAATTGATCAAGGGATTTCTCAGAATATAAATCGTAGTTTGTTGTAAAGATATTTGGCTTTGGTAAATTGCTGTCTCTCAATGAGAGTCTTCGATAGAAATTTTTGTAATTATTAATGACTTCACCGTCTTTACTATAGTTCTCTTCATTAAGACATTTATATAGAATGAATTTTTTAGTTTGAAGAATTACATTATTAATTTTTTCAATTTCAGCTTCACATTTTATTTGCCTTAGATAAAACTTTAAACTATACAATGTGCCTAAGAATGTCTCAAGGTTGTTCCTAAAAGGTTCATCAGTAAAATTAATTTTATGGGAACTTAATGTTTCTTTATGTTCCTCAGTAAGAAGTAAATCTTTTAAAATATCAGACATTTCCTCAAGTTCCTCTGCGGTTGCAGAAAAAAACAAATCTGCAAATTTTTGCATTGTAGGAATTCCGTATTTCCCCATTGAACACCCGGAACCCATTAAAAAAGATAAATTTCGAGTATCCAATACTTTTGATAATTCTTTCCTTACCTCAGTAATTTTATCTTGAAAGGAGAGTTTTTTACCCAGTATATTTTCTTGGCCTTTGAAAAAAAAATGTTCCATTAGTTTACCTTTAGTTTTCTTCTATACAATTGAACTGTTCTCTCCCCAAATCTTCCTCTTCCTCTACCAAAGAACATTTGATATACAATTAAGAGGGTTATTATGAGAGGAGATAAAATTTTCCAATCTATTTTACTTTCGAAATTGAACCTAAAATGAAATTCCAAGAATTGAATTATTAATATGGTTGCCCATAACAATGTGAAAAATCCGCTAATCAATTCATTTATCTTAGATACCGAATATGTTTTAGGTGTTGTATTTGTTTTATACAATTTGCCTATTACCTCATCTTCTAAAATATCAATTATTTTTTCCCAGTGTCTTTGCCAAGATTTACTTCCTTTATTAATTAAAAACCATCCTAGTCCCGTAATAAATCCTAAACAAATCGCATAAAATTGAAGGTGTAATTTTTCATCGAAGTCAGTTGCGGAAACTATAGCGAAATAGCCGGCCATAGTCAAAGCTTGAAAAGCCCAGAAATATCCCGCTCTTTTCCAATATAGTTCTATCTCAAATTTTCTGGAGTCCCAGGCAAGGTTAAAAATTTCTTTTTTTTCATCTTTTTCGAGATTTGTAAAATCTTTTAACTCTTTTAAAAATTTCTTTTTTGAAATCTTTTTTGGAGTAGTGGTCTTTTTCTCTTTCTTAATTTCTTTATTGCTTCCCATATTTTTCAAATTTTTTCCTAAGCTCCCACCCCTCTCACAAACACCTCCACAAACTCCTTCATCTTTTGGATGATCCTATCCCCGATTTCCCGTGCTTTTAAGATGCTGGGGCGGTTGTCCAGGCATTTAAAAACTTCATCCCGCAGGGGTTCGTGTTCGTTGTAGATGTAGGCGTCGATCAATGATTTAAATTGTTCCTTATCCAGGTGTTCTTCCTCGCAGAGATTTCCTAATGCCAATACCCGCTGATCGCTCCAGTATTGATCAAATTCATCAGGAATGTTATCTATATCCTTTATCTTGGGGAGGTTTTCTTCGATGAATTTCTCAATGAGTTCCCGTTTGCTGCGGAGTTCTACGTCGCCGGCAAGAAGATCCAGAATCTGTTTTTTCTGCTGGGCGGCAGATTGTCCTTTGGCTTGTTTTAGTCCGGCGAGTAATTTCAGGATGTAAGCTACATTGACTTCATCCCGGTGAATCAGTTCCAGTTCAAAATCCACATCATCTAAAATAGAAGCTTTCTGTTTTTGATGATCGCCTTTTGCCTTCTCATAAAGATCGAGATACTTGCTTTTGTAATCCTCAAATGTCTGCTCGTCCATCGGCACGTCCTCCCAACTGAAATCGGCAAAGGAGGTAAGAACATTCTTTGCCCGAATCAACGCCCGGAAAGCCTGCACAAATTGCAGCTCCTCTTCTTCAGAGGGCAAATTATCAACACTCTTTACTGTCGGGGCAATTTTAAGCAGCTCAATAAAAGCTTCAGAAAATTTCTCTGTGACCTGCTCGTAATCGGGGAGGAGGATTTCTTCCTTTGCATCTTTATTCGAGAAAAGCGCAATGGCTTCGTCGGTAGCTTTTTTAAGATTGCGGAAGGCGAGGATCTCTCCCTGCGATTTCTTCTCGTCCAGGATTCTGTTGGTTCTTGAAAAAGCCTGGATGAGTCCGTGGTGCCGCAGGTTCTTATCCACGTATAAGGTATTCAGTTTTTTTGCATCAAAGCCGGTAAGGAACATGTTTACCACCAGGATGATATCCAGCCGGTCTTCATCCTTAAACCCGGCCTTTTCCCGGTTCTTGTAACGCTTACTGATGTCTTTAAAGTAGTTCTCGAAATCTTTGCTGTCCCGGGTAGAGAAGGCGGTATTGTACATTGCATTATAATCTTCAATAAATTCATCCAGCTTCTCCCGGGTATGACTGGTTTTATACACCACCATAGGTTCTGCGGCCATTGCTGTGGTATCGGGCAGCAATCCCTGTGCTTCTTCATCTTCTTCATTGGCGCCGTAAGTAAAGATAGTAGCAATTCTTAGGTCGTGTTCGCCGGCTTCTTTTTTCTTTTTGAAGATCTCGTAATATCTAATCAGATTCGAAATACTGCTAACAGCAAAAATGGAGGAGTAGTCTCGGTTTTTAGTTTTGGTGTCGTGGTATTTGATGATGTAGTCCACGATCTTCTCCATTCGCTGCTCGCTCTCCAGCACCTCTTTGGTGTCGATGTCTTCCACCTCAATATCTACAAAGGTGTTGCTCTTGCGCCTGTACCTGCCAATATATTCTATGCTGAATTTTAATACATTCTGATCCCGAATGGCATCTGTGATCACGTACTTGTGCAGACACTCTCCAAAAAGGTCTTTTGTGGTCCTCTTTCCCAGATCGTTTTTTGCGGCGTTATCAGCAAAGATTGGTGTTCCGGTAAAACCAAAGAGCTGACTATTCTTAAAGAAGCTGGTGATCTTTTGGTGTGTCTCCCCAAACTGGCTGCGGTGACATTCGTCAAAAATGAAGACCATCCGCTTGTCCTGCAGGTGTTCCATGCGGGATTGATAGCGGCCCGGGGAAATAGCATTGTTCAGTTTCTGAATGGTGGTGAGGATGAGTTTGGTATTATCGGTAAACTGGGTGACCAGGGAATGAGTATTATCGGTAACATCAACAGAATCCTTTTTGAAGCTGTTGAATTCCTTCATGGTTTGATAATCCAGGTCTTTCCTGTCTACCACAAAAACTACTTTGTGGACCTCGGGCAGATCCATTAAAATCTGACTCGCCTTAAATGAGGTAAGGGTTTTTCCTGAACCCGTCGTGTGCCAGATGTAGCCATTATCTTCGCTCGTTTTTACCTGCTCAATAATAGCTTCGGAAGCATAGAACTGATAGGGTCGAAGCACCATCAGGACCTTATGGGTTTCGTTATGTACGATATACCTCGAAAGCATTTTCCCCAGGTGACCTGTATCTAAGAAGGCCTTTGTAAAAGCCGTTAATTCTTTGATATTTCTGTTCTGCTTATCGGCCCAGAAGAAGGTTTGTTTGAAGGTGAGGGTTTGCAGCGGATTGTTGGAAAAATACTTCGTGTCTACGCCATTACTGATCACAAACAGCTGTACGAAATTGAAAAGTCCGTAGTTGTTCCAGTAGGAGTGGCGTTTATAGCGGTTGATCTGCTTAAAAGCTTCTTTTAATTCAAGGCCGCGGCGCTTGAGTTCTATCTGCACCAGGGGCAAACCATTGACCAAAATGGTAACATCGTAGCGGTTTTTATAAGTTCCTTGCTGCGTGATCTGGTTTGTTACCTGGAACAGGTTCTTTGTCCAGTCTTCAGAATTAAAGAACCGCACCCAATACGATTCTTCATTGTCCCGGGTGAGCTGGTATCTCCCGCGCAGGATCTTTGCTTTTTCAAAAACATTGCCTTTAGCGAGATGATTAAGGATCTGGTCGAATTCTTTTTCTGAAAAATAGGTGTCATTGAAAGCCTCCAGCTGACTTTTTAAATTCGCCAATACAGAAGCCTCAGAGTTAACAATTACTCTGTCATAGCCCTGGCTTTGCAGTTGCTTTACCAGGTTTTTTTCTAGTTCGGCTTCAGATTGGTAGCTCATAAAATGTTAATTTGCTGTTTGGGTAAGGGCATCAAATTCTACTATAGATTTAGCCACTTCTTTCTTATACTCCTGAATAAATCCTACAGTTGTTCCCACAACTTTCTCGAGTAATGTTGCATATTCTTCACCGCCTTCTTTTGCAAGAATTTTCAGAGTAAAGACATCCTGAAACTTGACTTTATTTCCATCCTTAGTTACTATTGGCTGAGTTTGTTTCCACCATACACTTAGCTTGTTTTTTGGAGGAATGTTGTTCAAGGTCTCGTTCTTATTATACAGGCCAACAAATAAATAACCATTTCCGTGACCTCTTCCACTAAACGGTTCAATTCCAAATTTAAATCCTGAATCCTTCCATTCCTTTTTAAATATCCAGAGCTTAGAATATTTATTCCCTATTGCTTGTTTTCCATATTCAATTTGAAAACCTGGTAATTCTTGCCTTAGCCGATTTTCAACATCTTTCCTGAATTTGGCCTGAAAATCTCTAATCATCGTCTCATATTTCCTGGCAATGTATCTGGATTCGTCTAAATAAGTAGCCATTAAATTTTGTAACTCCTTTTCCTGTTCCATATTTAGAGTGTTTGTCAATTTTTTGATTAATAGGATATATTGATTAATAGCTTCCCTAACGCTGGTAAGATTTGGAACTTCCCTGAGGCACAACTCCAGCCACTCTACCATATGTTCCCAATAGCTAATATTGAAGAAATGTTCTCCGGATTCCAACTCTCCTTTGCTATCCTGGTGTGGATCCTCTCCTTTTAGAGTTAAATAAAAGACTTTATTACTTTCGGGATTGTAGTTTCTGTAGCGCTCAATCTGGGCTTTTTGATCGAGAGCATATATTTTGTTTTCAATGCATAGGCAGTTGTCTCCATTTCTAATGAGAATATCCAGCCTTCCGCCTTCTTTATTTTTATCACTTCTTTTGCCGATGCTGAATTCTGTACTAACAATAGTTCTTGTAGAATTTATAAATTTTTCAGTCAAATCTGCTGCGGCATTTTCTTCAGGCAACTCTTTTCCGACCACCTGAAGGAATAAATTCAGAAATTTTTTATCTTGATTATGACTACCCTTTGGATCTAATAATTCAGCTAAAAAGGCAGAATGTGTCTTATTCTCTCTTGATTCAATGCCCAATACGGAAAACAGGTTGAAATGCTCCCCCTTAGCAAGAGTTAATTTCTCGTGATGATCGATAATTCTTTTAGTATGTTCAAGAAGGTAAGTTAGGTTTGATTGGTTGGTCATAAGTTATAGTTGGTTAAACAAACAACTGCTGTAAAAGCCCTTTTTTGAAGCTTTGTGTTTTCTCGATTTGCTGCGAAACAGCTTCTATTTTCTTGTCAATGGCAGATAAAAAATTTCCTATCTTTTGTTGTTCTTTTTCTACGGGAATTTTAATTTTTATTTTCGCCAAATCATTCGAATTAATTGCGGGAAAACTAGTTCCAGTACATCTTTTCATCACTTTTCCAACAAACTCTTCAGTATGAAGTAATTGATAAAGAAACATTGAATTTTCTTTTACCCGTAATTGGGCATAACCTGTAGAAGCTATGTAATCTCCCTTTCTTTCAAAGAACAAATTATTCTTTTGATAAGGTCTCACAGTCTGGAACAAAATATCATCCTTTTCTAATTTTCTTTGAGCCCGACTAGGAGCTTCAGCTGCAGAAATTCTCCTCTCCTTTATGAGCCTTCCGCTGTCTACACTTTCTAAATCGATATAAATAAATGACTGTGGTAATTCAGAATTTTTAGGGTTTACAAAGGACACCTCTTTTATTTTCTTCACTTCCCAATCCGGAAAATCTTTTCCATCCACATCCTTAAACCTAATCTCCTGCGAAAACAGCTTTTGCATCACTCCTTTTTTGTACGTTTCCAAAAGTTCTTTTTTACGGGTGAGTTGCTGGATCTTTTTATCGACCGCAGAGAGGAAGGAGGCGATTTTTTGTTGTTCTGTTATAGAGGGAAATGCAACCTTATATCCAGCTAATTGAGGTGCTGTTAACTGTGGAACTCCTGTGCTTTCCACGAACCAGTTGACCCGATTTATTGCATATTCCCAAAAATAAATATTTTCACCTTTCTTGGGTTTTAAAACGAGTAACCTTACAATGGGATAAAATTCATGATTTCTTGCATGAGCAATCCCAATATTCACTCCTCTTCCAGCAACGGTTACAGTTCCTGGCTCTACGGTGAAAATATTTGAATATCCATAGAAACCTTTATTTTTTTCCGCATTTGCATATATAGGATATTGGAATTCACCAGTTTTGACGGGGCTTACATTTTCTTTTCTGATGTCTCCTCCAGCATTTATTTGAAATATTTCACCCAATTTTCTTTTTGACCATTCATCCCTAAACTCTTGAAATCTTAGATCTGGTGATCTTTTGGTCTTTTTCACGCTTGTTTCCGTCTCCATCCTAAAAAGGTTGTTCAATTCCTAACTGGTTACAGAAATCAGCTATTTCAGCATCTGTTGCTGTCATTTCCTGTTCCAGATCTTTTAGTTCTGAAGCAACGGCATTGATGTCCACCGGCTCTTCCTCTTCAAAAGTGTCAACATAACGGGGAATGTTGAGGTTGTAATCATTTTCCTTTACTTCAGCCAGCGTTGCAACATAGCTGTATTTATCAAGTGTTTTACGCTCTTTGAAAGTGTTGACGATCTTCTCTACATCTTCTTCTCTCAGGTAATTCTGAGTTTTAATTTTTTCGTAATGTTCGCTGCTGTCAATGAATAAAATGTCATTTTTATGCTCCCGGTTCTTCTTTAGCACCAGGATGCAGGTAGGAATTCCTGTGCCGTAGAAAATATTGGCAGGTAACCCGATCACCGCATCCAGATAATTCTTGTCCTGGATAAGATATTTTCTAATGTGACCTTCGGCTGCCCCGCGAAACAGTACTCCGTGAGGTAGCACACAAGCCATGGTTCCCGTGTCAGATAACTGGTGTACCATATGCTGCACAAAAGCAAAGTCGGCTTTGGTTTTTGGCGCAAGCGTTCCGTAGGCAGCAAACCGGTCGTCACTCATAAACAACGGGCTCGCGCTCCACTTGGCAGAGAAAGGAGGATTGGCTACAATAGCTTCAAAGCGTTCATCAAAATGATCGGGAGACGGGTTCTCCAGTGTATCTTCATTGTAGATATCAAAGCGTTTATAATGCACATCGTGCATGATCATGTTCATCCTGCACAGGTTGTAAGTGGTAGGATTACTCTCCTGTCCGTAAAAAGCACCCACTTCGGCTTCCTTGGAAACGCGAAGCAGCAAAGAACCCGAACCGCAGGTGGGATCGTAGACACTTTTAATCTGCTCTTTCCCAAGCGTTACCAGTTTTGCCAGTACTTTACTTACCTGTTGGGGCGTATAAAACTCCCCGGCTTTCTTTCCGGCACCCGAGGCGAATTTTCCTATCAAATATTCGTAGGCATCTCCCAGCACATCATTCTCTGTATTCTCCAGGTCGAAATCCACCTGGTCCAGGTGCGTTAGTACCTTTACGATCAGTTCGTTCTTGGCTTCTTCAGTTTTCCCCAGTTTACTACTGGTAAGATCCAGATCTTCAAAAAGATTTCCAAAGTCTTCCTCACTTTCGCTGCCCATGGTGCTGTGCTCGATATTCCGAAGCACCTTGTCGAGTTCGGCAAGAATGAATTTACTTTTTCCGTTGCCGTTTCCACGGCGGGCGAGTTCGCTGAAGAGTTCAGAAGGTTTTAAAAAATAACCCAGGTGCATTAAAGCATCTTCTTTGACAGCGTCTAAATACAGATCTTCCTGTGGATGACCTTCAAGTTGCCTGAAGTTAAGGTTATCAGGCTTCAGGATCTTATCGGCATGCAGCTCCATCTTCCTGCTCAGGTACTTATAAAAGATAAAGCCTAATATATAATCCCGGAATTCATCGGCTCCCATTTTCCCCCTTAGGGTGTTGGCAATGTTCCAGAGCTGATTTTCCAGTTGTTGTTTGGATTGGGTCATAAATTTTAATCGTGCTTACGCAGTTCTCCCGGCGGTGAAATAATTTGTAGCCGGAGAACGCATTTTGTGTAGGGGTAGTAAATCTAAATATTTTCTTAAAGGAAGGAAAGAAATGGAAGGATTTTTTTTAATAGCACAAGGCTCCCAATTTATTGCTGTAAAAACCTATTTGAAAAGGGGCATGTGGATCTAAAGAAAACTCTTTAGATCTTGTATGGTAGATTGTAAAATATTTGGAACTTGATCATTGATTATAGCGGAATATCGAATCTCCTTGACTACAGAAACATCAATGGCCACACAATATTCTGGATCGACTGTATATTCATCAGAAAATCTTCTTCTCAAGTAACTATACATTGCTGTGGAAAACATAGCTAATTCTCCACTGGAATATCCATCCTTTTTGGCAACAAACCACACTGCACCAACTTGAGAAGTTTCGCCTATTTTATAGGAGAAGATATGCTGGGGTCGAACTTGTATAGGAACCTGATCAATTTGAAAAATATTTTCCATGAGTGGTTCCTTTTTTAGTGTCGCCTGTGGAGAAATACTTTCAAAGTCAAACTCGAGCATAGAATACAGATTGTCAATATTTTTTTGGAACTGATCTTTGGTGTTTTTATGTTTGGTTGCCTCAATCTTCTCTTTTAATTCATCGATTTTGGCATGAAGAAAAGCCGAGTTCTTACTCCAGAAAGAAGCGGCGCACGCACTAGTAGAGGTAATCCAGTAATCACCTCCTTCTTTATCATTGTCTACTTTAGCTTTTCTTAAGTTCTTAATTAAAGTCGCCTTTGGCCCAGGGTTTTTTATGCGTTTAACTCTACCAATTTTGCTATTCCAATTTTTTCCATTAACAATATATACGATTCAAAAAGGTTCTTTGTCGGGGAAATGATTTATACCAAATTCCATAAGTAGTATGACAGGCATAGCTGCAATGATAGCATCCATTAGCAGTAGAATAAGTTTCCTTAGCTTTTTTTACAGCACTTTCACAGTCGCTATGGTACCCGAGTTCTTTCTGATTATACCAGGCTGGCACTTTATGACAATCTATATCATGAACTTCGTGATCACCTTTAGAATCTGCAGTGGTATTGACAACATATTTTTTCATAACAAGGAGGTTATAAGATCTCTAAAGTTAACTACATCTACGCACATAAAATGGAAGATGCTATGGTTTTTATTAACAGGAAATTAACAATTAAAGATTTTGAAGACTTTCTTTTCCTATAAAAGGTCATCATCTATATTCTAAATCTAATATCTATCGAAGTAGCTGCTGAATATGATATAAAGAGTAGGTGAGGCCAGACTTGCGGTTTGTCATGTACTTAGCCTCAAAGGGTAGGCTGGTATATGAGATGGACTAAAATATTTTGAAAAGAGGGATACTTTACAAGCGGACTTAGACAAGCAAAAAGATCATTTTTCATCCTGAACAGGAAAGTAAAAATCAAATAATTCTCTAGGATGAATTTCTAAACCTTTAGCAAGTTCAAGTATAGTTTCAAATTCCAAACTTTTCTGACCTTTTTCAATTTTAGAAATAGCACTAAAATCTATATCACATTTCTGTGCCAATTGCCTGTAGCTTAAATTTAATTCAGTTCTTCGTTTAAATATATTATTTCCAAATTTTTTAAGGTAAATTTGATTTTGATTCATCTATGAGCCCTTATATAAAGCAATCTCATGATTTTTAACATATTTTATGTAGGCAATACAGACTACAATAAAATGTTTTTTATATATTTACCTCATATTAATATATTTGCGAAACTTCTTTAAGTAAAATATTGAAGCATTTCGCTTTGAATCTCGATCTAAAAACTGGTAATTTTTAAACACACGAGATGATAAGCACAATGCTCACGACCCGGGCGTGGGCTTGCTTGTTGTGTGTAGGTATACCAGTACCTTAGATCGATGAGTTGAGCATCCACGCCTTTTTGTTTTTAGAAACAGGCAGTCTTCTCAATTATTTTCAAAGCTATCTTCTCTTATACCTTATAAGAACTCGCTTAAGCTAATTCAGTTTAATTCTGGTGGTAATTCCCTCCGGCTTAAAGGCGACTGCTTATGTTACAGCGTATTTTTGATTTACTAAAACAAGGGCATCCCGATGCTTTAGAGTTTATATATAATAAGTATAAACGAACTCTCTTCTGGGTGGGGCGGCAAATTCTGGATGA
>Ga0098069_100605_pt1 | contig 13491 bp, 13 predicted proteins | sample 27_taG_FD_92584 | JGI IMG/M metagenome (GOLD analysis project Ga0098069, IMG submission 92584) | Marine viral communities from Cariaco Basin, Caribbean Sea - 27_WHOI_OMZ | ecosystem: Environmental > Aquatic > Marine > Oceanic | place: Caribbean Sea: Cariaco Basin | collected 2014-11-09 | reverse complement strand
AATAGGGTAATAGTTGCGGTTAATGCGCAGTTACTGAAAAAAAGATCGAAAAGTAGAAGGAAAAGCCTACGGGAACTCCCGGGGATAAGGAAACTCCCAATTTCTGTCCTTTATAAAGTAATTGAATTTTAAAAGAAGTTTATGATATATTTTTTCAATCTAAAAAGCATTTTTTATAGTTTAGAAAACTGCCTTTAGATAATTTAAATCAAAAAATACCACGACATGACGAGATACAGAATAATGATATAGAAGTGGAAGTATGATGAGGTTGGTCAGGATATAATAAGGAGTACCTCAAGAGATCCTAATGAAATTTCTGCACCACTTGAGCATTTGGAAGAGCTTAAGAACAGTGACTACAAAATTGATGATCATTTTTCCCGGATTTATGGAAGGCAGGTAGTTGATGCTACTGGAGCAAGAGTGGGAAAGCTGAAGGATTTTTTGTTCGACAAAACCCAGAAAAGAATAAGATACCTCGTTTTGGGTTTAGAGATAAATGGAAAAGAGGATAAGGATGTTTTAATTCCCATAGGAAGAGCAGAACTAAATCAACAGGAACAAATAATTGTTATTCAGGAAGAAGTAAGTTTTGAAGAACTAAAAACATTACCCACCTATAAAAACGTAAAGAGTCTCGCTATTGAAGATGAAAAGGAGACTCTTCTAATTTTTTCCTCAAAACAAAAGGAAGAAATTAGTTATACCCCAGGGAATTTTTACAACCAAGAGGGTTTCAATGAAACGACTTTTTTCGGTTCTGATGAGGAATGAGCAGATTTAGTGGACAAAGACTGCATAGCGATCTTCATACATTATAGAAGTAGCCTTCTTTCTGTAGCAATTTTTTGAGGGCAAATTTTGAGCAGTATGTTTATGAGTTTAAGAGATTGTTTAAGTGAACAAAAGAACAACGGGTATTCCAATTGCAGCAGGACTGCTGTATCCATTTTTCGGATTATTGTTATCGCCAATGATTGCCGCTTTGGCTATGAGCCTGAGTTCTGTTTCAGTGATAGCAAATGCCCTTCGTTTGGAGCTGTAAAGCTTTAGTCTAAAGCGATGATCAATTAAGGCTGTCAATCGATAAAGCTGGAGTACCTAACTATATTTAAAGATTAAAAGATTTTCCATAATAGCAGAAGTAAGGCATTTTTTAAAAAAGATTAACTTATGGAATGCAGGTAATTGCAGGAGTTTAAGTAATGATAAAGAATAACTGCTATTAAAATTAAAAAAAATGAATAGCAAGAAAATTTCTTCTTTAAATAACCCATTGAAGAATCTCAGTAAGAACTATGAAATCAAAAAGAGAGAGAACAACAAATAGACGAATATGGTTTTTAATTCTCATTTCTTTGGTTATTGTGGAATTGGGGTGGTGGATTGCAGAAGAAGTCTTCTGCGATCCTAAAGTTCACATTAATTCCAGAGGAGCGAAGGAAGTCACACCAAATAATTCTTTTTTTTGTAGGCTTTCAAGATAAATTTTGTCTTTCATCAATTTACTAAATCCAAAGGCAAAACCTTAAGTTTAAAATTAAACTATTATAAACAAATAAAATGTCAACCACCTTCCTAATCCTCGGATTCATTATACTATTATTAGCTATACATGATTTCTTTTACACCACCCTTTCCGCTAGCGGAGGGGGTTTTATTTCTGAAAATGTGGCAATTTTATCCGATAGAATAATTCAGTTTGGTGCCTCGACTTTCGGGAGGAAGGCTTATGATTATCACGGCCTATTTGTTAATCTTATGATACTCTTTGTGTGGCTTCTCCTTATTTGGCTAGGCCTTTTTATGGTTTATTCTTCAAACCCCGAGGCTATAATCAACAGTAGCGGGAGAGCCGCGTATAACTGGGAACGGCTCTATTTTACCGGTTACATACTTTCTACTCTGGGAATGGGAAATTTTAAGCCTGTTTCGCCTTTTTTTGAAGTAGTTACAAGTTGTTTTTCCTTCTTTGGGTTTATTTTTTTCACCAGCTCAATGACTTACTTTCTCTCTGTTTCATCTGCTGTAGTAAGAAAAAGAACTTTGGCAAAAAGTATAAATAATCTTGGAAACCAACCCGAAATTATTGCTAATAAATTACTCTCCTTAGACTCTTCCTTCAGCTATCAGCAAGTTCATACGCTTCAGGAATTAGTGGATCAACATTCTGTGAGTCATCAGGCTTATCCCGTTGTTCATTACTATAGTCGCTCTGAAGAAAAAGATTGTTTTTCTATTAATATTTCGAGGTTAGACGAAGCCTTGTCTATAATAGTCTATTCAAATAAAGGAGAAAATTTACAGGAGGAGATTGGCTTGCTACGCGCCGCAATTTCCAATTTTCTTCAAAACCTGGATAAAAATTTTTCCCGAAGTCTGCCAAACATTGAAAAGCAGATAGATGAGCAGGAAATACCATCTTATATAAATGAAATTGATTCTAATAATTTGAATGAGAGGAGAAGAATATTAAAAAGCTTACTGAAAAGTGAAGGCTTTAGCTGGAACAATGTTATTGCTAAGGAATAGAGGTAGAAATAAATATTCAAGCCTGCTCTTCTTCTACTTTTAGCAGTTCTTCGGCCTCCTTACTCCATAAATTTTTTATAACATGAAAAAAGAACCAGAAAATTTTATAGCTAATATAGTTGAAGAAGATTTAACGGAGGGATATCAAATTGGAGAGCTAAAATTCAGGTTTCCGCCAGAACCAAACGGATATCTGCATATTGGCCATGCTAAATCTATATTTATAAACTTCAGCCTTGGAAGGAAGTATAATGCTCCAGTTTTTTTACGTTTTGATGATACCAACCCATTACGTGAAGAAAAAGAATTCGTCCTTTCCATTGAAAAAGATATTAATTGGCTCGGATTTCATTGGTCAAAAGAAACTTTTGCATCTGATTACTTTCAGCAGCTTTATGATTGGGCGGTAGAATTGATAAAGAATGGCTATGCTTATGTAGATAGTCAACCTTCTGCTATTATGGCAGAACAAAAAGGGTCTCCAATATCACCAGGAATAAATAGTCCATTCAGAACAAGAACTGTTCAGGAAAACCTTGAACTATTCTGTAAAATGAAAAATGGGGAAGTATTAGAGGGAAGTCATGTTTTAAGAGCGAAAATTAATATGGCTGCTGAAAATATGCTAATGAGGGACCCGGTAATGTACCGGATGCTAAAGAATAACCACCACCGAACAGGTTCTACTTGGAAAATTTATCCGATGTATGATTGGGCGCACGGCCAGTGTGATTTTATTGAAAAAATAAGTCACTCTTTTGCCACTCTGGAGTTCAACCCTCATAGAGAATTATACAATTGGTTTTTAGACAAAATTCCAGGGATAGAAGGAGTGAGGAAGCCGAAGCAACGGGAATTCCCCCGACTAAATTTAAGTCATACTGTATTGAGTAAAAGAAAACTAGCGCAACTCATAGAAAATGGAGTAGTGGCATCCTGGGACGATCCACGAATGCCAACCCTTAGTGGAATGCGGAGGCGGGGTTATACTCCTGCTGCCATTGAAAACTTTATAAAGGAAATTGGTGTTACAAAACGGGAAGGAGTTGCGGAAATTTCCTTACTAGAGTTTTTTGTTAGAGAAGATTTAAACAAAATAGCCCCCAGGGTTATGGCTGTATTAAATCCTGTAAAGCTAGTTATTACAAACTATTTAGTAGAAAAGGAGGAGGATCTTCAAATCCATTCAGGTTCAGATACGGGAGTTCCCTTTCTTACTAAAAAAACACCTTTTTCGAGGGAAATTTATATTGAAGAAAAGGATTTTCAGGAAAATTCTTCCGGTAAGTTTTATGGTTTAGCCCCGGGTCGAGAGGTGAGATTAAAAGGAGGATATATTATAAGGGCAGAAGGAGTAGTCAAAGATAGTCAGGATAAAATATTGGAAGTGTACTGTACGTACGACCCTTTAAGCCGGAGTGGCAGTGGCACACCTGAATCAAACCGCAAGGTAAAGGGCACATTGCATTGGGTTTCAGTAAAACATGCAGTTCCGGCAGAAGTTAGGTTGTATGAACATCTATTTACTTCAACTTCACCTTATACAGATAACGATTTCACTACGTCCATTAATCCTGAATCCCTCCGAGTAATAAATGCCTTTGTTGAACCAGCCGTAAGAGAAGTACAATCAGGAGAGCATTTACAGTTCCTGCGTACAGGCTATTTTGTTGTAGACAAAGAAAGTCGGAGGGATAATTTAATTTTTAACCGAACAGTAAGCCTAAGAGAAGGTTCCGGTTATCAGAAAAAGAACTGAGAGAAAGAATATAATTTCAACAGATGTGGAAAGCTACTGGTGAGAACGGTATAACAATGAAAAATTTAGGACCTTTTGGTGGAGCATCAGAAATAATTATTTATAGAGGTTGTGAAAATGATAACATTAGTTTAGTGTTTAATTAACGGACATTTTTATTTTCTCCTTTTATCTTAGGTATTGATCCCTCCTTAGATATTAACTAAAACCAATTTACTATGTTTTATCACGTGAAGGAATTACAATTTAACGCCAGAGTTTCAAAACCAGATCCTGCCTTTGCCACTCTTCTTTTAGAACAGTTCGGTGGTGCTAACGGAGAATTAAAAGCTGCTCTTCAGTACTTTACTCAGGCCTTTGCCGCTAAGAAGGTACATCCAGATAAATATGATCTTCTGATGGATATTGCTACAGAGGAGTTCAGTCACCTGGAAATAGTTGGAGCAACTATTCAAATGCTATTAAAAGGGGTGCATGGAAGTCTTAAAGATGCCGCAGACGAATCGGAAATTATGCCTCTAATGCAGGGGACGGCGTCAAAAGAGGAGTTTATCCACCAGGCAATGGTGAATCCACAGTTTTTTAATCTTTCCGGAGGTGGACCAACTTTAACTGATAGTAATGGAAATCCCTGGACTTCGGCTTACGTAACTGCCAACGGAGATCTAACTGTAGATCTTCGGTCCAATATAGCGGCAGAATCCCGTGCAAAAATAGTATATGAATACCTTTTACAGCACACCAATGATCCTCATGTAAAAGAAACTTTAAGATTTCTTATGACCAGGGAAGTGGCACATTTCCAAATGTTCCAGGCGGCTCTGGAAACCATAGAGCCAAACTTCCCTCCGGGAGTTCTGCAAAGTGATCCACGTTACAGTAACAAATATTTTAATCTTTCAAATGGAGAAGATGTTCGTGGACCATGGAACGAAGGAAAAAGTCCGGAACTGGGAGAAACCTGGGAATATATTTCTGACCCTATTGAACATGTAAAGAGGACCAAGGGGATGGTAGACGGGGAACAGACCTCTTCCAGAACCCAAAAAGAGGTAGATAAAAAAAATAAAGAACTAAGTAAAAAGAAGGCAAAGGAAATTGAAAAAGCTTTACCGGACAAGGGAGAAATGCAGTGGAGCAAGTACTAAAAACCAAAAAATGAAAAGCCGGATTTATTCCGGTTTTGGCTAGAAAATATATGGACAAATTTTATCTTGAGTATTATACAGATCCATTGTGTTGTTGGAGTTGGGGATTGGAACCACAAATGCGAAAACTGCGTTACCTGCTTAAGGATCGCTTAAAAATAAGGTATGTTATGGGAGGGCTCCTGAGGGATTGGGAACATTTCTCTGACCACCTGAATAACATCAGCAAACCTTCTCAAATGGGCCCACTCTGGGTTGAAGCCAAACATCTTTCGGGTCAACCTATTGATGAACATATGTGGGGAAAAATCCTGTGGATACTTCTTATCTTTCTTGTATGGCAGTAAAAGCAGCCGAACAACAATCTTCGATTGCCGGGGAAGCCATGCTCCGTAAACTAAGGGAAGCAGTAATGATCTATAAGAAGAACATAGGTAACATTGATGTGATTATGGACATTGCAGGGGAACTTGAAGAAAAAAACCTGCTAAACAAAAAAAGTTTTCGAGACTCCCTTTTTTCTGATGACTCTTCCCATCTCTTTCGCGAAGATCTGGAATTGGTTAAGATAAAAGGAATATCAAGATTTCCCACTATATTAATTACCTATAGAGGAAGAACTGTCCAAATAACAGGCTATAGACCCTTTTCTGTTCTAATGGCTACTTTTGAACTTTTAGAACCTGCTTTAAATGTAAATCTGGTGGTTAACAGGAAAGAATATATAAATAGCTGGCAGAATTTAACGGATAGGGAACTTCAGGAAATTTCGACCAATCTGGAAAAGAAGGATTGCCTTGTCACCTAATTCTGCTGGTCTTCTTAGTAAAGAGCATTACCTAAAAGTAAATGTACTAATCGAATTTCTTTATTCCTCAAACCCCGAGTCTATTACCAACAGTAGCGGCAGAATAACAAATTACTGCGAGCTGCACTTTTTTACGGCTTAAATACTTTCAACTTTGAGAAAGGGTAATTTAAGCCTACCTCGCCTTCATTTGAGTTCAACCCACAAGAGTTGGTTGAGCGTAGGGGTATTCTGAAGAGCTTGCTGAGAAGTGAGGATCTTAGCTGGCATCAGGTCGTGGAACAGGATCAAAAAAATTAAAATAAATATCTAATATTCGATACCAAAATATATAAAAATATAAAACTCATGACGGAATCAATTTGGAAAGCTAAAGCCTCTAATACCAAGGCCACCCCTTTGACTAAAGATATAGAGGTGGAGGTTGCTATTGTAGGGGGTGGAATTACCGGAATTACTACTGCTTACCTCCTGGCTGAGGAAGGTATTCAAGTCGCAGTTTTGGAAAGCATGAGCGTGGGTGGAGGCACAACCGCTGGTTCTACTGGTAATTTATACACCATGGTAGATAACCGGCTGCATCACATCCAGGCAAAGTTTGACGACAATACCGCCAGGAAAGTGGCTGAATCTCGGACAACTGCGGTTGATCTCATAGAGGATTTGGTATTTCGTCACGAGATAAAATGTAGTTTTAAACGACAGCCTTGGATCTTATATAGCGAAACAGGGGAAGAAGAAGAGATGATCAAGACCACAAAAGAAACCCTGAAAAGATTTGGTCTTGAAGTACAGGATATTACATCAACTTCGCTGCCGTTCTCAATTAAATCGGGAATAAGAGTTGAAAACCAGGCTCAGTTCAACCCCGCAGCTTTTGTCTCTGGGTTGGCGCAAAACCTAAAAAACAACTGTAGGATTTATGAGAATACTCCGGTTCATCAAATTGAAAAAGGAGCAACTCACATTTTACATACGCCAAACGCAAAAGTAAAAGCTGCAAAAGTCATTCTCGCCACACATACACCCAAAGGGGTTTATGGTCTTCATACAACCCTTTTCCCTCACCGCGAATATGCTCTGGCGGCTCGCTTACGATCCGGGGATTATCCAGAAGGTATTTTCTGGAGTGCCGAATCAAAAACACATCCCTCCCTGCGCACTTATGAAACTGAAGAAGGAAAGTTCTTAATAACTGTTGGCTATCACCATAAGGTGGGGCAGGAAGATAAGGATAAGGATTACTTTGAAGATCTCGAAAAGAACCTAAGAAAGTACTATGATGTTGAGGCAGTAGCGTATAGGTGGTCTGCGCAGCATTACAAACCTGCAGATGGGCTTCCATACATAGGGGAAAGCACAGATGATAGAATATATGTAGCAACCGGTTTCTCCACCGATGGTCTGACGTACGGAGTAGTCTCAGCTCTAATATTAAGAGACCTGCTAACTGGGAGAGATAATGAATGGGCAGAAATTTATAAAGCAAAACGATTCACTCCTCTCAAATCTGCAAAACCTTTTTTGAAGGAGAATTTAAACGTTCTGGGAGAATATCTTAAAGACTATCCCGGCAGTGCAGAAGCAGAGAAGTTCTCTGAAGTAAAAAAGGGAGAAGGTAAAATTGTGGAAGTGAAGGATGAGAAGTGGGCGGTGCATCGCAGCGAAGACGGAAACCTCTGCGCTGCATCTGCTGTTTGTACTCATATGGATTGTATTGTTAACTGGAATAACGAAGAGAAAACCTGGGACTGTCCCTGTCATGGAAGCAGGTTTAAACCAAATGGAGAGGTCATTGAAGGTCCTGCATTCTCCCCGCTTGATAAAAGAAACATTAATCCTGAGAAATAAAACAAAATGATCATTGCAGCAATAACATTAATCACCTTTGCAGTAATTCTTGGATCTTACCTTTTGAAACGCATCTTGCAAAAAAAACATCCGCCAAAAGCCATTGTTTTTGCCCACGGTGCCTGTGCTGTCCTGGGAATAATTTTAATTCTCATTTATGCACTTACTACAGATGAACATCATAAGCACTGGGACAGCTTTGTGATATTTTCTATAGCGGCCATTGTGGGGATTTATTTGTTTTCCCGAGATATAAGGCATAAAAATGTACCGAAGTGGCTGGCAATCCTGCACGGAAGTGTTGGTCTTTTTGGAATCGTCTGGATACTAACTCATGTACTACACTAAAAAACAATTATGATACGCTGGTCTTATCCTGTTTTAGCTCTTTTTATCTTTATTGTTATAGGTTTTGGCCTTATCCTTACTGCTATGGAAGGTGTTGAAACTGCAGGAATGGTGAGCCCCGACCACAATCCTGAAGAGGGACGCCTGGTATCCCATATGAAAAACACCACCCATGTGTCCGGTACTGCTGCAGAGATCCATAAAAAGATGAAGGAGGCTATTCCATACAGGGAAGCTCAAACAGCTGATTTTTTTCCTACTGCCCAAAACTGGAAGGAATTTGTAAAAGGCAGTATTGAAGCCAATTTGGAATCCAGGCATGTGATTGTTTTGCCGTCGGGGAGTATGGAGGCGCTTTAATGGGCCCTTCCTGCGATTTTTTATGCAAAATACAATAGCTCTCCTGTGGTATTTGCAGATGAAATAGAAGGTAATGGAGCTCTCTTAGAAAACAAAAGGGTTTTTGTAGTAGGACCAGAAAAAATACTTTCTGCAAGTGGTCTCAGTTCAGTTAGAAGTTTTGAACGTATCACGGCAGGAAATCCTGCAGATCTTGCAGTTAAGCTCGCCAGGTACAGGGATACTGAAACAGGGTTCGGCTGGGGGAGAGGCCGGGACCGAAGAACAGGATATTTTCAGTATTTAATGACTACTCCTTCTGAAGCTTTAAAGGGTTTGGCAGCTTTGCCTTTAGCCACAAGTAATAGTGCTACTGTCCTGTATACAGATGAGAAAGGAGGGCTTCCTGCTATTACAGATGCCTACATCTGGTCACAGAGGGCAGATTGGTTTGTCACCCCTTCAGAAGGACCATTCCGCCATTTTTGGGTGGCAAGTTCTACTATGAGCTATAAGGCCCAGAGCAGGATGGATTTTTCTGTTGAAAAATCAGAATACCCAAGTCTCGGAGCGGTAGCTCTCGGTCCGCTTGAGGCTTTAATCATAATATTTATTTTTTTAGGAGTTGCGGGTGGAATTTTCATTATGGTTCATTCTTCCTATACGCTACCAATGGTTTCGAGCCCGGTAAAAATCGCCTGGACGATGGGCGCAATGGTACTGCCAATATTGGGAATTATCCTGTACTTCAATGCATACAGAAGACCCTTCTATCAGGAGGATGGAATGATGCGTTGGCTCAGGCCCCCGAATATCCAGAGTGCCGCAGCTACAATGATGGGCTTTGGTTATGGAGCTCCCTTAATGATCGCAATAGCTTATTTACTAGCATACTTCGGCTTCCCGATCTTTTTTTCAGAAGCTCTTAATGACAGTGTCTTCTGGCTTGGAGCGGGAATGCCGGTGATGATGATCATCATGTATTTAGGGGCAATTATAGTAGCCGCACTAATGGTCCATTATCCCATGAAAGAGACCATGATGGAAATGAAAGACAGCATGCTTATCAAGCAATCATTAAGGATGACTTTTATAAGTATGACCCTGGTAAGCCTCGGGATGATGACTTTTACCTGGTGGTTTATGATGACCCACCTGCCAATGATGCCTGCGGAAGATGATATTCTCTGGTTTGGGACTTTGTGGATTGCTTCTTTTACAGGTTTTGTAGTAGCCTGGCCGTTTAACTGGATAATGATTAGAAAAAATATTAAACATGGTAACCGTTAAGAACAGATTTATTCTGGCAATACTGGGAATTTTCCTTACAGCCTCCTGCGGAAAGTCTGAAGGGCCTCCAATGAGGGCTGGGGTTCCTTTGCAGGAGGAAGCCAATTTTACTGCGTATACCACAAGGTTGCCCGGAGGTGATCCTGAAACGGTTTCGTTATTGGTTACAAATACAGTTTATGCATCCACAAGGGAAGACAATGCTGTTGGAGCTATTATGATCACTCCTATGGATGAAGCAATTGCTTTCACGGCTATGCATCGAATAACCCACATGCCTGTTAATGCACCCCTGCTATTTTTAGGAAAAGACGGGAGAATTTCCGACAGGACATTTAGCGAAATGAAACGGCTAAAACCGGACGGTGTAATGCAGGATCAGAGAAAGCAGGTGTACGCGATCAATATTCCTGAGAGTGAAATCAAAAGGATTGAAGATGAACTGAACTACAACGTACGAACCTTTTATGAATCTGATCCTGTTAAACTGGCCGAACTTCTGGATCGCTGGCAGGCTGCTATGAAGGCAGACCACCCCGATGAAGTAGTGATATCTGCCGTAGACCATCCTGATGGCATCAAACACGGAATGGGGGCAATGGGCTGGAATGCGCATATGGGCAGAGGATTCGCCTGGGTTTATACCGATAGTATCCCACAGGCCACAAAAGAGATCCTCAAAAGAAGGTACGGCCGGCACGGTTCCTATGTTTATCTTACAGGTGGTTCTGATGTTATCTCAGATAAAGTTGCCAAAGAACTCGGGGAATATGCCCTCGTGCGACGTATAGCAGGGGATAATGTTTTCTCTTCAAACACTGTTAATGCTGGATATAAGGATTTTGGAAGGAACTTTGGCTGGGCCTGGGGCTGGAAACCTCGCGATTTTGGTTGGGGACTGGCCCAGGCGGGTCATAATTATATTTTTTCAAATGCCGATAATGTTTTGGCCACAATCCCCACTTCTGTACTGGGGCATATGGGGAAACATGGACCGATCCTGCTGGTAGAGCCGGAAGAACTTCCCCAGGCTGTGAAAAATTATCTTGAGATGGTAAAACCTTTTCCTGCCAATCCCCAGGAGACTATTTTGAACTTTGGTTGGATCATTGGTGAGATAACAGCCAAATCTCCCGAAATGTGCAAATGGAGATAGACAGGCACCTGGCGCCCTTTCCTTTAGAAGAAAAGCAGGTTCAAAGCGAAACTATCAACGACACAATTCGGCAGGAAATGATCAATGACACTCTTCAAAATCAGCAACAATGAAAAAAACAAACAGAAAAGAAGAAGATTTCATTGTAGGATATACCGATAAGAACCCTAAAGGCCAGCTTATTTACCACCCTTTAATCCTGAATCAGGCTCTGATTTGGGCTACTGTTGTAGGAGTGGTGTTGGGAGTGCTTTCTTATCTGGTGGCGTATGGAACTCTACCAGTTGCTGATTTAGGTCAATTCTCAGCCAGTGCAGATTGGGTCGCCGGCATAACCGGATTTGGAGTAGGAATAGCAATTGGAGGACTTGCGGGAGGGTTCGTAGGTTTGTATAAAATTATGAGGATGTGAAAAAATAAATTTTTTTTGTTCCCTAGTCTAAATAAATTACTTATCATAATTTGAGATCTTTGTCTTTATGCTACACATTTGGTAGAATCAGGTGGGAAAGGATTTATTTCTCGAGAAATACTAAATTGGAATTCCTGTAGTTGCTCTCAGTGCGTAAAGGATGTAGCGGCTGTGAAAGATCCAGGATCTCGCTTCTCTCACATTTACAAAAGAACCTGTTTTATAAAATTAAATAAAACAAAGTATAAACAGAAACCATATACTTTTTTTCGCTGCTAATTATAATTATTTGGTGGAGCTTAATATAATTTGGTTTTTGATATACGGATTTCTTAGGATGTCCATTTTTAAACTGTTCATATTCACCATATCAGCATGTGTCTGATTAGGATTAACTTAATGTAGGGGAAGATGGATATAAACTTGAATCGTTATTTGCAGGACCATGACACTAACAAGAAATTATAACGAATTAGACTGGCCATTAAAATCCGCTTTGAGGAGAGTTCCACTTAGTCATTGAAAATAGTAATTATTACACTTATACAAATGAACACTGCACTCGAAAAGAGGTGGTTCAACCAAACAAGTAATCCACCGAAATTATATTAGAGTTTCTCAGCTGGGGCTTTTTAATTCCTGGTGTAACTAACATTATTCTTTTTTATCGATTCCAACCATATAATATCTCCTATAGGTTTTTGCAAACATTAAAGATGCTTGTACTACTATAGGAGAGGGGGAATTAATTTTTTCAGGGCCTGGTTGAACTTTCTTAGTGATGGTCCACTTTTTTTATAAAAATACGGCGATTAAATGAGGTACTTATAGGAACTATATATTTTGTAAATTTAATATTGACTTCAATTGCTGAATTAGGCCATTAGTAACAGTATCGGATATTCCATTGGTTTGGTAAGATAAATTAATTTGACACCAAGAGTATGGCTAGCACAGGAATGGGCTATGTCCAATAACTATTAGTTGACGGGGAAATTAATCACTTTCTCTAAGGCATCATCAGCATCTTGATGAATAAAGTTAGCTTGATAATTTATTGTAGTGGTGATAGAAGAATGGCGATACAGTTTTTGTAACATTTGAATAGGAATTCTATCCCCTGAAATATTCCCGAAACTATGCCGGGCAATATGCATACTCATTTTTTTGCTTATACCAAGTTTTGCGGCAACTTTTTTCAGGTGTCTGTTCAGGTTTCTCGTTATAGTCTGTGTTCTTACAGAAATTTTTTGAGAATCTTCCAAATCAGATTCAGTAAGATAGTCGAAAATTAAATCATTATTAAAGGTATGTTTATGGCGATATTTCCTAAAAATTGATTCTGCTTTTTCAGATGTTTTAAGAGTGACTAGCTTGCTGTTTTTGTTCATTCTATACATTAATCTTCCGTCATTAAAATCAGACCATTTCAGCTTTAAAACGTCACCAACTCTTATGCCTGCAAAATAAAAGCTTATTAACCATACATCTACTGCTTTTTTTTGAGCTTCGGTTAAATCTATGGCATTTTCTAATTTCTGAATCTCACTTCTATTAAATCCAATTTTTTGACTTTCAGGAATTTTTATTTGAACTTTTCCTTTTCCAAAAGGATACCTACCTCTATCAACTATGGATTCCGATATAGCAAGATTATAAATTGTTCTTATTAAAATAAGGTAATTTACTACGGTTCGAGGAGAACGTTTTTTATCGTGAAGTAAATAGGTTTCAAATTTTTTGAGAAGGGGAGCGTTAAGTTCGTTAAAGGTAACCTCATTTTTTTTGAGAAAACTCTTGAATTTTTTGAGGCGACCAAGCTCAGTGTCATATTGATGATGTTTT
>Ga0098069_100604_pt1 | contig 13533 bp, 9 predicted proteins | sample 27_taG_FD_92584 | JGI IMG/M metagenome (GOLD analysis project Ga0098069, IMG submission 92584) | Marine viral communities from Cariaco Basin, Caribbean Sea - 27_WHOI_OMZ | ecosystem: Environmental > Aquatic > Marine > Oceanic | place: Caribbean Sea: Cariaco Basin | collected 2014-11-09 | reverse complement strand
TTTTCATCCCACCATTTGGAGAAATGGCTCCATTGGGCTGGATCTTTCATCTTTACCTTTTTATTTTCTTCCCCCGAAAATTTTCCGCCGCTTTCACTGGCTTTTCCTTCACCAGCTTCAATAAAATATTTTCCTTCGGGTACGAAGATTTGATCTGGTTCTTGATTGCCTATTTTTCTACTAATATTGTGAGCTACCACTTCTCCCTGGTGCCTTGCAAAAACCCCTATTTTTGGTAGTACGGTGCCGGTTTCAGTTTTGAGGTGAGTGATATCACCAATAGCGTATACATTTTGAAATTTGGTTTCTAAGGTTTGATTATCTACTTCAACCCAACCAGATTTTCCGGCTAAATCGGTCTTTCTGATCACCTCAGGCAATTGGTGTTTTGGAGTATAGGCCAGCAGATTATAGGAGTATTTTTTGCCGTTATTGAATTCTAATTTATTAGCAGAAACCTTAGTAAGCTGATGATTTGGGTAATACCTGATCCCTTTCTTTTCCAGTAACTCCTTTAATTCCTCAGAAGCTTCAGCACTTGCAAATTCCATAGGGCCGGCTTCAGGAGTAAAAAGTGAAACAGTGGTTTTATTATTGAGCTTGTTTTTTGTTACAAAATCTTCTATAAGCATAGCAGCTTCATAAGGTGCTGCGGGGCTTTTAAAGGGAAGGGAAGAAACCAGGATAGCAATCTCTCCTCCGTCAAAATTTTTAAGTTTTGAATGGAAATCCTCAGCGCCTTTTAGCGTAAAAAAGTTATGGCCAAACTGATCAAGGTTATAAATATCTGTTTGGTCAACACCCAGGGAAATTACCATATGGTCTCCCTTATATTGTTTCCCTTTTGCGGTAATACTTATATTTTCTGGATCTATATTTTCAATATCTCCCTGGATAACTTCAAGTCCCGAGGCCTGCAGTTTGTTAATACTTTTTGTTACCTCTTCCTGTTTTCGGTTGCCAACCATTACCCAGGGTAGCGAAGGCGAAAAAAGACTGGTTTCTCCTTTTTCAAAAACCTGGATCTTTACCAGGTTGATGTCTTCTTCGTTGCCGCTATGTTTACTTAATTCCCTGGCGGTTACGATTCCGCCTGTGCCGGCTCCTAAAACTAAAACAGTTTTCATAAATAATTTTTTAAGGTTGTTTTTTATTAATTTATTACCTGAGCAGTTGAGGTTTTGCAAACATTAATTGGCCTCTTTTACCTGGTTTTCTATGATTGCAGCAAAACCTATTTAACTTATTGTTCAGCTAATAGCTAAGTCAATTTGTTTTTGAATTACAGCACAAAATTAGAAGCAAAGTCGCCTCTTTACAGCTACATTTGTTACACAACAGCCTGAGGAATAGAAGGCTATAGAGGAATAATTAGTGCTATGCTATGATGAAGATCAGGTTTCGCTGGAATAATTCAGCTTTTACTCGATAATCCAGATTTAAATAGAATAGAGTTGAAGATTATTTTAGGAAAGTTCCGAATAAATTTTAGTGAGTTGGGAGTGATAACACCTAAGCGGGATTAAGGGTGAATTTTTGAATTAAAGATTTTTAGCAGGAATATCTTTAAATATTTATCTAACAAATAGCCAGGAAATAATTTATTATTTAAAGTTGGAGTAGTGGATGCGAAAACTAGTTCCCGGGTTTTAGGAAACCGGAGAATCAGATTAGTGGGGAAATAAAAAAGTTTAAACCCGGATTGAGAAATGGAAAAAGGCCAAATGGTTATTCTACAGCCGAAATTATTTAATTAAATTCAGCGCAATCTTCCGAAGGCTGATAAACACCAGCTCCCTGCTGGTAAACCAGAGTAGCGCCCAAGTGCCCAACGTACATAAGATAACCGGAACCTATTGATAAGGTGATGATACAGAGAATAGATAATAAACTCTTCTTTTGGGTAAGAAATCGAATCTTTGAGAATTTTAATAGATCAATAAGGAGGGAGGCGGTAAAAAACCATGCGGTTACATAGGCCAGGTTTTGATGTTCTTTAAGAACGGTGGGATCACAAATTTTTCTTGAAACAATTCCGTCGGCAAGATTACCTGTATAAATTGCAATCCAAACTCCTATCGTGCCTAGTAAAAGTAAAAAAGTTCCTCCTTGTTTCCAGAGATCTTTTGCCGAGCCCAATGCTATTAGCTTAAACAAAAATGCAACTAATAGAATGGCGATAGGAAAATGAACGGACAGAGGATGAAAAACCTCTGTCCGCCAAAAATCAGGTAACTGATTCATGTTATTCCATAATTTTTACAGAAATAGGATCTAAACGTTTTCCTACTTTTTCAACTTCAACTTCTACTTTTTGACCTTCTTTCAATTCTGAAAAATCTACGGTGCTACCATTTCTGGTTAACTCGGTATTTTCCTTGAAATACAGCTCTAAAGTCTTATTGTCGTCTGTTTTTACGTAAATCTCATCTTTAGAAGCTTCAACTTCTTCTATTGTTCCCTGGTAAGTTCCAGATTCTACAGTATCTGTACTTTCTCCGCAGGAAACCATAAAAAGAAAAATACCTAGAAAAGCAACTGATTTTAAAGTTTTAGTCAGCATAATTTTGATTTTAAGAGTTATTTATATTTAAGCTAACTTACAAATTTATGGGTTTAAATGCTTAAAAGAAATACTGAAATTTAGAAATCATTTTCCTTTTAAAAGCTGCTGCAATTTTTATTGTACAGCATTGCTACCAAGGGCTTGTAAGTATTCAGCCTGGGTTTTTAGAAATTTAATCTGAAGATCTAGTTGCTTAAGCCTGGCTTCAATAAATTTACTTTCGCGAGTGTTTATTAGAAAGATAGAACTTTCGCCAAAATTAAACTTTCGTACTTCAGCATCCAGCAAGGTATTAGAATCGGTTACCATTTGCTGGGTCATTTCAATTTGTTCTAAAAACGCCTGAAGCTGTTGTTCTATAGCATTGATGCGAGCCTGCAACTGGTTATCTTTTAGGTTTAGTTCCAATTTGGCGTCTTGTAGCTCATATTCTGCAACTTTAAGATCTCCACGTTCTTTTCTTAGGAATAAAGGCATAGAAAACTTTAACCCTGCTTTATAGGCGCCCGAATTAAAAGTTTCGAAATTATCGGGTTCTTCTGATAGAAAATTATATTCCAGATCTATTTTTGGCAATAATTTATTGAAACGATAGCGCTTTTCTATCTGCAGTGCTTCTATCTTTTGACGGTAGAAAGCCAATTGCGGATGTGTTTCAAGATTTGTTTCGGGTCTTTCTGAAAGCAGGTTTCCCAAAATTATGTCGGTTTCTACGGGGGCCACTTCTTCCTGTAAGAGCAGAGGTTGATCCTGGCTCCACAAATAAGTTGAAAGCTTTAACCTGGCCTTTCTAAGATCTACTGCTGCCTGGTTGGCTTGCAATTTACGTTGCTGAATATTAAGCCTGGCTTCTACGGTATCTATTCCTGCTACTTCTCCTGTCTCGGCACCTCTTTTAATTCCACGGTAACGCTCGTTGGCATTTGTTAGAAAATCTTCAAAAATATCCAGTTTTTCGTGAGCCCTTAACCATTCAAAATAAGTGAAAGAAGCTTCTAAAAGAATATCGTTTACTAAAAGTTGCTGTTCAGCTTTGCTTTGTTCTCTATAAGCCTGGGCCTTTCGTAAGCCGGCCATTCGTTTGTTTATCCACAAGCCTTCGCCAAGGGATAAAATTACCCCGGCCTGGTAAAGACCAGCTTCAGGCACCTGGTTTTGAGGATTTACATAAGCGCCCTGGCTTTGTTGAAATCCGCCCTTCAATTTTAAGCCGTACCACATAGGTACCTGCAATTGAGCGTCCAGAAGATCGTAGTATTCTGTTCCCTTGTATTCCTTTTCTTTATAATCTACCACAAAGCGCGGATCAAAAGCCCCTCTGGCCGACTGAACTTCTGCATCACCTATATTTCTTACCAGTGTTGCCTGCCGTACCACGGGATGTTCGTTTATCACCTTATTTAGAAATTCGGTATAACTTAAACTGTCTGTTTGTGCGAATGCAGAAGAACAAACAAAAAATAGCATTAAGAAATAGTGTGCTAAGCGCATTTTTCGGTCTATTTTTTACTCGATAATCGAGATTACATCCTCCGAGGTTTGCCTCGAAATCAAACTATATTTTCCAGCAACAATGCTTCGTAGGTTCGCTCCGAAGTTATTTACTGTTACTTTTTGTCGGTTTTTCTTGTGTACCATTATTTGGCGAATAGTAATTAGGTGGGAAACCATTTAAATTTCGCCACAGTTCGTACCAGATTGGAACATTTTCCAGCAGCGCAATAGTTTGAGCCCCACTGCCAATACCAATTTGTTCTGGCCATGGATTATCGTCAGGATCGGGGGCCAATAATACCCGGTATTTGCCATTGGGAGAAATATAATTTTCTACCGCTACCACCTTCGCACCATAAGTACCATAGGAAAGATTAGGCCAACCGCTAAATATAATAGCTGGCCAACCGTCAAATTGTATCTGTACTTTTTCACCCACGTGAATTAAAGGTAAATCTAATGGTCTAACATAGGTTTCTACTGCCATTTGGTAATTTGAAGGCATTATACCTACCAATTGTTCTCCCTGTGAAAAAGTTTCGCCTAAACCGGCCCGTAATGCCTTATTTACATAGCCATCTTGTGGTGCAACAATATAGTATAGTTCACTGCGTTGTTCGTAATTAGAAAGTTCAATTTCGAGTTTATCTACTTCAGCCTGGGTAGTAAACTGATTGCCTTGTGAGGTGAAAATTTCCTGTTTTGTTTTTGAAATCTTATCAGCATATTCAGCGCGAATTCTATTGATCTCTATCTCGGCATTAATTACCTGATTTCTGCTTGATAAAAGATCATTTCGTTGGGCAATTAATTTTGCCTGCGCTTCCTGCAACTTTAATCGTCTTGCTTCCAGATCGGTTTGGGAATATAGACCTTCTTCCTGTAAAGTTTGCAATCTTTCAAACTGTGATTTGGCAATTTCTACCTGTGTTTGGGCGGCTTCAAGCTTTATGCTGTCGCTTCTTACTTTTAAACGCGCCTGTTCTATTTTATTGATCGCCTGACTTAGTTTTAATTCTCGTTCATTTTCCTGGGCCTCCAATTGTTGCCTTAACGCGTTGATCTTCTCATCGTAGGTAAGTGCTGATTGGTTTTTGGCATCGATTTGGCCGGAAGTTCTGCTAATAAGCTGCGGATCAAAATAATCACTGCTTACTTCAGAAATTCTTAAAATTGTATCTCCCTTATTTACGAAATCCCCTTCGCTGATGTACCATTGTTCAATACGTCCGGGAATTGGAGATTGAATGGTTTGAGGTCTATGTTCAGGACTTAGCGTGGTAACATTTCCGGTGGACCTAATATTTTGTGTCCAGGGTAAAAAGAGAATGATCAGGAATAAAACAAAAAGCCCGATAAGTACTTTATTAAATATGGCGTAGTGTTTTCTAAAAAACACTAATTTACCCGATGCGGAATCAGTTATATCTATACGCTCGTTTAATTTTTCTTCAGAAATATTCAGCATAACTACAGAGATTTAACGATTCTACCATCCTGCAACTCCAGGGTTTCATCACTAGTATTTTTCCATAACTCATCATTACTTACCACTATAAGGCTCCATTTGTTTTTAGGATCGGTTAAGAATTTTAATATTCTTTTCTTTTCCTGGAGTTCAAATTTTTCAAGCGGCTGTTTTAAGATTAATACTGAAGGTTTTCTTACTATAGCTCGTGCTAAAATTATCCTTTTTGCTATTAAGGTAGAAAGGTACCTGCCTTCTGGATGAATTTGTGAAAAGATGCCCTCGGGTTGATCTTTTACGAATTCTTTTAAACCAGAATGCTCCAGGGCCCAGTCTATATTTTGATCTGAAATAGACTCATCGCCAAAAGTGATATTTTCCCAAAGACTGCCCTCAAATGGAATTTCTTCCGGTAACATAGTACCAAGATGTTGCCTGTATTCATTTAGAACTAAAGTATGTCTGGCGGTATCGTTAATATAAATTTTTCCTTTGGTAGGAGTAAAGATACCCGAAATAAGCTTTAGAAGACTGGTTCTGCCATTTCCGGCGGGTCCTGTTATCAATAAGCTTTTCCCCGGATCTAAAGTAAGATTGATTCCTTTTAAAACTGTATGGCCCTCTGGCTCAAAGGCTACGTCTTTCAATTCTAATTTAATTCCGTTAGAGGCATCAACAGAATTCTGATTTTCAAATGCTTCTAATGGCTTGTCCACTACCTGCCCAAGTTTTTCCAGTGATGTTAAGGTGTCGTAGACATCTTCCAGCCCGCGAATTAGCTTCTCTACGGAAGAAATTATCAATAAGATAATGATTTCGGCAGCTACAAACTGACCAATATTCATTTGTTGATTTAGAACCAATATTCCTCCAATAGCTAATAAGCCACCGGCCACGAGTACTTTAAAAACTATTAATTTGATATATTGAATTTTAAGTATACCGAAGTGATCTTCCCTTTCCTTTAAATAGGAAGCGGTTAAACGATCGTTCTTTTGAATTGCTAATCTACTACGGCCTGAAATTTTAAAGCTGTTTAAATTCCGTGCAATCTCCTGGATCCAATAAGCTACCTGGTATTTATTCTTAGACTCATCTAAACTGGTTTTTAGACCTTTAGCTGCCGTAAATTTAAAAACGAGGTAGAGAAGTAAAACTAGCAGTAATCCATACAGGATAAAAAACGGGTGATAAAGCGAGAGCAGGATAACCCCTAGAATAATTTGAACTGTGGCAGAAGGTAAATCCAATAGAATTTTACTTACCCCTTTTTGAACAGTAATGGTATCAAAAAAACGGTTGGCTAATTCTGGCGGATAGATATTTTGCAGAGATTCACTCTTAATTTTTGGAAACCGATAAGCGAATTCGAAACTAGAGCGTGTAAAGATCTTTTGCTGAATATTTTCGGCAAGTCTAAGTTGTAGCAGTTCAAAAACGCCAACCATCCCTACGGCAAGGGTTACAAGAATAACCAAAATAATCCAGCTTGTGCTTACTCTGCCTCCCTGAATAAGATTAACAATAGCCTGTATGCCTAAAGGCACGGCGAGGTTAATTAGACCGGCAAAAAGTGCATAAAAAAGTATATGTTTTACATCACGATTATCTAATTTAAGTAAGTTCCAAAGTCGTTTTACGGTCTTGCCTGGTTCGGGTTTCTTCATCAAGTTATACTAAGGACGTTTAATAATTTAATATGCGGCACAAAAATAATTTACAGAAATATGTTTCTTTAAGATTTAGTTAAATTTTAACGCTTGTTTTAAGCCATAAAATATAAACAGAAAATTAAATAAAGAGCTTGAATGCGTTGTGCTACGTCTGGAATTATTTCATTTACAAAAATGCTTTACAGTATTCTATTATTAATCTTTATTGTTTAAATTAACAATAACAGCTTCTTTTTTGCCTGCTCTTTTAATTGAAAGTTTCCCCGGATTCTTATCTCCTTCTATTGTTAGTTCAAATTCTGAGCGAGGAGCTAAAACAAATGGTAAACTTTTTTTATTCAGAATTTTAAAATTATCGCTCACCTCAATATCGGTAATCACAATAGCCTGGTTTCCTCCTTTGTGAGATATGCGAACACTCCTGGTATTCTTTTTAGAGAAATCTAAATTGCTTTCAGACGCTTTTAAAGCTCCAGCCAAAATTGCTTCGGTACTAAAATTAAGTGTATTGTCTTGAGAAAAGATTTCAAAAGTATTCAATTCAGGGCCGCCACCACGATTTCCACTGCCGGTGCCAATAATAATTTGTTTGTTTAAACTTATAGCCTGTGTACCATGTCTTCCCTGATTAAGGGGCGGTAAACTATCCCATTTTTCTTCGGCAAAGTTAAACACTTCAGCTTCATTATGTGCTGCTTCCTGTGCATCACTTTCTCCTCCTATAATTACCGGCTTCTCATCTATAATTCCAATTGCGGTTCCGGCTCTTGGCGTTGGTATGTTAGCGGTAGAAGTCCATTTTTTAGCATCAAAATTATAGATATCGGTTGGTTTTACGGTTCCTGCAAAGCCGTTGCCTTCCACGCTTCCCGATTTTCTTCCCCCCGCAACAAAAAGAATATTTCCAATAATTGCGGCCTGAAAATGATCTCTCTTATTTGGAGAATCTGGCAGAATATTCCATTTGTTTTTATATAAATCATATTCATCAAACCAGTTTACCCATCCGGAAGTATGCCCATTTGTAATTCCGTTTACCAAATAGATCTTTTTATTTTTCACAGCCACGCCGGCCGCTCCACGTCTTCGGTCTTCAGGGATTTCGGGGCCTTTTATCCAAAGATCTTCTAAAGGATCGTAAATATAAATATTTGGGATAGGCTTTTCTTCGGGCCAGCCACCCGTAAATGCTCCCAGAATATAAACCAGTCCGTCAATACTTACAGCCTGGGTATGATGCATTTCCAGGGGAGGTTGAGCCCCTTTTTTCCAGGTTTGATTTTCGGTGTTGTAAATATTTATGGGTTTATTGCCGCGACCACCAATTAAGATAAAACGTTTTCCGGCCTGTACAAAAGCATTCTCGTGTCTTTCCTGCGCTGCGCCATTGGCAGGAAGTTTTTTCCAGGATTGTGAATTAAGGCTAAATACTGAAAAACAAAAAAGACTAAGCAGTAGGTGTTTTTTCATCATAATGATTTGAAAAATAAATATAAGACTTCTAATACAACTAAGCTTAGCTTTAACCAGGGCTTAACTGCTTTGGCTCTTTATTTTGAATGATTAGTGAAAGATTAATTTAGCTGGTTTATGGGGTAGCAGCTTAAACTAAGCATAAAATTTAATTTATAAAATTGAAGTTTAACTTCTGAATAGGAGCTTAAGTGCTTCTAAAAAAAGCTTAGGTTAAGATATTTAAGTTGATAGGAGCGATGCTTCTATTAGTCTAAAGAATTTTTTGTAACCCAGGATTTCCAGCCAATAATTGCCATTTGTATCTTACTGGCCTTTCTTAGGTCCAGTTCTTTTTTGGTATAATTTGGAAGGATCTTTTTATTGAGCTTAGATAGCGCTTTAAAGAATTTCTTTTTCATAATTGGATGGTTTACTCGATCCTCGAGATTTAACTGCCTGGATGCTCAACTCAAAAAATTAATTATTCTAAGCTGAATTCGTGGGCATCCCAGAAAGCTGTTATATCAAAGATATTGAAAATCAGTTAAAAGAAAAAGGCAGGTGTGAGCCTGCCTTAAATTCAAATAAAAATAAAAAATGAAATTATTCTTTGGTTTCTTTTTTGGTAGTAGCTTCTATAGCTCCGTAATCAGCTTCTTTACCATATTTTTTAATCGCATTTTTACCTTTAAGCACCTTTATTTTTTCAATATTCTTAGGCTCCAGTTCTTTTAAAGCTGCTCCATTTGACTTTTTACCATCAATAATTACTAAAGGGCCAACTTTTTCCTGATCATTTAGGTATAAATTGATTTTTTCGGCAGGTTCTGTATTCCACTGAAAAGCATTGATGTCCTTTCCTGTTCGAAAGCTAATCCTCTCTGGTTTTATAATTTCATAATCGCTTTTCTTTTCAAATGTTTGAAATCCAATCGAATGTGCTTTTGCTTTAATTACCTTTTTTTTGGAATCTTCTTTTTTAGATTTCTCTACAACTTTCGTAGTAATAATTACTGCGCCGTCTCGGGCTTCTTCGCCATACAGGGAAACAGCACTTTCACCTTTTAGAACGGTTACGCCTTCTATTAATTTGTTGTCTATAAGTTCTATAATTTCCTTTTTGCTTTTTTCGCCGTTTAAAATATATATTGGGTTTCCTGGAATCTCATTAGTGTCTTGAGATGTAAGCTTGCTTTTTGGGTTTTTCTTCTTTTTTATATTTTTTTCAACCCTGGCTCTAAGGGAAATTAAGCTTGGAGTTTGACCGTGCTTAATTTGTAAAAATTCCTTTTTTAAATTGCTATTTACCTTATCAATTCTTTTAAATTCTGCTTTTAGATCATCAAAAATACGGGCGTTGTTTGCAGTAATAACTCCGTCTTTAGCTTCATTTCCAAATTTTTGAATAGCTTCCTCTTCAATACTAATGCTAATTCCACTTTCGGTTATATCCAGGTTTTTTCCGTTCAGTTCTTTACTGCTGTACTTTTTATTATTGATAATATAAAGAGGATTTTCTCCAAGTTTATTAAGAAGACTTCCGTTTGTAGAAATTGCATCTTTGCCCATAAGCACGTTTACTTTTCTAAACCCGGTTTTACCTTCGTTCTTATAAAACTCAAAAGATTCTATTCCATCACTATTTGTTGCTGAAAAAACACCGGTTTCGTTGGTTTCGGTATTTAAAAAAGAGACTTTTATACCGGTAAGTAAGTCTTTGGAATATTCAATTTCTGAAAACTCCAGCTGTACATTGTACTTTTTAAAAAGTTTAGAAAACCTTTTAAAACTTTCCTTTTCTGAAAATTTTGTGATAACCGCTGAAATTTTTAAACCATCCTGATAATCAACATTACTCACAGGATAGTTGGTTTTGGTTTGTGCTTCGGTCTTTACATTGAAAGTTAGCATAAAGGCCAAAATTGCGGGAAAAACCAGGCTTATCTTCCAAAGACCCGGATTTTGAGTAGATTTTTTATTCAGCATAAGAATTCGTTTTTTGATAAATGATTGATAAAAATTATTGGTGAGCGCAGGTTTTAAATTCGCAATAGAAACTTTTACCAGCGCTTGCTGATACGACTTTTTTGCGCCTGAAAGTGCCACGGTCTCCCTGTCGGCTATATATTCTAAATTTTGTTCTACGTTTTTCTTATACAACCAGCTCAATGGATTAAACCAAAGTAGGGCAGTAGTAAGGTTGGCAATCATTATATCTATAGAATGTTGTTGAGAAGCGTGAATTTTTTCGTGCTGTAAGATCATCTCAAGATCTTTTGCTGAATGCTCTGCGGGATTGTAAACGATAAACTTGAAAAATGAAAACGGACTTAAGGTCTTATCGGTTTTTATAAATTTATAATTCTCGTTTTTATAAACCCTACTCTTAGAAATAAGTTTAAAAACGCTGTATAGCTGTACTGCAATTCGGACTACCAGGAAAGTAGAAATCAAAAGGTAAATTAGTCCAAGCACTTCCCAGATATCAAAAGTTGAAGCTAAATCTGCCGAAATTTCCTGGTTAGTTACCGGAAATTGATTTACTGAAAAATTGTTGGCTTCCACAACTACCTTTCGGGTAAAATAAATAGCTGGTAAAACTGCAGAAGCAAAAATACCGCCCAGTAAAAACTTTCTATTTGCCTGAAAACTGGTGTCTCTTTTAAGTAAAATGAGGTAAGCCAGGTAAAAAATACTTAGCAGCCCGGCGCTTTTTAGGATATAGATTAGTAATGCTTCCATATCCTATGCTTTCTTTTCCTTTTCTATAATATCAAGGATTTCCCGGAGTTCGTCCGCGCTAATTTTTTCTTCTTTAGCAAAAAATGAAACCATGCTTTTATAAGAATTATCAAAAAACCGTTTGGATGTCAAACTCATAATATGTTTTCTATATTCTTCTTTAGAGATCACGGGATAATACTGGTGAGTATTGCCGTAAGCCTTGTGAGATACAAAACCTTTATCTTCTAAATGTCGTACAATGGTAGATACGGTATTGTAATGTAATTTCTGGTCTTTAATTTTAGGTAAGATCTCTTTTACAAAAGCTTTCTCTAATTGCCAGAGAATACGCATTACCTCTTCTTCTTTATTGGTTAATCGTTTCATCTTTCTATGTTTATTTCAAATATAACGAAATAAATAGTTTCAAAACGAATAAAGTAGTTGTTATTTATTAAAATCCGGAGGTAATAAATCTGCCAGTCTTTTGCCGCCCATACTTCCGCTTAATATAATGTTTTGTTCTGGGGCGAAATTTCCTAATTTGTCTATAGAGAATTTTCCTTTTGTAATCAATAAAGATTGCTCGCTACCTTTATAGAGGATATTTAATTTTTCAGATAAAACATCTACCAGTACCAAATCATTATTCCTGGTAAGATTAAAATATTCATAAAGTTTAACTTCTGTCTTATTTTTAAAAATTTTATAGCCTTCTGCTGCTAAGTTTCGATTTCGCAGAGCTTTCATAAAATGATGTATTGAGCCCTCATAAGATCTTTGTCTACGGCGTTTAAACCTATCTTTAATTTTTTTCTTTGATTCTTCAAAGAAAGCAAATCCTTCATAATAGCTCATGTAGGGCGAGTTGAGACCAGAGCTATTCGTTTTATAGGTAAGTTTAAATGAAATTAGATCGTAGGTTATTAGATATCCAAGATACCGGTTAATAACCATTAGGGGCTGGGATGTGCTAGCAGTTAAGGTATTTTTAGATGGGCTATAACTGAGCTCAAGAATATCTTCATTTTCTATTATCATTGAAGAAGCGGCCTTGGTATAACCAAAAAACTCTCTTTTAAACTCCGCTAATTTTTTTCTTCTGGTCCAGGGATCTGCTTCCAATAAAACGGTTTCTAAAGTTTCTGGGTTTTCATTTAAAAAGATTGGATTTTCCTTACTCACTTCTGAAAGGTTAGATATCACTTTAACTTTATACCCCAAAGAGCTAATTATAAGCGGCGGATTGATTTGCCCCGGCGCTTCAATTGAAAAAAAACCTTTAGAGTTGGTAGCCACTCCTATACTGGTGCCGCCAAAATAAACCGAAGCCGAAACTATAGCGGTAGTATCTTTTGCATCATATACAAAACCTTCAACGACTTTTTGTGCCTGGATTTGGAAATTAAGTAAGAATAGAAATATGCTAAATAATACTTTTTGCATGATGCGTTAATCGTTTAATAACGTAATTATACTAAAAATATAGTTACAAGTCTTTAGTATTGGTTTTTAATTGATTTAGGATGCTTTTAAGTTTTGCTGGCAGGATTATTTTATCTTCGCAAAAAAAAATTAGATGAGTATTGCTTTTATTCTTATTGGGCTTATTTTATTAGTAGTAGGGGGAGAATTTTTAGTGAGAGCTTCCGTGGCTTTATCTTTTAAATTAAACGTTTCCCGAATGGTTATTGGGTTAACGGTAGTTTCTTTTGCTACTTCGGCCCCCGAACTTCTAGTGAGTCTACAGGCTGCCCTGAGTGGTTTTTCTGATATTTCGCTGGGAAACGTAATAGGCTCTAACATCGCTAATTTAGGTTTGGTGTTGGGGATTACCGCAATAATTTCGTCTATAGCGGTAGATAGAGAATTCTACCGATTTAACTGGCCGGCAATGATGATATTTTCCATTGCACTCTATTATTTTTTAAGTACCGGTGGAAATATTTCTCGTTTAGAAGGTGTTATATTATTTGTTGGACTAATCCTCTTTTTGTTTTTGTTAATAAGAAGATCTCGCAGAAAGACTGAGATAGCAGTAGAAGGTATAGATGATTCTTTAAAAGACACCTCTAACTTTAAAATGATTATTTGGTTGCTTATTGGAGGTGTTTCGCTTTGGGGAGGTTCAGAACTGCTGGTAGATGGTGCGG
>Ga0098069_100603_pt1 | contig 13552 bp, 11 predicted proteins | sample 27_taG_FD_92584 | JGI IMG/M metagenome (GOLD analysis project Ga0098069, IMG submission 92584) | Marine viral communities from Cariaco Basin, Caribbean Sea - 27_WHOI_OMZ | ecosystem: Environmental > Aquatic > Marine > Oceanic | place: Caribbean Sea: Cariaco Basin | collected 2014-11-09 | reverse complement strand
TTCTTCAAACAGCCAGAGAGGGATATTTGCCAGCTCTGCGGCAAAGTTACGCAGCAAAGTGGTATTCACGGGTCGCGGCGGACGGCGGTGCGAGAGAATGGCGATTGCCCACACCTTATCTTTGTTAGGCACACGCTGAAAATAGCGCGTCAATGCCGCCACCTTCACATTGGTTTTGTTGGTGCTGTCAAGTTCCCTTATGAGTGCTGCAAATTCCTCCACGCGAGTTAATTATTTAATGCCATTACGCTGATTACTCAATATTTTTTAATAATTAAAACCTACTGAAGCCTTCTATAAGAGCCTACACCTCATTCCACGGCCTCAAGAATTTGTTTCAGAAAGACGTTCAGGTCAAATTCGGGATGTTCTGCAAGGCCAAAGCGCACCACCACAAGATCGCGTGACGGAATGATGAACACGTGCTGCCCCTGAAAACCGTTTGCCGAAAACAGGTCTTTTGGTACATCAGGATAGATTTTGCCTGCATTTAGCCAGAAATGGCCGCCGTAAAGGCCATCAGAACCCGCAACAGGCCGAGTGGTGTAATCTATCCATTCCTGAGACAGAATTTGCTCAGCATTCCAGTTTCCATTGTTGAGGTACAGCAAGCCAAATTTCGCCCAATCGCGCGCATTTGCCCACGAATAAGACGATCCCACATAATGGCCAGCCATATCGGTCTCCAGAGTCATGGAATACATTCCTATCTTGTCGATAAGCTGTGCATACCAAAAATCGAGGTATTCCTGGTGGGAATTAAACTGGTTTCGAATATATGCCGAAAGCAAATTTGTAGTTCCCGAAGAGTAATTCCAGATGCTGCCGGGCTGCCCCAGCAACTCTTTATGCAGCTGCACTTCGCTCATGTCTTCGGCCAGAAAGAGCATTTTGGTCACATCCGAAATTTTCGTGTAATCTTCCTCCCATTTGAGTCCGCTGCTCATGTGCAGCAGGTGGTTGAGCGTGATTTTGGCCCGCTCGTCGGCTGCCCATTCAGGAAAAAGCACATCATCACTTAAAGAAATCCTGCCCTGCCTGGCCAGCACGCCTAAAACGGCACTGGTAATACTTTTGGTCATAGACCAGCCCAGGAATTTTGTGCCTTCATCAAATCCCGGGGCATATTTTTCTGCTAAAAGCCTGTCTTTGTACAAGACCACCACCGCCCGGGTTTTATTCTCCCCAAAAAAGGCATTTTCGAGAGCCAGTTCCAGCTGCTGGTAATTAACTTCAGGAAACACAGTATCTACAGGCTCTGCGTTGCCATAAGGATAAGCGAGGCTGGAAAAGGGCTGTTGTCGCCGGGGTTTTGCTTCCGGCAGGTCATCGCGGCCCGCATCTTCGGGCAGCAGCACGCATCCAAGGCCGGGGTTGTACATGGCAGTGCGCTTTTTCAGCCCAAAAACCCTTGATGAAGCTGACCTGGCTTCAGGATTGATCTCGTATTCGGCTAAATTTACGGGGCTAAAATCATTGTCCTGAGAAACCACGCTCTGCGCAGTTCTACCGGCCTCATAGACACAGGAACACATATTTTTAGCGGCAAATCCCGTAATAAGGTTAAGCCGCGGGTAATATATATACGCCACAACTCCAAAGCCGAGAAAAAACAGCACAAGAATAACCGGAAAGATCTTTTTCATAAGGTGTATTGGGATCTTAAATATAAAAGTAAAATCCCTTACCTCCCAAAAATGGCATTTCTGACCGCTGTTTTTTTCTGAATTTATGCGGAAGAGTATTTAGTTTCTGCTGAAATTTCCTACAGAATTTCTAATCGTAAAATGTCATTTTTGAGTCTGAAGCTTCAGAAACAGATGAAAATTAACTTCCGAAGAAAACATTTTTATACTCTACAAAATGTAGCTAAGCACCTGGGTAAAGATGATGATGGCGACCAGGGCAAAGGGGTAAACGGTGGCGTAGGCTACCTGCGGACCTTCGCTGCTCGTCATGGAATCTACCGCGCTTAGGCCGGGAGTGCTAGTCATACCCCCGGTTAAAGCCCCCAGGACAGACAAAAAGTTCATTTTAAGAATGATCCTGGCCACCAGCACGACGATGATCATGGGGATCAAGGTAATTGCCGCGCCAATGGCAAAGAGGCTTAAGCCGTATTCCTGGATGGTGGGCCCCAGCTGGCTACCCGCAGAAAGCCCTACGGGAATGAGGAAAAGCAGGAGGCCAAACTGCCGTAAAATATGATTTCCGGTACCCGGAAGGTTCCATAAAATGGGCCCTGTTTTTCCAATCCGGCTCAATATGAGGGCTGCAAGTAAAACGCCGCCCGTAAGCCCCAGTGAGAAGGAACTGCCTACGGGAAGCGGCACTTCAATGGCCCCAATCATTAAACCGATGAGAATGCCCAGGGCAACCGGCAGGAAACTGGTGGTTTCAACTTCTTTCATGCTATCGCCAAAAAGAAGGCTAAGGCCGTTCACGTTGCCGCGGGTAGAAGAAATGAACAAACGGTCGCCAAACCTCAGCTTGACCGAGGGCCTCGCCGGCAGGTCAATGCCTGCCCTTCTAATGCGTGTTACCGTGGCTTTGTAGTTCTCCCTCAGGTTGAGTTCCCCCAGGGTTTTATTGACCACATTCCGCTTGGAAATGACATACCACCTCACTTCGAACATACCACTTTCGGGGATTTCGATATCTGTGGGATTCCCCAAAAGCAATTCCACTTTTTTGAGGGCTTCGCTGGTGCCTACAGCCCTTACCACGTCACCCTTCCGAAGAACAAGATCGGCCGCAGGTGGAATGGAGGTCTCATTGGCCCTCATGACCCGTGAAATATTCGCCTTGGTCATCATCCTGATATCCAGCTCCCTAATGGTCTTGCCGTTAGCATTTTCGTTGGTCACCATAAAATTCTTATGGCCCACCTCGGGGATTTTGGTTTGGGTTTCTTCAATGTATTTCTGCTCTTCCCGGGCCATATTGGTGGCAAATATCTTAGGAGCAAGCCTTACAAAAAGGATCACTCCAATAACTCCAAACGGATAAGCAATCCCGTAACCGATAGACGCCAGAGACGAGCCGGTAGCTTCAATGGCAGCTGCCAGACCGGGTGTACTGGTGAGCGCACCCGAAAATAGGCCTACAGAGATCCTATAATCTATATCTAAAACAAGTGCCAGGACCAGGGTGGTAAGAGCACCGGCCAAAACGGTCAAAAAAGCCATGCTAATAAGCTTTCTTCCCTGAGATTTATATACCTCAAAAAAGGTGGGGCCGGCCTGCATGCCTATGGTGAAGATAAACAGCAAAAGCCCTATTTGCTGAATAATTCCGGGAAACGCAAACTCCACACCCTGGGAGAACATGGCATAGCCGTAGAACATTGCCACAAAGATCACTGCCGAAGTATCGAGCGACAAACCTTTGTAGGAGGCTTTTCCCAGGATGATCCCTATGCCTATAATTATAAAAAGAGCTACATAATCTGTGCTCAGAAAATCGAGAAGTGAAGACATTGTGATCTTATTTTGATGTTTTGAACTATTGAAAAATTCCTGTCAAAAATAGCTTTTTCAGGAAGCGTTTTTTAGCTGAAGCCGATTCAAATTTCTTCGGAAATTTCCGGAATCAGTTTACCCGCACTTCCCGGAAGTATTTTCTGAAAACAGCAGCGGTATTTTCGAGGGTTTCAGCGTTTGGCGGGCTCACATCCTTCAGCTTGTATTCCATGCCAAGGGCTTCCCATTTGTGCACCCCCAGTTGGTGGTAAGGCAGAATTTCTATACGCTCAATAGTCTTGTAATCTTTAAAATGCCTGCCCAGCTCGTGCAGGTGTGCTTCCTGGTCACTCCAGCCGGGAACCAGCACATAGCGCAGCCACATGGGTTTACCGGTACTTTCGCGGTATTCGGCGATTTTGAAGGTGCTTAGATTGGAGAGGCCGGTGAGTTTTTTATGCCATTCGTTGTTAAAATGCTTCACATCGAGCATCAGCAAATCGGTCACATCGAGCAGGTCTTTAGCCTGCTGGTCTATTACGCGCCCATTGGAATCGAGCACGGTATTGATACCTTCCTGGTGCAGCCTTTCAAAAAGCTTTTTAAGGATAGCGCGTTGCAGCAAAGGCTCCCCTCCCGAAACCGTTACGCCTCCCTTATTGCGAAAATAGGGCTTCTGTTTTATCGCCCGCTGCACAATTTCCTCTATATTTAAAAAATGGCCTCCCTTTACATCCATGGTATCGGGATTGGCGCAGTAAAGGCAACGAAACTGGCAGCCCTGCACAAATACGACCAGTCTTATTCCGGGGCCGTCGTGGGTACCAAAAGATTCTATGGAATGTACCCTAAGTTGTTCAGAATCTGGTGCGTTTAATTGTGCTACTTCCTGTTTAACCAAAGATCCATCCTTTATCATAGCATTTCATTTTTGGGAAATTAGTAAAAAAGATCAGGAGATTTCGTTTGGGGGTACCTGAAATCTCCTGATGCTCAATTAAAAACTCAATCCTAAACTACATTCTTTCGTGGAAGGTTCTTGCGATCACTTCCAGTTGGTGGGCTTTTGACAGCCTTATAAAGTTTACCGCATAGCCAGAGACCCTAATGGTCAACTGAGGATAATTTTCGGGGTGCTCGTAAGCATCCATCAAAGTTTCGCGGTTAAGCACGTTCACATTAAGGTGGTGTGCATTGAGGCCAAAGTAGGCGTCAAGCAGGCCAACCAGGTTTTCAATTTGCCCTTCCCTGTCGCTTCCCAAAGATTTGGGAACTATAGAGAAGGTATTGGATATCCCGTCCTGGGCATCCCTGTAATCTAATTTGGCAACCGAGTTCAAAGAGGCTATGGCACCGTGTTCATCGCGGCCGTGCATTGGGTTTGCACCGGGGGCAAAGGCTTCACCTTCTTTTCTTCCATCGGGGGTGGCACCGGTCTTTTTACCATACATCACATTGGAAGTGATGGTGAGCAAAGAGAGTGTGGAGACTGCGTCTTTGTAACACTTGTGCTTAGCAAGTTCCTGAGAGAAGAATCGGGTGATCTCCCTTGCAATGTTGTCTACCCTTTCATCGTCGTTACCAAACTTAGGATATTCCCCTTCTACTTTGAAGTCTACAGTAAGCCCTTCTTCATTGCGGATAGCTTTAACTTTTCCGTATTTAATGGCCGAAAGTGAATCGGCAATGATAGAGATTCCGGCAATTCCGTAGGCCATGTCAATACCGGGATCGGAATCTACGAATGCCAGCTGGGCTTTCTCATAGTAGTACTTATCGTGCATGTAGTGGATGATGTTCATGGTCTTGGAATACACCCTGGCCACTTCAACCATCGACTTTTTGAAGTTTGACATTACCTCTTCATAATCGAGATACTCGTTTTGCAGCGCAGGGATTCCAGCCAGTAAAGCCTGTCCTGAATGCTCTTCCCTGCCCTGGTTAAGTGCCATTAATAGCGTTTTTGGAAGGTTTACACGGGCACCAAAGAACTGTATCCTTTTTCCTAATTCCTGGTAAGAAACACAACATGCAATTCCGTAATCGTCTGAACCTCTTACTAGCCTCATCAAGTCGTCATTCTCATATTGAATTGAAGAAGTATCTATGGAGACCTGGGCACAGAATTTTTTGAAGCCTTCAGGCAGATCCTGAGACCAGAGTACCGTTAGGTTAGGCTCGGGAGAAGGCCCCAGGTTATAAAGAGTTTGTAAGAACCTGAAAGAAGTTTTGGTCACTTTTGTTCTTCCGTCTTCAAACTGCCCGCCAATGGCTTCGGTTACCCAGGTTGGGTCGCCCCCAAAGATTTCGTCGTAGGCTTCAGGGCGCAGGTGTCTTACCATTCGCAGTTTCATCACGAATTGATCAATAAATTCCTGGGCTTCTTCTTCGGTAATCAAACCTTCAGTAAGATCTCTTTCAATATAAACATCAAGGAAAGAAGAAACGTTACCAAGAGACATAGCCGCGCCATCCTGCTCTTTTACAGCGGCAAGGTAGGCCATGTACACCCACTGTACAGCTTCACGGGCATTTTGGGCAGGCCTTCCAAGATCAAGACCGTACATAGCTCCCATTTGCTTGATATCTTTAAGGGCAACTATTTGATCTGTGATCTCTTCGCGAAGGCGTATCTTGTGTTCGGTCATTTCTCCATCCACAAGTCGCTTATCTTCTTCTTTAGCTTCAATAAGGCGGTCTACTCCATAAAGGGCAAGCCGGCGGTAATCTCCAATGATCCTGCCACGGGCGTAGTTATCGGGCAGGCCGGTAAGGATTCCTCTTGAGCGGTAATTTCTAATCTCATCATCGTATGCAGCAAACACAGCGTTGTTATGATCTTTGGTATGATCAAAGATTTCTTTAACACGCTGTGTTACCTGCTGACCTTTTTCGGCCACAGCACCTTCTACTACACGAAATCCGCCAAAAGGCTTCATGGCTCTTTTTAAAAGCTCGTTGGTTTGTAAACCTACAATTACCTCAAGATCTTTATTGATGTAACCCGGGCCATGACTGGTGATGCCCGAAATAGTTTCAGTATCTATCGCCCTGCAGCCGTTTCGCTCCCGCTCCTCTTTCATGGCTGCGAGGCATATTTGCCACAGCGTTTTAGTTCTCTCTGTAGCACCGGCGAGGAATGAATCATCACCGTAATAAGGGGTCACATTAAGGGTCACAAAATCCCTCACATCAATTTTCCTGGTCCAGGTTCCTTCGCGGAACTCAAGTACTTCCTGAGATAACTTCAGCATCTTTTTTTGATTTTATTGAAGAGTATACTTGTTACAAATGCTTCTCTTCAATTTTAATTACAGCACAAATTTCCCTCAGAAAAGCAGCTTTTTTTATGATAAAAATCATATTTCAACCCGCCCCGGGCACCCCGAATAGCTTCAATCGTTTTAGTTGATAACAATATTAAACTACAACGTTTTAGGGCAGGATCAAATTTTCGCTTTCGCAAAAAATGCTCTTAAAAATTCAGATTTCTTCGGAAATAATGCTGAAAATCAACCAGGGCTAGCTTTCAGAAGAGGAAACAACTACAGCTTGAACGGCGGCAGCAGATTTTTCTTCAACAACTGAAATTTTCCTGATATCCCGGCGAATGAGCATGGAAAGCAAAAAAGCCACCAGCAGCAGGCCCGAGAAAATGTACAGGGTAGAATTGTAGCTGCTGGAAATAGAACGCGCCCAGGCAGCCAGTAGCGGCCCGGCCATACCAGCCGCCGCCCAGGCGGTGAGGGTATACCCCAAAATAATCCCCAGGTGTTTGGTGCCAAAAAGGTCTTTTATAAAGGCGGGTACAGTGGCAAAACCCCCACCGTAGCAGGAAATGATCACAAACACAAGCAGCTGAAACACCCACGCATTGGTCACCTGTGGCAATACCAAGAAGGCAATGATCTGCACTATAAAAAAGCAGCTAAAGATATTTGGCCGCCCAATGGCGTCTGAAAGCGAAGCCCAGCCAATACGGCCCAGACCGTTGAACAAGCCCATTACTCCCACCATAGTGGCTGCAGCGACCGCGGTTAATCCGGCAAACTCCTGTGCCATTGGCGATGCCGCCGAAATAATGGCAATTCCGCAGGAAATATTGATAAAGAACATGAGCCAAAGCAGCCAGAACCTCCTGGTCTTTACCGCCTCTCCTGCCGTAAGCTGAACAGGGTTTTGCACTACTTTCTCTGCCTCTTTTGCCTCCTTGCCGGGAGACCAGTTGGCCGGAGGTAAAGAAATATAGAGGGAAGACAAAAGTATTACCACAAAATATATACTCCCCATTAAGTAAAAAGTATTTGCAATGCCAATGGCTTCTATAAGGAAAACGATCAACGGACTGCTTATAAGCGCTGCAAAGCCAAAGCCCATTACCGCCATACCGGTTGCGAGGCCGGGTTTATCTGGAAACCATTTAATGAGTGCCGAAACCGGTGTAATATACCCCAGCCCCAATCCAATCCCGCCTAAAAGGCCATAGAAAAGGTAAAGCAGGTAGATTGATTCCAGTTCTATGGCAATGCCCGAGCCGGCAATTCCCGCTCCAAAAAGTACGGCGGTAAGTATACCCGATCTCCCGGGACCGTTCTTTTCCAGGAAATGCCCCAGGAAAGCAGCTGAAATTCCCAAGAAGAATATCGCAAGGCTAAACGTGAACTGCGTTTCTTTTAAATCCCATCCCAGCTGTTGGGTAAGCGGCGTGGTATATACGCTCCACGCATAAACAGAACCAATTGAAAGATGCATGCCAACTGCAGATGCGGCAATGAGCCAGCGGTTTTTTACTTTTCCCATAAAATAGAGAATTAAAAGAGAAATTTTTGGCAAAATAAACAAAGGCATCCACAATAAAACATGACATGAGTCAGCCGCGAGTAATTGTTCCAGGGATTACCGACACTTTTGCCGGGAAATCTCTAATTTTGCAGCCGCTAAATACGCTTACAAATGACAGCAGAAGAAGGAAATTCTAAATCGCACGAACCTCAGCTATACTCAAAAAGCCTCATCTTGATCTTTGCGCTGCTTTTTTCTACCATTTTTGCCGCTGTCCTGCTCATGTCAAACCTCAGAACATTGGGCAAGAAGAAAGAATCGGGCTGGGTACTGCTCTTTGCCGTTGTTTATCTATTTACCACTGCGCTGCTCATGCAGGCCCTTAGCCTCTCCCCGTCAATGACGGCCATCGCTAACGTGATTGGTGCCGCAATTCTCAACGAATTCTTCTGGAACAAATTCATTGGTCGCGACCTGCAATACCACAAGAAAAGCTGGATCAAGCCAATCCTAATTGCGGTAGGCATCGCCCTGCTGCTGTTCTTTTTCTTAATGGGCAGCATGTAATTTCTTCAGAAGTTTTTTCCTTTCAGGCGAACATTTCTATACTGGATATTGGATATCAATTTTTTCTGACCACTGACCACTTTTTATCCATCTTCATTTTCATCCTGCTTTGTGTTCATCTCTGCCAGCTCTCCTTCATACTGGGTTTCGGCGGTGCGGGCGTCGTAGCCCTGTTCATTTAAAAACCGGCTGAAGATCTCGGAATAGCCGTGGGTACAGATCACCCGCTCGCAACCTGTTGCTTTAATTGAAGCCAACAATCCCTGCCAGTCGCAATGGTCAGAAAGTACGAATCCTCGGTCTATGGCGCGGCGGCGGCGGGCGCCACGAAAAGCCATCCAGCCACTGGCCATTCCGGTTTCATAGGGCACCATCTTCCTTATCCAGGTACTGCCGTGAGCGCTGGGCGGTGCGAGCACCATTCCGCCTTTGATTTCTTCTTTCCTGGTTTCTCTGGTTATTCTTGTCGTTTCAGGAAAATCGGCTAAAGGCCTTAGTACTTCAGTCATATTCTCAATGGCGCCGTGTGTGAAAATTTTTCCGATAGTAGGATCGAGAAATTTCAGCAACCGCTGTGCTTTTCCGAGGGAGTATCCGAATAATATAGATGTTTTTCCTTCAGATTGATTTTGCTGCCACCAGGTATTAATGTCGTTCATCACCTGCTGCTGTGGCAGCCACTTAAAAGCCGGAAGCCCAAAAGTGCATTCGGTGATAAAAGCCTGGCATTTTACAGGTTCAAAAGGCGTTGCCAGCCCGTCGTCTTCAGTTTTGTAATCGCCGCTAAAAACCCAGACCTCACCTTTGTGTTCTACCCTCACCTGGGAAGAGCCAATAATATGGCCGGCCGGAAAAAGCGAAAATTTTACGTTGTTAATAACGAAGGTCTCCCCGTATTCCTTTCCGGAAACCTGAATTTCTCCAAGCCGGTGTTTTATAATGGGAACATTGTTGTGGTGGGTGATGTACTGCTTATGCCCCCAGCGGGAATGATCGGCGTGGCCGTGGGTGATGATCGCCTTGTTTACGGGCTTCCACGGATCGAGGTAAACCCCCGCAGGCTCGCAGTAGATCCCTTTATCATCAAAGCAAAGCAGGGGTTTTTTCTGATTTTTGAGCGGCATGAATTCAAGTTAGTATTTTTTGTGCAGGGCAGCTGTGGCATTAGGAAAAAATTAAAACTGAAAATGCCCTTTTTGAAGGCTTAGCGATTGCAGCGGTTAGCTTTTGGGGCGGCTTTAGCGCCTCAAAACTATGAGCGAAAAGCGCGGCCACCGCCTTTTTTGGCGGGGGAAAGCCCCAAAGACATCAAAAAATAAAGCTGCAATTTGCTATATTTGAGTAAAATATTGTGCTATGTCATTTTCAGATCTTTTTGGAACCGGGGAACACCTCAGAAATCTTGGGCATTTTGCCGCTATTGTAAACCTTGCTGCCGCCGATGGGCCCATTAATGCCAAAGAAGAGGCGCAGTTAAAGCGTTTTGCGACCAAACTGGATATTGCGGAAGATGAATATTTGAAGGTGCTGCAAAACCCCAACGCTTTTCCCATTCACCCGAACAATTCGGTTGAAGGGCGGCTGGAGCGACTTTATGATTTGTTCAGGATCATTTATTCAGACCATGATATTGAAGAGCAGGAAGTGGGCCTTCTTAAAAAATATGCCATTGGCATAGGTTTTTCTCAAAAAGTGGCCGAAGACATCATAAAGCGTTCTATGGAGATCTTTAGCGGGATGAGCTTTGATGACTACCGCTACCTGCTTAACAGGGAAAAATAAGACCGCTTTGCATCAAGAGACAAGAATCAAGACTATTGTCTGGAAAATTTCTTCCAAAAATGACATTTTTGGACCTTTAGTTATTCAGGGTTTTTGGCCATGAATTCTTCGGCTTTTTCTACCATTTCTTTATTTCCGCAGAAGAAAGGAGTGCGCTGGTGCAGTTGGGTGGGCTCAATATCCAAAACTCGCCTGAAGCCGTCGCTTGCCTTGCCGCCGGCCTGTTCGGCAATAAAAGCCATGGGATTACATTCGTACAGCAACCTTAGTTTGCCTTTTGGCGCATTGGAAGTGGTGGGATAGAAATAGATTCCGCCTTTGATCATGTTGCGGTGGAAGTCGGATACCAGCGAACCTATATACCTCGAGGTAAATGGCCTATCATCTTTTTCTTCCTGGCAATATTTAATGAATTGTTTTACGCCCTTTGGAAAGTGCACGTAATTCCCTTCATTCACCGAATAAATACTTCCTCTTTCGGGAAATTTCATATCGGGATGAGAAAGGTACCACGAGCCAAGGGCCGGGTTTAAAGTAAATCCATTTACGCCATGCCCGGTGGTATAAACCAGCATTGTCGAGGTGCCGTAAACCACATATCCTGCTGCTACCTGTTCAATTCCAGGCTGGAGAAAATCCTGTAATTGCACGGGCGTGCCAATTGGGGTTACGCGTCTATAGATCGAAAAAATTGTACCTACAGAAACATTCACATCTATATTTGAACTCCCATCCAGAGGATCGATGAGCACTACATATTTGTTCTTGTGGTCGTTCCCAGAACCTGCAATGGTTATAAAATCGTCATTTTCTTCGGAAGCTATTCCACAAACAATCTCTCTGTTAGTTAGGGTTTGAATGAACTTCTCGTTTGCGTAGACGTCGAGCTTTTGCTGGTCTTCCCCCTGAACGTTGGTTTCTCCCGCTGCCCCGGTGATATCTACCAGTCCGGCTTTATTCACCTCGTGATTTACCACCTTTGCGGCCAATCTTATAGAATTTATTAATCTTGATAGTTCTCCTGAAGAGTAAGCGAATTCTGCCTGATTTTCAATAATGAATTCGCCTAATGTCTGATTTTTCTTGACCATTGAAGTTAAAATGTGCTTGTACCGAACAAAACTAAAGGAAATAATTTTAAGCCACTACAACGATTTCGTAATTTAATCTTAAAATCAAATCTCTACTTTTGCCTTAAATAACCACTATGGAAGCAAATATTCGTGATGCCAGGAAAGAAGATATGCCGGCAGTGTTGGAACTTATAAAAGAGCTCGCCGCTTTTGAAAAAGAGCCCGATGCCGTAATAACTACGGTAGAAACTCTGGAAAAAGAAGGTTTTGGGGAGCATCCGCTTTTTCATGTTTTTGTAGCTGAAGTTGCCGGAAAAATAGAAGGAATGGCTTTGGTATACTACCGTTTCTCTACCTGGAAAGGCCGTACGCTACACCTTGAAGATCTTATTGTGCGGGAAGAAAAACGCGGTACAGGCCTGGGAAATGCATTGTACAAAAAGGTGATTGAATATGCCAAAGAGCAAGGCTTAAAGCGCGTGGAATGGGTAGTGCTCGACTGGAACCAGCACGCGATAGATTTTTACGCCCGCAGCGGCGCCAATATATTGAAGGACTGGTATACCGTGCAGATGGATGAGAACGGAATCATTAAATATGTAGAGACCAACGCATGAAAGTTTTCAAATTTGGGGGTGCATCTGTAAAGGATGCCGGCGGGGTAAAGAATGTGCTGCAGGTATTAGAAATTGAAGGAACCGCTGAAAAACTCGTGGTAATTTCGGCCATGGGCAAAATGACCAATGCGCTTGAAGTAGTGGTAAATGATTACCTCCAAAAAGGGGATTTTAAAGATGCGCTTCAACCCGTGAAAGAATTTCACCGGGAAATTATGCTGGAATTGTTCGGGCACGGTGAGCATCCGGCTTTTGCTTCGGTAAGAGGATTATTCCAGGGTTTGGAAAATTTTCTTCAGCACAACCGCTCTGCCAATTACGATTTTGTGTACGACCAGGTGGTGATCTATGGAGAGTTGCTTTCTACCACGATTGTGAGCTCATACCTGTCTTCCTGCGGAATAAAGAACGACCTGCTCGATGCCCGTAACTGCATACGCACCGACAATACTTACCGCGATGCACAGGTTGAGTGGGAAGAGACCCAGGCCCAGATCACGGCCGTGGTAAACCGGAAAACGCTTAGCATCACCCAGGGTTTTATTGGGGCCGATGCCAACAACTTCTCAACAACGCTTGGGCGCGAAGGCAGTGATTACACAGCCGGGATTTTCGCCTACTGCCTTAATGCCGAAAGTGTGACCATCTGGAAAGACGTGCCCGGCGTGTTAAATGCCGACCCCCGGGTGTTTGAAAATGCGCAGCTGCTAGATCATATTTCTTATGAAGAAGCCATAGAACTGGCATTTTACGGCGCTTCGGTGATTCATCCCAAGACACTTCAGCCATTGCAGCGCAAGGAAATTCCGCTGTACGTGAAATCGTTCCTGAACCCGGCAAACCCCGGAACTGCAGTTAAGAAAGGACAGCCCATACTTCCAAAGGTGCCCTGTTTTATCGTCAAGAAAAACCAGGTACTTATCTCTTTATCTTCCCTAGATTTTTCATTTATCCTGGAGAAAAACATCAGTGAGATCTTCAGCCTTTTTCATAAATATCAAATAAAGGTGGATCTTATTCAGAACTCTGCCATCAGTTTTTCAGTTTGTATTGACAATAAATTTAATAACTTAGAAAAGTTAATAAGCCATTTAAAGGCCACTTTTAGGGTGAATTACAACACTGGCGTGTCGCTTTACACGATTCGGCATTTTGATGAGAACGCAGTGGCGACGCTGGAGAAAGACAAAAAGGTGCTTCTCAAGCAAATCACCCGGGAAACCGTTCAGCTTGTAGCCATACCCTAGTTTTTAACTTTTAATAAAATTTA
>Ga0098069_100601_pt1 | contig 13601 bp, 12 predicted proteins | sample 27_taG_FD_92584 | JGI IMG/M metagenome (GOLD analysis project Ga0098069, IMG submission 92584) | Marine viral communities from Cariaco Basin, Caribbean Sea - 27_WHOI_OMZ | ecosystem: Environmental > Aquatic > Marine > Oceanic | place: Caribbean Sea: Cariaco Basin | collected 2014-11-09 | reverse complement strand
TAATTACTCCCAGATAATACATCTGGGCCAGGTTATCGTTTCTAATTAAAAATACGAATACTTCTTTCATCCAAATACACAACCCAAAAGTGATCAGAAAAAAACTAATCTGAAGAATAAATATTAAATTTTTCGCCGCTTCTTCATTGTTATCTTTATACATCTTAGTAACCAAAGGACCAATAGCCAAACCTCCCGCCACTCCCAGGGAATTCATAAACTTACCAACGGTATAAGCCACATTATATTTCCCTACAGCACCGGTATTCACGCTCATAAGGTCCATGATCATCTTATCGGAATTATCCAGCAAATAAGAGGAATAATAGTGAGGTACCATTGGTAAACTTACCTTCAAAGAATTCTTTATCAGTCGTCTTTTAAAATTATAGATAGGTTTTAAATCTAAAATATAATTTAAAGGATAAAAATAGGATAGGTTAAAAAGCATCCCCACAATAAACGAAGACCAGAACCAGCCCATATACCCCATTTTATAATAGGAAATAAATAAAATATTTAAACCCACTGCCAAAATCCCAAAGATAGCACTGCGAATTGCAATTTGAGCAGGTTTCTGTTTAAGTTGATAATAGGTAGAACAAATGGTCTTGGTTTGACCGAAAAAAACAAGGGGTCCTATATTCAATAATAAAATAGTCCATCGATTTTCAATAGCTACATCCGGCACTACTAAATAAATAAGGAATCCCAGTAAAAAAGCATACACAAAATTCCAAAGATTTAAGAAACCATAAATTTGACGCCATGCCCACTTAAACTGCCCGGGAGATTTAAAAAATGAATTCACCAGCACCAGGCGCAAGCCTAAGGTTGCCAAAACCGAGATGGCCGCAGTATAGGCCCCCATTATCCCAGAAACCCCATAATCTATTTCTGTAAGATCTTTGGTAATAATTGGTAAGGCTAAAAAACTGGCGATCTTCGTGATTTGAGGAGCTAATCCATAAATAGCGGTATGAGAGAAAAGTTTTTTTAGCATTAATTTTTATAAAATAAAAATCCTGCATATTCGAAATCTTCAATCGTGTCTATATCAACTGAATCTTTACGACTCATAATGTAGGCAAATGAATTATTTGTATAATAAACCTCCTGATCTATTAATTTACGTTTGAAAATATAAATTGCCCCATTAGGGAAATAAGTCGGTTTCTCTTCCTGTCTGTTGTTTATTTTATCTTCAAAGATTGATTCTATTTTACCAGCTTCAGTTATATATTTGTGCCAAACTATTGGATGATATTCCTGGCAATAACTAATAACGGAATCTGCTTTCTTCTCTTTAAATAATTCTATCGCTTTGTCTATATGCTTCTCTGTTCTAAACGGACTAGTTGGCTGTAGAACTACAAATTCTGAAATTTCTTTTTTTTCTTCTTTTTCTAAACGCTCATAAGTATATTTATAAGCATCAATCGCTTTTGCTGCATCGGTAGCCAAATAACTTGGCCTCACGAAAGGCACTTCTGCTCCATATTGCTTTGCAACCCTAACAATTTCCATATCATCGGTACTAAGAATAACCCGAGTAATATATCTTGATTTTAATGCAGCCTCTATTGTATAGGCAATAAGCGGCTTTCCATTTAATTCCTTAATGTTTTTGCCCGGGAGACCTTTTGACCCTCCTCTAGCTGGTATTATTGCAAGCATTATTTTAAATGTTTTATAAATTCCTGAGCTTGCTTATAATCAACCGGGCTACCAATATCTATCCAGAAACCGGTAATTGGATTATGAACAAGCTTACCTCCTGTATTAACTAACTCCTCCATGAGGTCGGTAATGTCATAAAATTGATTTTTTGGAATTTTATGAATTAATTCTTTATTTAAAATGTAAACTCCGGCATTAGAATGATATACATAAGAAGGCTTCTCTTTAAAAGCTACAACTGAATCTTCCTTAGTTTCAAAAACTGCGTAGGGTACATCTACTTTATATTCGGTTGATGCCACAGCCATATCGGCATTTTGATTTATTAAATCTAGGTATAAGTCTTCGAAATCTACATCTGTAAATAAATCACTGTTCATTAATAGAACATGATTTGTATCGAATTTATCTACTAATGATAATGCACCGGCTGTGCCCAAAGGTTTATCTTCCCATATATACTCTATGGAAATTCCTTTACTGCTGCCATCTCCAAAATAATCCTTGATTTGATCACCTAAGTACTTAACCGAAATATAAATTTTTTTAATTCCGTAAGAAATCAGCCTGTCTATATTATGTTCAATAATTGGTTTATCACCAAGCATTAGCATTGGTTTTGGAATATCATCTGTTAATGGACTTAAGCGCTTGCCTCTCCCGCCGGCCATTACCATAGCTTCTAATGGCAAAACAGCTCTTTGCCTTCCTAAATCAATTATTTGTACCAGCTTCATATCTTCATCCAATAATGGTAAGATTTTTATGTTGCTATTGCGGTATTTTTTAATATCTATGAAGCCAGCCTTAGCATTCTCGTACACGAAATTTTTATTACAAATTTTGTCAACAGATTTTTCAATATCTGCACTCTTGGCCAAAGATCTTCTAATATCCCCGTCGGTAAGGGAACCCCTTATAATTCCATTGTCATCATGTACAAATAAAATAAGTCGGCTAACATCCCGTATTGCATTTAATTTTCTCAAAGCATCCAGAATGCTCTTATCCTCAGAAATAAGAATATGATCAAGTTTCATTAACCTCGTTTTAATTTAAATTTTCCCATTTTAGAATATCATCCGCAGTTAAATCATTTTTCAAAGATCTCCCTAATACATAGTTAATTTCATTTGGAGGAATAAAAGTTCCAGGCCGTTTTGCAGTTAGATCTTCTTGCTTCAAAACATGTCCTTTTTTCAAGTCCTTCTTAACCACTAGACTTCTTCTAAATTTCAATTTTTTGTTTTCCTCTGCCTCAGACACCGTACGTTGATAATTCCCTAATGACCTGCTAATATTTTTCGATCCAGTACAAATTACCTCAAGTTCTTCTGGATTGGCTGAAACTTCATGATCCCAACCAGGAAGGTCTTTATCTAGAGTGAAATGCTTCTCAATCACACAGGCTCCTAGGGTTGCTGAAGCTAATGGAATAGCTGTACCTATAGTATGATCCGAAAAACCTATTGGCAGATCAAATGCCGTTTGCAACATTTTAATATTATTCAAATGGATATCCTCATATTCCGGTGGATATATAGATATACAATGAAGTAAAACAATTTGATTGTTCCCTGCTTCTACACAAGTTTGGACAGCCTTTTCAATTTCAGCTAATGTTGCCATTCCTGTTGATAGAATCATAGGTTTATTTAAAGCCGCTACCTTCTTTAGAAAATCTATATAGTTTATATCCATAGATGCTATCTTAAAAAAGGGTACATCTAATTTATTTAAAAGCTTTGCTTCCTCATATGAAAATGGAGTAGAGGCGAAAGAAATTTCATTCTCATCACAAAACTCCTTTAACTCCTTATGCTGAGATTCAGTCAGTGCATATTTTTTCACCATTTCTTTTAAAGAACCAAAATGCTTCTTTTTAGAGCCCGTATAAACTCTATTGTTCTCATATTCCTCTTTAGATATTAAAGATGTTGGAGTCCAGGATTGAAACTTAACACAATCCGCTCCTGCTTTTTTTGCCGACAAAATCATTTTTTTAGCCAACTCCATATCACCATTGTGGTTCGCTCCTATCTCTGCAATAATATAAGGTTCACCATAATTCATTATCTCTTTTCGAGAATCTATTTGTATTTTTTTCATATCATTTGTATTTCTTCCCACCAAAAGGGATTTATCTTCTTTTCGCTTTGTTTAGTTGAATCGTAAGATGACAAATTTTGTTTTAAGATTTCAATTTCTTTTAAAGCATCCTTGAATTCGAATCCAGTTTCAGAAAGGGCTTTGAAATGTTTTGTCTTTACTTCCATAACCTTTTGAATTCTTTCTCTATCAATTCTTCTAAAACCGGCTAAATTGTCATGATGTTGTCTATAGTTGGTACAAGTTGTATTGATAAAAACACCTTGTATATTGTAATAATACATTATTTGATAGAACAAAAACCAATCAAAGGCAACAGGTGTATTTGTGAACTTAATATTTTTCTGAGTAAGTAAATACTTTTTGACGGATGTATTCCCAAGTCCTACTATATTTTTATTTTCAATAAAATCGACACCAAAAACAGTATTATTTTCAATCCTACCGGACCACCAAAATTCATCTATTGTTCCTCCCTGGTCATCTATTATATTTAAATCGTTTACCACCAAATCAAAAGTATTCATTTTTTTTTTCACCTCTTCAATTCGATTGAAATCGGGAAAATCATCGGAATCCTGGAAAATAATAATGTCGGTATCTAACTCTTCAATTTTTTGAAGCGATTTAAATCTAATTTGATTCGGTGAGCCTGATAGTAAGAAAGAACGGGAATTAATATTTAATTCATTTCTATATACATCCAGGTTTTCTAATCCATCATTAAAAAATATAACCTCGAAACCTTTATCCGATTGCTCGTTTAATGAATCTATTAATTTTTTAAGGTATTTTTCGACACCAGGATAAACATATGTAACTAAAATAGCCTTCACAATTAATTATATCAAATTATACTTTTAAAGGCTTCGCAGGAATTCCGATCATAATATTTCCATCTGAAAAGCTCTTATTTCCCAAGGATCCTGCCCCCAAAATATTGTCATCACCAATTTCTACAGATTGCAAAACTGTTGAATTAGTCCCAAATAAGTTTCTTGATCTTATGTTTACATTACCACTAATATTACAACCTGGATTGAAAACATTACAGTCTTCAATAACAGTATCGTGTCCCACTGTTGTACTTAAATTAAATAAATTAAAAGATCCTATTTTAATATCTACTGTAAAAACACATCCGGCAGTGATTATATTTCCCTTCCCGAAGGAAATTGAGGTGATATCTCCAACAAATGTATTGTGAATTAAATTTGGAAAATTAAAATTTTCAAATTTTTTAGTTACCTTACTTATAGTTTTTGGATCACCAATTCCGTTATATAGATCAATTTTATTTTCTTTATTTAATACATCTTTGAGAAATTCATCTTCATCATGGACCGGGAATTCTTTGCCTCTAAATTTTATATATTTTGCTTTAGGTCTGTAATCGATGAATCCTTTAAATTTATTTAAATCACCTATTATATTTTCACACAGAAATAAAATTTCTTTTGCCAGACCTCCGGCTCCAATAATTAAATAATCATTTGTCATATGTCAAGGTGTTAATTTGGTTACACTACTAGGTATATTTACAATTCTCTCTTCTAAAAACTTCGCATTTTTTTGATCATCCCTATAACAATCTTTGTACATGGGTAATTTAAACATAAGCTGCCAGATGGGGCGAGTCATCACCTGGGAATTATTGGTGGTTTTCAAGAAAAAATCCCGTTCTTCTCTATTATCCAACTCTACGGCCATTAACCAATAATTAGCTTTGGTATCTGGCATTTCCTGCCTAAACTTGATATTCGTATTTTTAAAAAAATTGGCATATTCTCCCGCTAATTCCCTTTTTTTCTCCAAAAACATATTTAAATTTTCAAGCTGGGCACAGGCTAAAGCAGCGTTTAGATTCGGCATTCTATAATTATAACCCAATTCATCGTGATAATATTCATAAGGATGTGGCTTTTTGGCCGTAGTTGTTAAGTATTTCGCCTTCTCCCCTAGCTTAATATTATTACTAACAATAACTCCGCCACCACCACAGGTTACAATTTTATTACCATTAAAGGAAAAAACTCCCACTTCTCCGAAACTTCCTGTTGGTTTTCCATTAAACTCACTTCCTAAAGATTCCGCTGCATCTTCAACGACCGGTATTTTCCATTGTGAGCAAATCTCCACTATTTCATCAATTCTAACCGGGAAACCAAAAGTATGCATCGGTAAACAAGCCGCTATTTTATTACCCGTTTTCTTATTATAACATCCATCTTCCCTAAGGTCTCCATATTCCTCTAAAAAGTTCTTCAAGGCTTGTGCCGATAAGCCCATGGTATCTCGATCTACATCTATAAAAACAGGTTTTGCAGCATTATAAGCAATAGCATTTGCTGTGGCCACAAAGGTTAAGGCCTGCGTAAGCACCTCGTCTCCTTGCTTAACTCCTACTAACCTTAAAGCCACCTGTATTCCCGATGTACCATTTACTACTGCTACAGCTTTACTAGTAGCCGTAATATTCTGCATCATATTTTCAAACTTATCTACATAAGCACCCACGGAGGAAACAAATGTAGAATCTATAGTGTCGGACACATATTTTTTTTCATTACCTACAAAACGCGGCTCATGTAATGGAATAAAATCATTTGTTCCATAATAGTCACGAATAAACGAAATAGTCTCTTGAAATTTTGACATTACATTTTAGAATCTAAATATTTTCCCGTCTCTTTATGCCCGAACTCGGGAATCATTTTAAAAAATAAATTTACAATCCTCTCTTTATCCCAGGACATGGACTTCCTCATTTCTCTTATCTCTTTTTCAAAGAGTTCAAGTTTATCTTCCTGAATGTTCAATTTATTTTTTATCACTCCCAGGTTCTGGAATCGATCCATCTCCAATTCCTCCTGCTCTGTAAAAAATTCTTCGAAATTTTTTTCACCTGTCGTATCACTACCGGTGAAAAGGCAGGGCCATTTTTTTTCTTGTGGTAAAGTTTTTACAAGTTTTCGGGCTTCATCTTCAGTTTCGCAGAGGTATGGTTCATAGCCCAGCTGTTCCAGGTATTTTACAGCAACATCCGAAAATGAGATCAAGTGAAGCTTTTCACTAAGTTTTGGAAAGAATATATCTCTATTCTCTCCAAATATACAGGACATAAGACAGAGTTCCCCGCTTTCCTGAGGGGTCACAAAATAACGTTTTACATCGTTAGGCGCTACTATTGGTTGTTTCTTCTGAATTCTTTGATTAAATCCATGTAACAAAGAACCATCTGAAAAAGCCACATTGGCAAATCGGGCAGTAGAGATCTCTATTTCCCGACTTTTACGCATTAAAAACATTTCCATAATGCGTTTTGATGCTCCCATCATATTTACAGGGTTCGCAGCTTTATCTGTTGAAACACAAAAATATTTTTTCGAACCTTTCTCAATAGCCTGCTGAATGGTTTTATCGGTATTAAATATGTTAACCTCTATCATTCTCATAAGGGTGAACGGATCCTTTTCACTACGAACATGTTTCAGGGCAGACAGGTTTAGTATATAATCATATTTCCCATCGGCATTAAAAAAGGCGTCATATTCAGTAGAACCTATATCCAGGGCAAAAGTTTGAAAATCTCCCTCAATATAACCAAACGAACTACGTACATCCCTAACTAATTCTACCATGTTGTTTTCGCTAATATCCACAACATGGAGTTTTTTGGGATTTCTTTTAAAGATCTCCTTAGTTACCGCCTGTCCTATGGAACCAGCCCCACCTAGAACTAAGAATGAAGATTCCTGGACTCTTTTTAATAACTCCTGGTTGTTATCAGAGATATCTTTAGAAAACAACTCTTTATTTCTTCCAATTAATTCTAATATATTCATGTTAAGGTTCTTCTGTCTTATCTTTAAAATGTGCTTCTGACTTATTCAATATTTTTCTTAAAATATTGAATAGCATGCATTAGACCTTCATTTAATCCCACTTTAGGCATCCAGCTCAATTTATCCTGAGCTATTGTAATTATCGGTTTTCTTTGCATGGGGTCATCCTCGGGAAGTTCCTTAAATACCAGTTGACTTTTACTTCCTGTTAGCTCAATAATTTGCTCAGCCAATTCCAACATGGTAAATTCTGTAGGGTTACCAATATTTACCGGGCCGGTGAATCCCGATTCGGAATTCATCATTTTAACCATACCATCAATTAAGTCACTTACATAACAGAAACTCCTAGTTTGTTTTCCATCCCCATAGATGGTAATATCCTCTCCCCTCAAAGCCTGCATTATAAAATTACTCACTACCCGACCGTCTTCGGGATTCATATTTGGACCGTATGTATTAAATATTCTTATAATTTTAATATCTAAATCATGCTGGCGGTAATAGTCGAAAAATAAAGTCTCAGCGCATCTTTTTCCTTCATCATAACATGCTCTGGGTCCAATAGTATTTACATTTCCCCTGTAAGATTCCGGCTGGGGGTGTACTTCTGGATCCCCATATACTTCACTGGTACTTGCCTGCAATATCGGAATTTTCAACCTTTTAGCCAGACCAAGCATATTAATGGCTCCCAATACACTTGTTTTGGTAGTTTGCACGGGATCAAATTGATAATGAACAGGACTCGCAGGACATGCAAGATTATAAATTTGATCTACCTCCACAAATAAAGGATGTGTTATATCATGACGAAGCAATTCAAAGTTTTTACTGTCCAGCAGATGATGAATGTTCTTTCTTGAACCAGTGTAAAAATTATCAACACATAAAATTTCGTTGTTTTCGTTCAATAGTTTTTCACACAAATGACTACCCAAAAATCCGGCTCCTCCAGTTACTAATATTCTTTTCATTAATTTATTTTCTAATTTCCAATAGCATAAAATTCAAACCCGATTTCTTCTTTGGTCTGTTTATCCAACAACCTTCTACCATCAAAAAGAAATGCCGGTTTCAGCATATCTATATAGATGGTGTTCCAGTCGAGTTGCTTAAACTCATCCCATTCTGTTAAAATAGCAACGGCATGGCTATCTTTTGTAGCCTCATAGGGATCGTTTACAACACTAACCAGGGAGCGATTTTCCTGTTCACTTCTGGTCCCCAGGTAACCCAGATCGGCATAAATCTGTTCTGGTTTCACCTTAGGATCATACACCACTATTTCAGCCTGTTCATTTAACAAATAGTCTGCCACATAAATAGCCGCCGATTCGCGGGTATCGTTGGTATCTTTTTTAAAGGCCCATCCTAGCAAAGCAATTTTCTTACCGGAAACCGTGTTAAACAGGGTTTTCACCATATTGGCTGCAAACCTTCGCTTCTGATGGTCGTTCATTAAAATCACCTGCTCCCAGTAGTCCGCTACTTCATTTAGACCTAAAGATTTTGAGATATATACCAGGTTTAAAATATCTTTCTGAAAACAGGATCCTCCAAATCCTACCGAAGATTTGAGGAATTTTGAACCAATCCTGGAATCCATTCCTACTGCTTTAGATACTTCATTAACATCTGCGCCTGTTTTCTCGCATAATTCACTCATAGCATTTATGCTTGAAACTCTTTGAGCTAAAAAGGCGTTAGCCGTTAATTTTGATAATTCTGAAGACCACACGTTGGTAGTTAATAATCTTTCCCTTGGTACCCAGTGAGCATAAACATCCACTAAAGCATCTACCGCTTCTTTCCCTTCAGCAGTATCAATATCACCTCCTATAAGCACACGATCCGGATTCATCAAATCGTCCACTGCTGTTCCTTCAGCTAAAAACTCAGGATTGGAAAGGATTTGATAATTTACTCCATTCCCGGTATTATCAAGAATATTTTTTAATGCTTCAGCGGTACGAACCGGTAGGGTAGATTTTTCGACAACAATTTTATCATTTTTGGAAACCCTTGCTATCTGACGGGCACAAAGTTCAATGTACTTTAGATCGGCGGCCATCCCTTTTCCAATACCATAGGTTTTGGTAGGCGTGTTCACCGAAATAAAGATCATATCAGCTTTATCAATAGCTGAATCTACATCAGTAGAAAAGAATAAATTTCTACCACGAGCTTCTTTAACCACGGCCGATAAGCCAGGTTCATAAATTGGAATATTCTCTACATCTTCATCGTTCCAGGCCTTTATTCTTTCCTCATTTATATCTACCACGGTTACGTTTATTTCAGGACATTTTTGAGCGATCACCGCCATTGTAGGTCCGCCTACGTATCCAGCTCCTATGCAACAGATATTTTTGATCTTCATATATTATTTTTAAGCTTCTCCACCGATCTCTTTGTTCGAGAGCGAATTCAGAAAAAAAATTTATAAAATTATAATTAATTTGAATTATTTATCCTTAACCCCTCTTCAGGCTAGAGGGCATTTAAAGTTTCTTATCACATCTATCCCCAAGAACACCTTTCACGTCATACACAACGGTATTCCCATTTTTCAACTGATCCAGGTTCATTTCTAGAAATTCTTTATGAGCTACAGCTAACACCACAGCCTCATATTTTCCACCAGGTATTTCTTTTACAGTTGTAAGTCCGTATTCGTGTTTAACCTCTTCTGGATTCGCAAGCGGATCATAAATGGTCACATTGGTTCCATACTCCTTCAGGTTCTTTATAACATCTACCACTTTAGTATTTCTAACATCTGGGCAATTCTCTTTAAAGGTAATGCCCATAACCAAAATATTAGCACCTTTTACTTTTTGGTCATTTTGCAACATAAGCTTAACAACTTCAGAAGCTACATATTGCCCCATAGAGTCATTCATTCTTCGTCCGGCAAGAATGATTTCAGGATGGTAGCCGATTTCCTGGGCTTTTTGTGCCAAATAATAAGGATCTACTCCAATACAGTGGCCACCAACAAGTCCGGGTTTAAACGGAAGGAAATTCCATTTTGTTCCGGCAGCTTCCAGAACATCCTGGGTATCTATCCCCATCATATTGAAGATCTTCGCCAGTTCGTTTACAAAAGCGATATTGATATCCCTTTGTGAATTTTCAATAACTTTTGCAGCCTCAGCTACTTTTATAGTTGGCGCTAAATGGGTTCCGGCAGTAATCACTTCAGCATATAGATCATTAACCTTCTTCCCTATTTCCGGCGTGGAGCCGGCGGTAACTTTTAAAATCTTATCTACGGTATGCTCCTTATCGCCTGGATTAATTCTTTCCGGAGAATACCCCACAAAGAAATCTTCATTAAATTTAAGTCCGCTATGTTTCTCCAAAACAGGAACACATTCATCTTCAGTTACACCAGGATATACGGTAGATTCATAAATAACTATGTCTCCCTTCTTAAGTACTTTAGCTACGGTTTCACTGCTTTTATATAGCGGGGTAAGATCTGGACGATTATTTTTATCCACCGGAGTTGGTACGGTGACGATATAGTAATTGCAATCTGCTATATCTTCAAGATCGGCGGAGCAGTATAAACCATTTCCATTTTTCAATTCTTCCTTTTGAATTAAAGCCGATTGCAAAACATCATTCTCCACCTCTAATGTTGAATCATGACCACTCATCAGTTCTTTAATTCTCGCCTGATTTATATCGAAACCTATTACTGGATATTTGGTTGCAAAAAGCCTTGCCAAGGGAAGACCGACATAACCTAAACCGATAATTGCTAATTTTTTATTTTTCATTTATACTAAATTATTCCTTTTTCCAAAGATGGTAAACATATTCAGGGGTTTGAAGTTCAAAGCCAAACCTTTTAAAGGAAGTTAAAGCCTTCTTATTAATTTCCTGAGTACCGCTTACAAGATATTTACATTTTTTCTCAATAACCTTATTTTCAATAGCTCTCATAAGAGCAAAGGATACACCTTTTCCTTCATATTCCCGATTCACGGCAAATAAAGGAGCAAAACCATAATCTCCCTCAATTTTTATAGTCCCAAAACCAACAATTTTTTCATCGACCTTAAAAACCAACACCTCATCTGCAACAACACGTTTAACAGAGTTAGTTATCCATTGTTCAAAGATTCTATTATAAGTTTCTTCTGAAAATCGAGAATCCCGAGCAAATCTTCCTTCCTTTCCAGCCAATTTAGCCAATTCAATCAATTCTAAAGAAGGTGATTCCTCCTGGTAACTAAAAATATTCTGATGTGTATTGCTTGAAACTTTTACCTTCTTAATTATTGGAATACGATTATAAACATTAACAATATCATAATATTTATTTTCAAACTTTTCGAAATCAGGTTTTGAGGAATTATAGACACCCAGGGTTATATCCTGATTAAAAATGCCCTTTAATTTTGATGTCGCATCCAGCCGCAAATAATCCTTTGCAATTTTAGCCACATTAAAACCAAAAAAATCAGTGTCCCATTTTAATTGCTCAACGTTCATTCTCTTAAGTTCTCCCAGTACCAAGTAACAGCCTCTCTTAAACCCTCATCAATTCGGTGACTTGGATTATAGTCCAATAACTCCTCTGCTTTTTCTACCGAAGCCAAGGAATGGGGAATATCTCCAGCCCTATTGGGCCCATGTTTAACTTCAACATTAGCAATTTCAGGATCAAATTCAGAAAGATGCTTTTTCAATAGTTGAGTAAGTTCTACCAAATTGGTTCTATCCCCAACAGCCGTATTATAAACTTCATTTACGGCTTTTTCATTCTCAGATGTTATTGCCCGTAAATTCATTTGAACAACATTATCTATATAAGTAAAATCACGCGAGTAAGTTCCATCGCCGTTGATTACCGGACTTTCATGCTTCATAAACTGCATCACAAATTTTGGAATTACAGCAGCATAAGCTCCATTTGGATCTTGTTTTCTTCCAAAAACGTTGAAATATCTTAATCCGATGGTATCTAATTGATATGCATCCTGAAAAATATCGGCATATAATTCATTCACATACTTAGTAATTGCATAGGGAGAAAGTGGTTTTCCTATTTCATCTTCTACTTTTGGAAGTTTCTCGGAATCCCCATAAGTAGAAGAACTTGCCGCATATACAAATCTTTTAACACCGGCATCTCTAGCAGCCACAAGCATATTTAAAAATCCAGATATATTAACTGCGTTACTGGTAATAGGATCGGCCAAAGACCGCGGCACAGAACCTAAAGCTGCTTCGTGTAATACATAATCTACATTTTTACAAGCCTTATGACAAGTCTCAAGATTACGAATATCTCCCTCAATCAACTTAAAATTCTCGTGGTTTTTAATTACCTCTAGATTATGTTTATGACCGGTAGCAAAATTATCCAGACAGACCACTTTTGCATTTAAGCCTATTAAGGTTTCACATAAATTGGAACCAATAAAGCCGGCACCACCGGTAACAAGTACTCTTTTATTTTCTAATTTCTCCTGAAATTCAGTCATTTGAGAATTTTAATTCAACTTTTTATCGGCGGCAAAGATAGAATTTCTTTATGAGCCTATTGCTAAAGAAACCTTAAAGCTTGAAAAAACGTTAAGAAATATTTGAAAGACGGCTTCGGAAACTAAGGTATAAAAACTTCGATATTCATCAAACTATCTCGATTACTTCCAAATTACGAAGGAATAGATTTAAAATCTATAGAGATTAAATTTCAAGTAAATAGAATAATTTCAGAATGATGAGATTTAAGCTTTAGAATAAGGTTTTTAGTGAAACAGATACCCATCCTGCTTAACACTTGAAAAACAATAACAAGAACCAAATACAAAATTCACAAAAATAGGACTATCTCATAAACTGTGTAAATAGAAAAATAACAGGGGTCGCGACCCCTGTTATTTTTTTGTCTAATTTTAAATTTTACACAGTATGAAAAAAGAGGATTTATTTAACGATGAATTT
>Ga0098069_100599_pt1 | contig 13619 bp, 10 predicted proteins | sample 27_taG_FD_92584 | JGI IMG/M metagenome (GOLD analysis project Ga0098069, IMG submission 92584) | Marine viral communities from Cariaco Basin, Caribbean Sea - 27_WHOI_OMZ | ecosystem: Environmental > Aquatic > Marine > Oceanic | place: Caribbean Sea: Cariaco Basin | collected 2014-11-09 | reverse complement strand
TTGATAACTTCCTATCAAACCTGCTCTCTGGGCTAATCGCCTACAGCTTCTTTCCTAAAAAACCTTCCTTAAACCTGGAAATTATAGAGCAAAGGTTATCTGCTTAAGTCGAACTCACGTTAACTTTTAAACTACCCTAATGAAAAAGTTCTTTTGTGGAATCTTATTTTTCTTCAACCTTTATCTACAGGCGCAGGAATTTAAATTCGTTTTTGTAACAGATACTCACATTGGTTCTCCTAATGGTATGGCCGAAGAAGACCTGCAAAGAACAGTGGAAGACATCAACAGCCTTGAAGGCCTGGATTTCGTCCTGCTCACCGGTGATATTTAGACAAGAATCTTTACGCTCTTAACAGAGAAACCGGAACCCTCTATTTAATTCTATCACTCTCTCTACTCTTCCACAACCACGGAAGAAGTCAGGAAAATATTCAGGAGAGAACGATCATTAGAGTTCTCTCCTACAATTTTTACACGGAGCAACCACAAAAAGAAACAATGATCTCGATGTGGTTGCTAAAGTGATCAATGAACTACAGCCGGACATCATTGCCCTGCAGGAAGTAGATTTCAGGACCAACAGAGTTGAGAAGCGGGATATTAGCACTTAACTGACACTAAAAACAGGAATGTCTTCCATTTTTGCCAAAGCAGTGGATTTTAACGGCGGAGAATACGGACAGTCTCTGTTTTACCGCGGAACATTCCTCGAAACCGGAAAAATAGCACTACCAGGTACTCCTGATAAAGAACCAAGAATCGCTGTTGCCGCAAGCATGGTATTGGGAAGCAGAGACACCATCAGGATCATTGGAACTCATTTAGATCATGTGGAAAACAGCCCTAACCGGATAGCACAGGCAAAAAAGATCTATTCACTTCTCAAAAATGACAAATTTCCAACCCTTTTAGCCGGTGATCTAAATGACATTCCCGGGAGTGAGACCATCAACATCTTTGAAGAAAGATGGACATCGACTTATGACAAAACAGCTCCAGAATTTACTTTTTCTTCCCACTCACCTGAAAGAAAGATCGATTATATCATGTTTTATCCTGCAAGCGGTGGAAGGTACTTGATAAAAAAGTAGTTTGTGATGAAATCGCGTCAAATCATTGTGCCTACCTGGTAGTGCTGGAGTTGTTCTCGCGGAAATTGAGAGAGCCAGAATTTTTAATTATCCTAATGTTGGGCTAAAGCCCATTTCTAAACATTTTTTAGTCCTCCGGCTAAAGCCGGAGGCAATCCAAACATCAGAAAATTTATAATTCAATACCTGAATTGCCGCAGTCTTTAGGTTTGGTAGAAAAAAGGAAAAATTTTCGAGGGCTGTAACCCAATTTTTAGTTGGGGAACAAAAAGAATAGTTAGATTCTAATTTGTAAGATATTTAGAAGATAGCTTTATTACATAAATATTAGTTCCCAACAGGTTCCGGAGGCAATTCATAATGGATCAAATGTCCTGATGTTAATAATTCAAGCATCATTTAAATAGCCCATGGCTTCAGCCATAGGTGAAGAAGGCAACCCTCCTCAGGGCTTTAGCCCAATATTCCCTGATAATTGATCATTTCCCCATGATTATTGCTTTACATAAGTCCCATATTCACTTGCACTCCCAATCCTCCAATAATAGTTGAACAAAATTTTTGATACCTCTTCCATCACCTCTTCTGCTTCCCCTTTAACCTTATAATTTTCCATCATGGCAACGGCATAAGGCCGCTGTTCTAACAGAACAATCGCCCATTCTGTGGAAACTCCGTCAATAAATCCGGGTTTGAAAGCTATTGAAGTGCTTTCGGGGATTCCGGCAGCGATTCGGCTGTCTTCTCTGTCGGTCATTTTCAGAATTTCGATGATCTCCTGCGAGACTTCAGGATTAATAAATTTTCCATTGTATAACAGCTGAAGGATTTTTGCAGCCTCTTCCGGTGTTGCCAGGTTTTCCTCGCCCCTTGCAGAAGCCGCAGAATTCATCATTTTTCGCTGTAGAAGAGTGTTGTTTACCCCAAGGCTTTTCAGCGTGCTATTGACCTCTGAAATGCCTACCAGGTCTATCAGCGCATTGGTGGCAGAGTTGTCACTAAGGGAGATCATTAAAATTCCAAGGTTTTTAATACTTAGAGCTGCAGGATCTTCAAGATGCTTGAGAATTCCAGTGCCACCTACAGTGTTTTCCGAAATTACAGGCAAAGGATTAGAAAGGGAAAATTTACCTTCATTGGCCTGTTTGAATACTTCCATTAGAATCGGAATTTTTATGGAGCTGGCCTGAGGAAACTGAACATCAGGATTCCAGCTGATCTTCTCTCCAGAAGTAAGATCAATGGCTACCATACCCGTAATAGCTGGAGAGCTGTTGAAGATCTTCTCGATCTGCTTTTCTGTTTTCTGCTTCAGCATTTGCCGGGTATTTTCCTGGGCAAATATATAAATAGAGGTGAAACCAAATAAAAGTGCAAGGAGGTAAGAATTCAATTGCTTCATTTATCTAATTAATTTAGTACTTAAAATCTTTCGGTGGCAATTTTGCCCCAACGGCTTACATTAAAAAAGCGGCCTGAAAAGCCGCTTTTTGAGAATTATTTTTTGAAGTCTGTATTATCTTCAGTAAAAAGATCGCTCTGCGCGAGATAGATGATCTTTTCATCATTGGTTCCAAGAACTCTCTTGGTACGCAGATATCGGTTGTAGTTGTATTCATCAAAATCGGTTGCGGTTGTATCAAAGTTACTGATGTGCACTTCGCCCATTGAATGGATAAATTTGTTATCTCCAATCCACATTCCTACGTGAATTATCCTTTCTGAAGTAGTATCTGTAGCTTTTCTTCCGAAGTAAAGCAAATCTCCTGCCTTTAGATTCTCAAAGTTCTTAACCGAATCGATCTCCTGCCCTGCTACAATTTGCTGGGATGCATCGCGGGGTAAGACCATTCCGTTAAGGAAGAAAATGGTTTTGGTGTAGCCGCTGCAATCTACTCCTTTTGGAGAAGTTCCACCCCATAGGTAAGGCACACCCATCATTTCTCTTGCTGTTGCAATTAGGTTTTCACCCGTAGGCTCTAAAGTTGAAAGCCATTGCTCATAAGCCTGGGCTTCCTCCTTTTTTACAAAAGCCGTTTTATCATTTGGGTATTTCACCTCATAGAATCTTCCATTTTCACCTACAAGCTCCAGAACATTTCCTGCAACAAGATCTGAAATCACCTGTGAGTTTTCGTTAGGCTTTTCATACGAAGATCCTGCCGTGTGCAGGTAGATGAGCTTGTCTGTAGCTTTCCATTCATTCAAATCTTGTGGGGTCATGGGAGTGATTCCGCCATAATCTACCCAGGCAAGATAGCCTTCGGGAGTCTGTATATAGTACCAGCCGCCATCTTTCTTGTAGACTTTTACCGGCATTCCCATGGTCGCCTGCGTAACTAATTCGGCTGAATGCCTGGGTTTAGACCGAAGATTGGCAACAGAGATCTTCACCACTCCTTCTGTCTTCCCTTCCAGGTCGGCTGAAGGTAACAGCGCAATACTGTCTTTATAAGCGATTTTTTGAGCATCCAATTTTTGTTTTAGCGAGGAAACGGCTTCAGGCATGTTGGATTCGCCTTTCAGGATATACACTTCTCCCTCCTCATTTGCCTGCACGTCAAAAAGCGCCACCCGGGAATCGGGAGCATATTCATTTTTAACCTCGGCTATATATTGATCTGCTTCATTTTCTTCGGAAGTTGAAGATTCCCTGTCTTTGCAGGAGTAAAGAGAGATTGAAAGCAGAAGTGCCAAAAAGGTGAAATTTCTAATTGATTTCATAGGATACATATTTTGTTCTTTCTCAATATTATTTTAAAAACGTTCATTCTGAATTTTTTACAGCTATCCCTGCTGAATAATTATAGCCATCAAAGCATCAAGATCTGTATTTTGGATCAATTGCAAATCCTCTTCTTCAAGGCGGATCAGATTTCTTGTGTTCTTCTCTGCCTGCTCTTCTGTTCTAATACCGGGGATTACTGTTGACACTTCCGGAAGGCTTAAAATGAAACTTAAAGCCAGCTCAGTTTTTGTGAGACCGTACTTCTCACATATGGGCCAAATATCTTTCATTCCCTTTTTATAAGCGTCGATCACTTCAAGAGTAAGCCTTTTATTCCTGTGATCATTTTCGGGGAATTCTGCGCCTTTATCAAATTTTCCGGTAAGCAGACCAAACTGCAAAGGCATACGTGCAATGACCCCATAGCCTGCTTTAGAAGCCTTTTTTATTAGCGGAAGGGCATTTTGGTTGATCATATTCAAAACCAATTGAAAACCGCTACCCAGCTTATTCTCCATCAAATATTCTGCCTCAGAGTGTGGTTCATAAGTATTTAAAGACAATCCCCAATACCTAATCTTCCCCTGTTGCTGAAGTTCCTGCATGGCCTCAATACATTCTCCCTGCTGTAACTGCGAAAGATGCGCCGTGTGCAGCTGATAGTAATCTATGGTTTCCCGCCGAAGCCTCTTTAAACTGGCATCACAGGCTTCTAAAATATGATCTTTAGAATAATCTGTTCCAAATTGGCCACTTCGGGCAACATTTCCGGCTTTTGAAGCAATAATTACATCTTCCCGGTTGCCCAGAGTTTTACCAAGTAATTCTTCGGAATGGCCCAACCCATAGATGTCGGCCGTATCAAAAAAATTAATTCCTTTGTCAAGAGCTTTAAAAATGGCATTTTTGGAGGTCTGGTCATCTGCTTCTCCCCAGCCTATGGCTGTATCTCCAACCATGGCGCCACCGCCTATTGCCCAGGCTCCAAAACCTACTTCACTTACAAAAAGATCTGTATTTCCAAATTGACGTTTTTCCATGATCTATTTAAGTTTTTGATAAAGTTCTACTCCAGTGCCATTTCTGTCGGGAAAATGGGTTTTGCTGTCATAAACCTTTACCCCGTCGGCAATATCATTTTTGATAAGCATCCCGCCGTCCATATCCACATAATCCAGTAAAGGTAATAAATGCCCAATTGCCGAAATTCCCACAGTAGATTCTGTCATGCACCCCACCATGATATTTAGCCCCAGTTCTCTGCCCCGGGCGATCATCCTGCGGGCAGGCGTTAAGCCGCCGCATTTGGTGAGCTTGATGTTGATCCCATGAAAGTAACGGGCGCACTTATCTACATCGGCTTCAGCAATACAACTTTCATCGGCAATAACAGGTAAAACTGACTTTTCATAAACTTCATCCATGCCTTTTTCATCTTTAGCGGGAAGTGGTTGTTCCAGAAACTCCACCCCAAGATCCTTCAGCAAAACTGAATTTTCAATAGCTTGTGCAGCAGTCCAGGCGGCGTTAGCATCTACCCTAAAAATAGCATCGGTATGCTTCCGAAGCTCTTTTACCAGCTCCACATCATGGTCGGTTCCCAGTTTGATCTTATAGAGCGGCCATGGAAATTCCTGAATCTTTTGCACCATTTTTTCCGCAGTATCGATCCCAATGGTATAATTGGATAAGGGTATATTCTTAAGCGAAAGCCCCCACATCTTATAAAGCGGCAAATTATTCCTCTTGCCGTGCAGGTCATGCATGGCAATATCGAGTGCGCATTGCGCAAAGGAATTGTCTTTAAGAAAGGGTGCGGTAATCTCCCAAAGCTCCTCAGGCGGTTTATGTAGGTTCTCTAAAATGACATTTTCGAGAGACATTATTTTTTCGGCCATGCCTTCGACAGTGACCCCATAATAGGAAGTTGCCGCAGCCTCTCCGTAGCCTGTGTGTTTCCCATCGCTTAGCTCTACGATGAGCGTTGGCTGGAAATCCCTTGAGGCATGGCTTATCCTAAAGGTGTTTTTTAGCTCCAGATTAAAAGTTTGAGTCTTTATATACATCGCGTTACTTTTTTAACCTACCTGGTTCTAATGCTATCCCGACTCTCTTCCGCAGCAAACCATCCCGCGGAATTTAGAAAAAGAAGACCGGTAAAAATTAAAAATTGAATAGATCTCATATGATGTTATTCAAAAATTATTTCGGTTTATGTGCGCCTCCTGAGCAGGAAAAGCCCCAGGCAGGTAATGGCAGCATTAACCAGTAAAATTTCAAAACCAAATTTGTAACCATTGAACCAAACGGTTGAATTAATATCCAGCAGTACAGAAAGAAGTGGGGAAGCGATACAGACAAGGGGTACAAATTTATCCTTCACTTTTACTTTTGAAAGCAAACCAAAGGCAAACAGCCCAAGTAAGGGGCCATAGGTAAATCCTGCGACCTTAAAAACGGAATTTACCACACTACTATCATTGACCTCGTTAAAAGCCACGATAACGCAGAACATGAGCAGTGTAAAGCCGATATGTACCAGTAATCTCGTCCTTTTTTGACTTTCCTGCTTTCGCTTCGGAATGTCTAAAATATCCACACAAAAGGAGGTGGTAAGTGCGGTCAAAGCAGAATCTGCACTGGAAAAGGCCGCAGCAATGATCCCGAGCAAAAACACAATACCTGCCACCACTCCAAAATGGTTAAGGGCCAGCATGGGATACAGATCATCTGTACTTTCAGGAATCGCGATCCCCTGATCCATGGCAAATTTGTAAAGTAAAACCCCAAGGGCAAGAAAGAGAACCGTAGAAAAGAAGAAGGTCAAAGAGAACCAGAAAATGTTCTTTTGAGCATCTGATGTTTTTTCGATCGTTAGGTTCTTCTGCATCACGTTTTGATCCAGACCGTTCATCGCAATGGTAATGAAGATCCCCGCTAAAAAGTTTTTAAAGAAATTACGGTCAGATCTCCAGTTCCAGTCAAAGACGGTAGACATGTCACTGTTGGCGACCACATCCACAACCTGGTTGAGAACAAGATCCATTTGGTCTGTTATCATATAAATACTGATAAGTACAGCAAGCAGTAAAAAGGTGGTTTGCAGGGTATCTGTCCATACAATAGTCTTTATCCCTCCTCTAAAAGTGTAAAGCCATATAAGGGTGATCGTGACAAAGACCGTAATATAAAAAGGAATACCAAAGGCGTCAAAAAAGGCAATTTGGAGCACCAGTGCTGCCAGGAATAATCTAAATGAAGCGCCAATTGTTTGGGAGATCAAAAAGAAGCCAGAGCCTGTGAGATATGAATTTTGTCCAAACCTGTCCTGCAAATACTGATAAATAGAAACCAGCCGAAGCCTATAAAAAAGCGGAATTAAAACAAGAGCTATGATGGCATAACCCACCATATTTCCCATTACAAATTGCAGGTATGTCCATCCAGAATTTCCAACCTCTCCTGGCACTGAGATGAAGGTCACTCCCGAGAGAGTTGCACCTACCATACCAAAAGCTACCAAATACCATGGGGATTCTTTATTGGCAGTAAAGAAAGTAGCATTATCGGCTTTTTGAGAGGTGAAGTGACTAATTGCCATCAACAGCAGGAAGTATCCTAAAATGATACTAAAGACCAGTAGGGGTGTCATAGGTTAGAATTATTGTATATAAATTACATTTTCTTGTTTAGGGGAATTTCCTGAAAAGCACTTTCATTGCCTGTGCGATCAATAGTAGTTACGGCAACAGCCTTTAAATAGACCTTTTCTCCATTCTTACTCTCAACATACTGGCTAAATTTAGTTTCAATAGTATTACGGTCAAAAATCTTGTAGCTCCAGGTATCTCCATACTTAAAATAAACAACATATTTAAACCCATCTTCAGCATTGACAGGAGACACCCATGTAAGTTTAATTGACTGTTCTTCAGTAACTGGTACAACAACTGGACTTTCGGGTGCTGTATTGTCTAACCACGGGCTGGCAGGAACCAGTGCCGGCTTCTTATATGGCCCTTCAGAAATGCTTTTTAGAAGCTCCGGATGTTTTACAAGAGGACCAATGCTCCAATGCACTACTCCCGGATTTTTGGGCATCATTCCCCGGGTGATCATGATTTGATTGATGGTTTCATCAATATTTTTCTCATCTCCTCCAAGACCTACGTTAATACCTGGCCACAGGTGACGTTTCTTAAAGTTTTGGCTACCCCACCATCCCAGTAGAACAGGAAAACTCTGGCCTTCGGCATTTATTTTCCAGTACAGCTGAGGCGTATAGTAATCTATCCAACCTTCATTTAGCCATAATTTCGCGTCTGCATAAAGCTTATCATATTGATCATAACCTGTAACAGATTTTGGATACCCCGGTCTCCAGATGCCGAAGGGGCTTAATCCAAATTTTACAGCCGGTTTTTCAGCTTTTATTTTTTTATAAAGGTTCTCTATAAAATCGTTTACGTGATACCTTCTCCAGTCTGCTCTTGCCAGCTTTCCCTTTGTATTTTGATAGTCTGTCCAACTCTTATCATCGGGAAAATCTTCTCCGTTATTATAAGAATCATAGGGATAGAAATAATCATCAAAATGAATTCCGTCGAGATCATATCTTTTAATAATGTCCATTACAACGGCTGTTGAACGTTGTTTGGTCCCTTCTTGTGCAGGATCCATCCACCACATTCCGTTCTTAAGCTTTACCACAAGCTCTGGGTTAGTCTTTATTACCGACTGCTCACTTATTTCTTTGGAAGAATGATGTGCACGATACGGGTTTAGCCAGGCGTGTAGTTCCAGTCCGCGATCATGAGCGGCCTCTATCCAGAAATGTAAAGGATCATAAAAAGGTACAGGTGCCTGTCCCTGCTTTCCGGTAAGATAATATGACCATGGCTCCAATTCACTTTCGTAAAGGGCATCTGCCTGTGGTCTTACCTGAAAGATCACCGCATTAAAATTGTTCTTTTTAAGCATGTCAAGTAAGGCAATCGCTTCCCTTTGCTGCTCCAGAACACTCAATCCTGGTTTGCTGGGCCAGTTAATATTGGCCACCGTGGCCACCCAGGCAGCACGGAATTCTCTATCGGCCTGAGGAAAGTTCTTATTTTCTTTTTTAAGAATGGATAATGGATTGATTTCTTCTTTTTCTACTGCGGGGATCTCTTCGGAAGTTTTATTGTCTTCCAATAAAACTTCATTTGTTGTTTCAGCCTCTGTAGATTCCCTCTCTACAGGTGCTATAGGTTTGTTAATTTTGCAGCTATTAAAGCTTAAAATGCAAATCAGAAAAAATATATAGCATCTTCTTTTTTCAGTCATTAGTTTTTAAAAATAAAATGTGCTAAACCAGATATTAAGTAAAAAAATGAAAAACCTAATATTTAAATATCAGGTTTTTCTGGAAACATTTTAAGCATGTAAGTTTACTCTTCAACATCCCACCATACAGGCGTGGTCAATCTTATATAAGGATCATTATCGGGCATATTTTCATAATTTCGGTCTTCTTCGTTGTACTCGTACATCATCGCCCGCAGCCAGTCGTCCTCTCCGGGGAAGAGCGTAATATTAACATTTTCCGGACGTTCCAAACCGGGATAAATCTCATCACTATAATCCACTCTTCTAAAATCAACCCAGGTTTCCGGATTAAGCATATTGGCAATATACTTCTGAACAAATATCTGCGACAAACCGAAATCGGATTGACCAATAACTTCATCGATTCTATTTAAATATTCTGAAATTTCTTCAGAAGGGACATTTAATTTTTCGAGGTCGGCCTCCACTCCTGTTTTATAAGCGTTATATGCACCTGCTATGTCGCCACTTCTAAACCTGGCTTCAGCCTCTATAAATTGGACTTCGCTGTAAGTCATCATATATGTTGGAGAATCTGGGGAGGTATAAAATCCTCCATAGCCAATAGAATAATTATCTGCTTCTTCTGCATCTACACCGGCACCTGTTTTTACTCCTTGATAACCGCCGTTCACGGCTTCAGTAACAATAATAGGCAGCCGTGGATCTACAAAATCGCTATTTGTATTTAGCGGATCTTTTAATAGTTCTACAAAAAATTCCGAGAAGTAGTCAAACCTTGTTGAACCATATCCACTAACGCTAAATGGCTGATTATCATTAGAAGCTTCTCCTCCACCATATTGGATGAGTGCGTTATCCTGATTGGAAATAAATCCATTTTCTGCTGCTTCTATTACAGCCTGAGGGTTGTAAGCGTGCTCTCCTGAAGATTTTTTACTTAAATGGTTCAAATATCTCGCTTTTATGGAATAAGCAAAACGCTTCCACTGTTCCACGTCACCATTGTAAAGTATATCTCCACCTTCATCATTTAAACCAATTTCGCTTTCTAAATCCAGTTCATTAACCGCCTCCTCAAGTAATTGAAAAATACGTTCGTAAACCACTTCCTGAGAAGCAAATTCTGGTTCCAGTTCTATAGTTTCTGTAGGATCATAACTATCATCCAATACAATTGCACCATATTGATCTGTAGTCATTCCCAGCAAATAAGCTCTTAAAATTTTTCCGACTGCAGTATAATGTGGGGAATTATATTCTTCTCCCAAATAGATAAGATCGGCTGTATTTGGCAGCGCATACACGTAAACATTCTGCCAAAGAAAATAACTTCCTGTAGTTAAAAAAGTGTTCCAGGATTCTGAATAATACGCCGGAGAGTTTTGTGATCCATATTGCACCACCCCCAGTACTTCACGTACTCCACGATATTGCGCAGTGGCCACTGCATTTTCAATAGCACCTTCTATACGATATTGTGGCGCAAGACCGGTATTCGTTGGTTGTGTTTCGGAGCTATTAACATCAAAATAGTCATCGCTACAGGCTGTAGTAGATAAAATACTAACTACTGTAAATATGTATAAATAAATCTTTTTCATAATTTCTAAAATTTAAATCTTAATCCTAAATCAAATCCTATTGTATTTGGTGTTCCCAAATTATCAATTCCCATAGAACCAGCTCCCTGAATACCTGCTCCATAAGTATTTACTTCAGGGTCTACACCCGAATAATCTGTAATCGTAAACAAATTTCTGCCGGTAACAGAAATTTGTCCCGATACAATATTCATTCTTTCCAGAAAACCGGATGGCAAATTATAACTTACAGTTGCATATCTAAGTCTCGCAAACGATGCATCTTCAATGAAATTTTCTGCATCTTGTGAATAATACTGCTGATAATATTGTTGGTCGGTGATTACCGTGGTATTTGGAGTACCATCGGCATAAACTCCTTCAACAATCCTGGTACCGCCGGTAGATCTATTTAGGGTTTCTTCAGCTAAACCATAATACGCCAAAGCAGATTTTGTAGCATTATAGGCTTCCTGCCCCTGAACAAAATCCAACAGGAATGAAAAATTGAAGTTTTTATAATTTAAGGTATTGGTAATACCTAAGGTCCAGTCTGGTAAACGACTAACATTATCAAAGACTACTGTTTCCAGTTCAGGAAGACCATCTGCACCAATCACAAATTCTCCTCCATTATTTCGCACTGCTCTGTATCCGCGAAGACCAAATAATGAGCCATCAAGAATTGCTGCACCTGCAGCTGTATTGCCGAAAGTCCAGGAATCTGAAAGATAAACCTCATCCAACTGACCTGGTAACTCCTCCACATCACTTTGGTTCATTCCAAAATTGAAATTCATATCCCATTGAAAATCTCTACTCCTGGGAAATATTTTTGCAGTGAGCAAGGCTTCAATACCTTTATTTTTAATTGAACCACCGTTTAGAGTTGCATAAAATGTACCGGCAGAAGGAGGAACCCGTATATCCTCCAGAATTTGATTCTCTGATTTACTATAGTAATAACTCATATCAAGTCCCAACCTGTTATTAAAGAACCTGGAATCAAAACCAATTTCATAACTATTGGTAAACTCCGGCTCTAGTTCAGGATTTCCAATATCGACGCCATTATAGGTATAAGCTGAGCTCGCTAAAGGATTAATATTAGTCCCCAAAAAACTTTCCAAAGCTCCTATTGGAGCATCTTTTCCTACCTTTGCCCATGTAGCCCTTAACTTTAAATATGATAAACCATCATCAGATGTCATATTTTCAAACAACTCGCTTAACACTGCCGATGATCCTATAGAAGGATAAAAGAAGGAACGTTTGTCCTCTGGCAAGGTTGAAGACCAGTCATTTCTCCCGGTAAAATTTAAAAACAATGCATCTCTCCATCCAAACTTAAGCTCACCAAATACTCCTACCGCACGTCTTCTTCTAATTATTTCTGTAATAGATTGATTTTCCTGGCTCACATTCCCTATACTATAAATTCCCGGAGCCAAAAAGCCATCACCTGTAGTATAGACTGTGTGGATTTTTAAATCCTCCACCATATTCCCAACTAATGCATCAATCTGGAAATCTTTAGTTATTTCTTTGCTGTAGTTAATAATGAAATTAGAAGTAGTCCTACGGTTTTCCCTTTCAAACTGATTAATGTAACCGTCCTGACGATTTTCTATGAGTGAACCTGTACCAATAATTCTTTTACTGAATTCCCTAAAATAATCGGTTCCCAATTTATAGGAAATAGTAAAGTCATTCAGGAAATTATAATTAACCGTTATTATTCCTAACAAACGGTTAACTTTATTTTTATTTGGACTGTTCTCTAAACTCCAATATGGATTATCAAACGTCTGATCCTGATAAAACATTTGTTGTGATCCATCTTCATTGTAATAATCCTGAATGTCCACATTTATTGGATACGCTAGTAAACTGCTGTAACTACTACCTGTGGCATTCCCTTGTCTAGTACTACCAATTTCAGAAACAATATAATTTGCAGAAGCCCCCACGGTTAAGTCGTTTCCTAATTGAGAGGAAGAATTTATTCTAAAAGATGTTTTATCATAGCTGGTACCTTCAATTACTCCTTCTTGCGATACATCACCTATAGAAAGATACATTGTGCTTTTTTCTGTTCCTCCTGAATAACTTACGTTGTGATTCTGTGTAATTGCAGTTTCGTAAAAATCATCAATATGATTGTATGTTTGTGTGCCAGAAGCAACTTGAGGTCCCCAGCTAAAGGATGATTCTGTTTCATACTCAAAACCATCTGTACTAAATATTTGCGTTCCCTGACCAAACATTTGTTGAATGTCTGGAGTACCTAAGACATTATCTACGGAAAAAGTTCCGGAATAGGAGATAGTGCTGAGACCTGCCTTACCTTTTTTTGTGGTAATAATTACTGCACCCTCTGCAGCTTGGATACCATAGAGTGCAGCCGCCGCCGGTCCTTTCAGGACAGATATGCTTTCTATATCTTCCGGATTAATATCCGCAGCCCTATTAATACTTGCTACTTCTAAACTAGAATTTGTAGAGTTATCTATTGGAATACCATCTACCACAAACAGTGGCTGGTTATCTCCTGTAATAGAAGTTCCTCCACGAATTAGAATTGCTGCTGAAGAACCTGGTGCACCACCGGAACTAGCGATTGTTACCCCGGAAACCTTACCTTGTAATCCACTAACCATATTCGTGTTGTTTCCTTCCAGGAGTTCTTCTGATTCAACTTCCTGTACTGCATAACCTAATGCTTTTTGCTGCCTTTCGATACCAAATGCCGTAACCACAACCTCGTTAAGCCTTTCAGTATCTGTATCCATTATTATATTAACGTGAGTTCGATATAAGAAAAAGTGAAAATTTGGGTGGTTTAACACCAAAGAAAAAGCAGAAAATCAGTATATTTAAGTGTTT
>Ga0098069_100598_pt1 | contig 13627 bp, 11 predicted proteins | sample 27_taG_FD_92584 | JGI IMG/M metagenome (GOLD analysis project Ga0098069, IMG submission 92584) | Marine viral communities from Cariaco Basin, Caribbean Sea - 27_WHOI_OMZ | ecosystem: Environmental > Aquatic > Marine > Oceanic | place: Caribbean Sea: Cariaco Basin | collected 2014-11-09 | reverse complement strand
TAAAATCTATTTTAATTAGAATGAGTAAGCCAAAGACAATACTGAGTATCCAGTCGAAAAGAAGTACTTTTTTAGGGATAGTCTGTTTGGGTATTAGACTTCTAATTAGCACAATTAAGAACCCAGCGCTTATAACTACATAATAAAGGTTCTTTAAAAAAAGTTTTTCGTCTTCCAGGTGGGTAAAGCCCAAATCGAAAATGAGAAGGATAATTCCAAGTATGCTAAAAATCCCTGCGACTTTATTCAGGTTATACTCCTGGTATATTTTTGGTAAAATATTCTTGAAAAATGATGACATCCTAACCTTTGCTATATAGTTCCCTGACGGGTACAATAATCAATAATTATTACTAGAATTACTGTTAACACTCCAATTATAATTGCGGGCCATTTAAGATGGGAATAAGATTGATTAATCTTTGTTTCGGATTTTTTCTGAAGTTTTGCCACAATACTGCTATTAAGTTTTGTTGCAAAGTTAGTTTTAAGGTTATAAGTAGAATATAAAATATGCGCCAAGGGTATAAAGATTTTATAAAGATTAAACAAAACGATAACCTACACCACTTTCTGTAACTAAGTGTTTGGGATTATTGGGATTCTTTTCAAGTTTTTTTCAAAGTTGTGCTACAAAAACCCTGAGATATTGGGTTTCGTTTTGATAACCCAGGCCCCAAACTTCTTTTAATAAGAATTGATGGGTTAATACTCTACCCTGATTTTTTGCTAAAAGGGCGATTAAATTATATTCGGTAGCGGTTAATTTTATAATATTTCCATCTCTCTTTACTATTCTTGAGCTGAGATCTATTTCCAAATCGCCTGTAATCAAATTTGGCTGGGAATCGTTATTCAAACTAATTCTCAGGGAAGCTCTAATCCTGGCCAATAGCTCACCAGTTCTAAATGGTTTTGTAAGATAATCTGATGCTCCGTTATCAAGAGCTTTAATGATATCTGCCTCGTCGTCCTGTACAGAAAGTATGATGATAGACTTATCATACCATTCTCTAAGGTCTTTTAGAACCGAGTGGCCACTTTTATCGGGTAGACCCAGGTCTAAAATAACAAGATCGGGAGTGTGATTTGCAACCAGATGAACACCTTCTTTACCTGTTTCGGCTAAAACCACTTTATAATCGTTGCTTTCCAGGGTAATTTTTAGCAATTTTCTAATTTGTGGCTCATCATCTATAATAAGAATTTCTCCATTATTCATTTTGATAATGTTTTGGGTCGGTCATTTTTGCAGGAATGGTAATAGTGAATTCTGCACCACCCACTACTTTATTTCGTAATTCAATTTTGCCATTATGAGCCTGGGCAAATCCCTGGGCTATAGAAAGGCCAAGGCCCGTTCCTCCGGTAACCGATTTTGGTAATCGATAAAATTTTTCAAAAACCCGTTCTATATATTCCTCTGGAAATCCGTTTCCATTATCTGAAATTTTAATAATACAAGCTAGATCTGTTGCTGTGGCATCAATCTTAATCGTGGATCCTTGCGGAGTATATTGAATTGCATTATGAATAATATTATGTAATATTTGTTCAATTAAAGTTCCATCAAATTGAAAAAGGGGCAGGTCTTTGGAATGATAAATTATTCTATGCTTATTGTCGCCTATTTGGTTATGATCAATCACATTATAAATAATCTCATTTATATCATACCAATTAAGTTGTAAGCTAATAGCTCCACTTTCTAAACGACTCATGTTGAGGAGGTTTTTTACCTGCCCATTTAGTCTATTTCCGGCAATTTCAATTTCGTTATAGAGATCCATGGTGTTTTCTGCAGAAAGCTTTTGCGTATTTTCCTTCAGTGTGTCTACAGATCCAATTATGGCAGCAATGGGTGTCTTTAATTCGTGCGAGAGCGAATTAAACAGCGTATTATATAAATGGATAGTTTTTTCTTTTTCCTTTCTTTTCCTTGCCTGGGCTTCTGCCTTTCTTATTTTGGTTGTAAATACCGCATTCATAACAGCGATCACAAAATACATTAAAAACAGAAGTGCATCTTCCTGGGTGTTTATTTTAAAGGTTAATTGGGGTTGAATAAATAAAAAATTCCAGGTTAAGGCACTCAACACGGCCACGATCACCACAGGAAGAATCTTAAAAAACATGGCTAAAATAGAAACCATTAAAAGTAAGACTAGTGCCACTACGTGATAACCAATAAAGTCAATAAAGAGATAAAAAATAAAAGAGATCAAAAGAACAGCTCCTATTCCAATAAGAAATTGAAGGCTCCTATTTTCATTTATATTTTTAAAAAAGTACAATTATTCAGGGTTTAAAATTCAAATATACAATGAGAATATCACTAAATATCTTAGATTATATATTTTTGATTTTAGTTTTCTGAAACCGGGAATTAGATGAGGTTTGAATTGTTGAAGGGCATTTTTATCTTTAACAACTCTTTCTATCTATATTTGCTAAAAGATGCCTTTTGAGATGGATGCCCAAAGTATATCGGTAGAAGAAAAGTTGCAAGAGCGAATTAAAGAACTCTCCTGTCTTTATCAGGTTTCGTCTGCAATAAGAGAATTTGATGGTTCTTATGAAGCTACCTTGAAATCTATTGTGCAAATTCTTAAAAATGCCTGGCGTTTTCCAGAGCTGGCAACTGTAGAAATACAATGTGAATCTTATCATTTAAGCTCCAACCCAGTTCCAGAAGAAGCTTATTCCCAGAAAAGTATAATTAAAATTTCTGAAAATGAAGTAGGCTTTATTAAAGTACATTACCCGGCTTCAGATTTATCTAAAGCGCATTTTCTGGTAGAAGAACAAAGACTTTTGGATAAGATAGCCTATGAGATCGCCCTTTTTTTTGAACGTCAAAATATTAAAATTCAGGAAGAACATCTCAAACTAATAGCCGCAAGAAATGACCGTTTAGCTATATTAGGAGAAATAACCGCGGGAATAGCTCACGAGCTAAATACTCCGCTTGGTAACATCTTAGGTTTTGCCGAATTTATTGAAGAAAAAACTTCGGAAAAACAAACAAAGCGGGATGCACAAAAAATTATTAATTCAGCGATTTATTCCAGGGAGGTAGTAAAAAAACTGATGTTTTTTTCCTGTGATATGCCGCAAGACATTAAAAAAATTGATGTGAAACCGGTAATTACCCAGGCACTTTCGCTTTTAAAGCCTAATTTTAAGAAAGCGAAAATTCGGTTTAAATTTAATATTCAGGATACTGCTTTAAAGGCACAGGTAGACCCCATACAACTAACCCAGGTCTTTTTTAACTTGGTAATTAATGCGATCTATTATTCACCCGAAAATTCGCAAATTCTTATTTCGGTTTATAGCGAACAAACGCATTATACTATTGAAATTGCCGATGAAGGAAAAGGAATTGATCCTGAAGTAAGAGATAAAATTTTTGAACCATTTTATACTACTAAACCGCTGGGAGAGGGATCAGGGCTTGGTTTAAGTGTGGTCCACGGCATTATTAAAAGTCATAAAGGAGAAATTAGTATTGCCCCAAACAGCCCAAAAGGGAGTATCTTTAAAATTAAATTACCATTAAACTTCTAAGATGTCTATACGCAAAGAAAACTTACTAATCGTAGACGATGATTTCGATATGCTGGAGGTGCTGGATCGCCACCTAAAACAGGAGAATTACCATACTTACAAGGCTGGATCTGTGATGGAAGCTATAGATATTTTAAAGCACAGCAGTATAGATTTACTAATTACCGATCTACAAATGCCGGGAATGCACGGAATGGAATTGGTGAAATATGTAGACGATCATTATCCTGAAATTCCCAAACTGGTAATTACCGGCTATCCTTCTATAGATAACGCACTTACAGCGATAAAATCTGGTGCATTAGATTATTTGCCAAAACCATTTACCAAAACCGAGTTACTTACTTCAGTTAAAAAATCTTTAGTCAATCGGACATCAGCGAAAAAAACGTCCTCAACAAATGAAATTAGAGCCAACTACGGCGGGATGGTTGGGTCTTCAGTAAAATTTGAAGAACTGGTAGATATTATAGAACGGGTTAAAAATAACCGCGCAACAATTTTAATAAGAGGGGAGAGCGGTACCGGAAAAGAATTAGTGGCGAGGGCAATTCATTATAAAGGTTCTTTTGCCCAAAATCCTTTTGTCGCGGTGAACTGTGGTGCTATTCCAGAGAATTTACTGGAATCAGAATTATTTGGCTCTACCAAAGGAGCTTATACCGGTGCTTCAGAAACCCGTGATGGTTACTTCCAGGCGGCAAATGGCGGTACTATTTTTTTAGATGAGATTGGTACGGCTTCACTGGCGGTTCAGGTTAGGTTGTTACGCGTTCTCCAGGAAAAAGAAGTAAGAAAACTGGGTGCCAAAAATTCAGAAAAAATTCAGGTTCGGGTAATTGCCGCAACTAACAGTGATTTACGTGAAATGGTAGAAAAAGGAACTTTTAGGGAAGATCTTTATTATCGTTTAAATGTGGTAGATATTCTTACGCCGCCTTTACGAGAACGAAAAGAAGATATCTTACCGCTAGCCAAAACTTTTCTCGAAAAATACCAGCGCGACTATGGTAAAAGTGGCTTAAAGTTATCTGATAAAACCGTTGAAATTCTTAAGCGTTATAATTGGCCGGGGAATATTCGGGAATTGGAAAACGTGATTCAACGAGCCATAATTATGAGTGAAAACGAAATTCTTCCGCAAGATTTACCTGCTTCAGTAAAATACCAGATTCCGCCTGTAGACGAAGAATTAGTTGCTTTAAAAGAAGTAGAAAAAAAGCATATTCTAAAAGTTCTTGCCGCGGTAGATCAAAATAAATCTAAAGCCGCAGAAATCCTCCAAATAGACCGCAAAACCTTACGCGAAAAGATTAAATAAGCTCCGGGTAATTATCTCCCATCCGGGTAATTTCTTTTCAGTAGCGAAAATAAGAAGAATTCTATTTTTATTTTCTACTCATTGATAATCAATAAATTAAAATCATTCTACTCATTTTTTAATTTTTAGGGCACAGCTTTAGCTTTAAGGTCTTCCAAAATACAGATTCTATGGATATAGTTGAAATGGAAAGACCATCAGTTATGGAGGAGAGCGAAAAGGAGCTACAGCATGCAGGTAGTGAACTTTTTAAAACGCTTTGTTTTAATTGCGATTTAAGGCATCACTGCTCCTGGAAAGACAACCGAAAAATGTATTGTGAACATTTTCAATAAAATTTTAAAAGAATGATAGCGACAAAGTCAATGCCCAAACAAAGTATGTATGATACGGTTATTAAACAGTTTAATAAAACGGCCGAAATCATTGATCTAAACCCAAGTATTAAGAAAATACTTGAAATTACCAATAACGAGATAGTGGTACATTTTCCCGTGAAAATGGATAATGGGAAAGTAGAGATTTTTACCGGTTACCGGGTGCAACATAATAACGCCCTGGGACCATATAAAGGCGGTTTACGTTACCACCCAACGGTAGATGTAGACGCTGCCAAAGCCCTGGCCATGTGGATGACCTGGAAAACTTCTTTGGCTGGTTTGCCTTATGGCGGAGCTAAAGGAGGAATACAGATAGATCCCCGAAATTATTCAGATGCAGAGCTGGAAAGAATTACGCGAAGGTTCACCTATGCCCTGGGTGAAAATATTGGTCCGGAGCACGATATTCCTGCGCCCGATGTAAATACCAATGCGCAAACCATGGCCTGGATTGCAGATACTTATATGTCTACAATTTCTACTTCAGAACGTTCTCAAAATCAGCACGTGGTAACCGGAAAACCGGTTGGCTCAGGAGGATTGGAAGGCCGCGACCGTGCTACTGGTTTTGGGGTGTATATAACCACCAAGGAATTGGTGAAATCTCGTGGAGAATCTTTAAAAGACAAAACATTCATCGTTCAGGGATTTGGAAATGTAGGCTATTGGGCTTCAAAGTTCCTGATAGAAGATGGTGCTAAAATGATTGCGGTACAGGATGCACACGCCACGCTATATAATGAAGAAGGAATTTCAGTAGAAAAATTATTTGAACATTCGAGTCCGCGAAAAGGTTCTATCCAGAATTTTACCGAAGCAAACGAGATAGATCCTGCAGAATTCTTCGGTTTGGAATGCGATATTTTAATTCCTGCCGCTCTTGGTAACCAGATTACTGGCGATAATGCATACAAAATAAAAGCCTCAATAGTTGCTGAAGGAGCTAACGGCCCTACAAACGAAGAAGGCGAAGCGATTTTGTTAGAAAAAGGAATCACCGTGATCCCAGATATTTTATGCAATTCGGGAGGAGTAATAGGTAGTTATTTTGAATGGCTGCAAAACAGAAATGGTGAATTATGGGAGCTGGATGAAGTGATGCAGAAATTAGAGAAAAAATTACTTCAGGTATTTAAAAAAGTTGAAAAAGAAGTTGAAGAAAGAAACACCGACTGGCGAACTGCCGCTTATATTCTGGCTATTTCCAGAATTGAGACTGCTTATAACCAGCGAGGTATTTTTCCTTAATTAATTGTGGTGAAGAAATGAAATATGATGTCATTATAATTGAAGAGGTAGAATATGAGCTTTTAAAGCGTATAGTTTCCATGGCGCAATATTATAAAGATGATAGTTATCGTGCCTCCATAGAAAAACTAAAGAACGAACTTGATTTTGCTAAAATTGTGAGTGAAAAAAATATGCCTGAAGATGTGGTGAGATTTAACTCTAAAGTTGAAATCGCTACTCCCTTTGGTGTAAATAGAACATACCAGATTGTTACTCCAGATCGTAGTAATATCAAAGAAAATAAGATTTCTATACTTGCTCCTATGGGCCTGGCTTTATTTGGTTATGCCCAGGGAGATGAGGTAGAATGGGAATTTCCTACGGGTAAAAACCTTATTAATATTATAAAGGTTGAGCAAATGGCGAGGGAAGTAAAAATGCAAAAATAAAGGAAGATGATGGAAAAATTTCAGGAACATCATAATGATGAGGAAATACAAATTTTAAGTATCCAATCTGAATCAGAGGACTGGGAGGAGCGTCTTATTAATATTAGTGAGGAAATTGATTTCTTTAGCAATATTCTGGGATCGGGCTTGAAGGAAACTGTAAGTGTAGCGATAAATAAAGAAGATGCCTCTTATTTAAAAAAGCAACTGGAGTTAATAAACAAAGCCAATGAGTTTCATTTAAGCACTTTCTTCGATTACAAAAATAAACTGGAAGGCTTAAAAGAATGTGACGATGTGCAGTGTGAAAACTTTTACTTAAAAGATCATCTTGTTTTTAAAACTACACTTCGAAAACATTTTAAAGATTTTCGACAGCTAAAAGTTTTAATCTTTAAATTCTTAAAAGTTAGTTTCAACTAGTTTTTAAATTAAACTGTGTTTGGTTGACTAATTTGGGGCGGTTTTAACCGCCCTTTTTTCGTTACAAAAAATTCAGTGGTTATTGTTTAAAATGCTCTCGGAGGGGACGACCGGAATTTCAACTTTATAGTGTTTACTGGGTCTCCCAAAGGGGTAAAATTTATTGGTCACCGAATTGGTCTCACTTTAACAAATTTTAACCTTTGGCTGAAATTTTATCCACTTCTTCACCCCAAAATATACCATTTCTCACTAAAATAAATTCACTTCAATATTTTCGTAATTTTAAAATTAAATCAGTTGTAGGTCTTTCATTATGGATACTAAATGAGGATTCGTATTGGCGTTAAATTCCTCTCTCAAATCTTTTAGTCTTTTTTCAATCGCACTTTTACTGCTGGGCTTTATATTCAGAGTTTTTAATTCCTCTTGCATTTGATCCTGGGTAAGTCCAATGGAAAGAAATTTTACAATATTGATCTCAAAATCGTTTAGAACTAATAAATTATTTTGGTTTAAAGCCTTCTCTATTGTTGGGGAGTTATAAGTTTGTCCTTCCCATAGCTTTGCGATCGCTATTTTTAGTTCTTTTAAACCCCTGCGGTCTTTACAAACATAACCGTCTATATTACCAGACTCCCATAATTCTTTAACGGTTTGAGGATGATCTTCTATAGAATTTACAAGCACTTTGAGATTGCGATATTCAGATTTTAAAAGCGCAATGAGTTCTTTGCCAGATTTGATCTTTTCATCCCGGTGATCTTCTTTAAATGAAAGGTCACAGATAAGTAAATCGAAAGGTTCGTCATCCTGAGAAGCTTTTTTAGCCAAAAGCCATGCTTTGTCGCAGTACTGGGCATGAGCTATTTTCGGAATATTCAATTCATTTAAAACAGATGCTACAGCGTGGTTAATGCTGTCCATATCTTCTGCAACTAATACCTTTTTAAACATACTCTTATTCTATATTGGAATTTGGATGAGTATTTTCAAACCTTTATCCTGTTCGGTTTCAAATTTAAGTTTTCCATTTATAGAAAAAATACGGTTTTCCATATTCTGAACCCCATTTCCTGATGTTAGGCTTTCTTTTTTGACCCCAATCCCATTATCGGAATATTGAATTTTTAATAGATTCTTGTCAGAAGAAAATATAATCGCCACCAAACTTGCTTGGCTGTGTTTATTCATATTGACCATGATCTCCTGTAACACCCTATAAATAACAAGTTTCTTCTCGGGAATTATATCATTCCAAACAATGGTTTTTTCCCCGCTTAAAATAAGTCTGGCATCCCTGGGACAATTAGAAGATAGCGATGACACTAGCTGATCTAGATATCCCTCCCCGGTATTAATTTCATTGTTTTCCCTGGAAATATTTCGAGTACGATTATAAATATGTTCAATTCTGTCCATTGTTGCTGGAGGCGCGATTGCTTCCAGACTACTCATTACATTATACACATCATTGGCCAACTCATCATGGATCTTTTTGGAAATTCTGGTTTCTGTCTTATGGGTCTCGCGAACCTTCTCTTTTTTGTGTTTTTCCCTTAGATAATAAATAATAAAAATTGCCAGGGCAATTGCAAGAATCACGGTAAATATCAGAATATAATTCCGGGTTTTGATTTTTTGGTTTTCTAAGGCTTGTACAGCCGCTGAAGCCTCTAAGCCGGAAATTTGCTGTTGTTTTCGTTCCTCATCAAATTTTATTTTGGCAAAGGTATTTTTGGCCTGTAGGTTTATCTTTTTTAAACTATCGCTAAGCTGAATATAGTCTGAAATATAATCCTCGTCGCCAGGTGTAATTTTGAGAAGTTGTTTTAATGCATCTATTTGTGCCTGGAGATTGTTATTTTCTTTTCCCGAATTCAACCATTTTTCAGAATATTTAAGCGCTAAATTTTTATTAGTCTTTTCGTAAAACTTCGCTAAGTTCTCATAGCTTGATACAATTCCAGTATGATCATTTGAAGATTTTCTCCATTCCAGAGCTTTTAGCAAACCTGGGGAAACATCCTTATCATTATTTTCTAACCATTTCGTAAATTCCAGATTGTTTAAATATCTTGCTTTAGAACTGTAGTCATTCTCAGAAACCTTGGAATAGCTTTCCTCAAAAATTGAAATTGCTTCCTCATAATTTTCTAAGTCCCGATATACTAATCCAATGTTGTTTTTATAGGTTAAACTATCATCCAAATTTGAGGCGTAACGAAGGGCATTTTTATATTCTTTAAGAGCATCTTTATAAAAGCCCTGATTTCGATATGCTATGGCTATAATGTTATGCGCACTGCTTAAATACTGAAGATCTTTTTCCTCATTAAGATGGCGTAAAGCTTCAGTAGCTGATTCCTGGCTACCAGTATAATCCTCCATCCTGCTTTGAGCTATTGCCATTTCCAGGCTTCTACGTGCCGCTTTTGCACTATCCCCTAATTGAAGATAACGTTTACGTGCCTCAAAGGCATATAGAAAAACTTTTTCCTGATCATCTAAATCACGGTTAATAGCTGCTTTTCGGTAAAGCGCAAGAGCGAGCCAACCTGTATCTTTTTTGAAGGTTGCCAATCGCTCAAGACTATCTGCAAAAATAAACGCACTATCATATTCATTTAAACGCTGATGGTAATATATTTTATAGTCTAACAGGAGCGGATAGAGGGTGTCGTTCTTATCAGCGATGCTTTGTATCGCTTTATTAAAATTAGATATCTTATCCCTGATTTCTTTAGAATTTACTCCCTTTTCAAAATAGATAAATGAAGAATCTGTTCTGGTTTGTTCAGAAAGCTCAGAATACATCTTTTCATTGTTGCAGGAAGATAGCAATAGGAAACATAAAATGCTATAAAAATGAAGGAGGGGGCGTAGGTTCATAAAGCGAAATTAATTAAAAGCCGCTAAAAAATAACGGACTGGCTTGTTATATTAATTAGCGCTTCATGGTGTTTCGCAGATGTGTAGTTGTAATTTTTTTCAGCATTATTTCTCTCACGTCATAGTCTGGCGTCCTCTCCATTCATCTTTGAAAATATAAGTAGCGAAGTTAATTGCTTCGTGATGTTTAATGTTAAGAATAGATCCGCTTCAGTCTGTGACTTTTCCAATATGTAGGGGTAAAGGAAAATTAAAGGACGAAGCGGAATCTTATTTTGATTTCAGAATCGAAAGTAAGATTACTATGAACTATATGAAGAAAGTATGAAAAAAATTTTTCTCGATGATATTCGTACCCCAGAGATGGTATATAATTCAAATGAAGCTAAAGATTTTATTGTGATAAGGAATTATGCTGATTTCGTAAATTATATAAAACGAAATAGCCTTCCGGAATTTATCAGCTTTGATAATGATCTGGGTTTGGATGAAAATGGAGAAATAGCCCCGGATGGATATGCCGCAGCCAAATGGTTGGTGTACGAATCGGGTTTAGACCTCCGGGAATTGCAATTTAAAGTTCACTCAGCCAATCCTGTTGCGGCGGAGCAGATTAGGGGATTGTTGAGAAACTACCTTGCGTTTTTAAAAAAGAGTTGAAATTTCCTACGATAACTTCTAAGATCCGCACGTTTACTAAATGTTGTTTTTTTGTTTTAACATAAAATTTAGATTTATAAAAATTTCTAATCAACCTAAGAAAACCTAAATCTATGGCAACTTATAAATGTAGAACTTGTGGCATAACAAAAAATGACAGTCTAATTTCTCAAATGGCGGTCCTAGGAAGATGTAGACCTGCAAATTCCTCTGCTTCCCTTTCTCATCATTCGTGGACGAAAATATCTAATAGTAACTAAACTAAATTTTTCTTAATGAAACTTAACGAAATCGTCCTAGGAGAAAATCAAGATTTAATTCCTGAAGTTGTAGGTGGTATACAAAAAATTGCTATCGGTTTAAGTCAGAACAATCAATCTCTTCTAAGGAGGGAACTTGTAAAGCAATTAAATGATGAAATTCCAGAATTAAATTTAATAGATGGTAGAATAGTAAATGCTCTAGTAAAAGAAGCTTATTCTCAAACACATTCTCCGGTTGTTCAAAATGCCCTTTCAGAATGTTTTTTTGAAAATACAGGAGATAAACTAGTTTATGATCCGAATAGAATTTCCGATGCAGACCTAAGTCTTACTTCAACCAGTGATGATATTTTGGATCTAAATAAGTTTAATCAAAAAACAGAAATTGTAAATAACGCTTTAGAGTTAATAAGAAAGACAGATGCTGTTGCTGACATAAATGAGACCAAGCTCGCTATTGATAAATATGTTCCTAAGGATAACTTCTCCCTTACCGGGATGACAAAGGTGAAAGACACTTTTAATTATGCTAAAAGAATTTATAATGGATATGGTAGATTAATAAACCAATATGAATTGGCTAAAAAGGCAAATTTAGATCTTATTGATGATTTTGTATATCTACGTAATGAGCTATTAAATTTCAGACAAGAGGTTACGCAATTAGTAACTGAAATTATTGGAGATAATGAGAAAGCTTCACATCCGAATTTATTTGATTTTTCCGAAATAGAATATTTCGATATAGAAGAATTTCGCGGAAAAGTAAACTTAGCATTTGATGGTTTCGGAGAACAATTGCAAATATTTAATAACGATTATCACAAGGAAATGCTCCGACTAAAGGATGCCGGTGTTGGACACGTTGATAATGCACTAAACAAACTGGGAAAAACTAAAAAAAGAAGAGGTCAAATTTCTAGCCGAGAAGTAAAAGGGCAGGTCGCAGTTGCTGCTATTGGCTTCGCTTTTGATGCCTTCTTAAGTATATCCGAAACAAGAAAAAATGCAGAAGAAACCGTAGCACAGCTAAAGCATGATATAGAAGCCATGAAACTAGGGCTCAAAGAAGATGCCCAAATAATAGCTGAAGATTTGTTAAGATTAGCAAAAATTCATTCCAGGATAAAAGGGGTTTTAATTCCTGCAGTGAGAAAGTTTATTAATGAGGCAAACATTATTTATAACCTAAAATTAAAAGATGCCTACTCCAAGATGGTAGAAGGAGGCACTATTGCGGAATTAAGTAGTGAAAACAGAAGGCTGGCTGCAGAAAGGAAACAACTTACTTCAGAAATAGAAGATAAGAAGGAAGGAATAAAAATCTGTGAAAGCGAGATATTAAGGTATGAAGATTTAATATCAGGAATTCAATGGGAGTATAATTTTGTAAATGATAATAAACCCGAGATCCCTATTACATTTCATAATATAATTTCGTTTGGAACAGCAAAAACTAATTATAAAAAACATTTATCCGATTGGGAAAGAATTACTGAGCCCATAAGAACTAAATACAGGGTTTATGTGGATAATTCGAACCAGGAGGAGGAAACTCTGCTAAGATTTAAAGACATACTAAGAAAGCTGGAGAACAGACTAAAAGAAATTGAAAAGCAGCGGGAGGAAAATAAATTAAGGATTGAAGAACAAAGAGTTAGAATTGAAGATTTTGAACCGCAGTTTGAAATTTTTAGTAATGGTATAAGACAATTATCGGCAGCTTCTAAGAATTTTCTGGAACTGGGAATCGCAGAAGATCTTATTAAGAAATCGGTTAAATATCAAAATAATTTGGTTAGCATTTCCGATTCAGAACCATTTTCAATTCCCGATGTATCAGACAATAACATAGATTATTTGAGTGACCAGTACTACCAGATGTTGCTAAAGCTAGAACTTTTGAGCCATACGGAATCTATTTTTAACGGAGAGCTGCTGCAAATAATGGGGGAATCAGGAGGTAAAAAGATAGAATTATTTATTGCTGAAAATATGCAAAAATTGAGAGATCAGGTAACATTTAAAATTCAACAAAAAACCAACCTAGATTCTGAACAGACAATGAGATTAGTGAATCTTGGAGCAGATATATTTGTTAGCATCCTAAAAACACAAAAGATAAAAGCCGAAACAAACTTTTTGCAAGAGTTAAATAAAAAATTGGACCAGGAATTTTTAGGTCGATTTGAAATCTCAGTTGCATCCTTAAAGCAAAGCATAGAAAAGGACCAACAAGAGGCAGAAAATATGGAATCTGCATTGAATGGAGCAATGTCTACAAAAGATCTTTTAAAAGCTTCTGAAGAAATAAAGGACACTATCCCGCAAAGTGTGTAAAGTTAAAATAACAGGGGTTGGACTTTTTAAAGTCTGACCCTTTTTTCATAGATCGTAAGGAACTGATTTAAAATAATGCCCCAGTTCCTAATTGGCATT
>Ga0098069_100597_pt1 | contig 13627 bp, 12 predicted proteins | sample 27_taG_FD_92584 | JGI IMG/M metagenome (GOLD analysis project Ga0098069, IMG submission 92584) | Marine viral communities from Cariaco Basin, Caribbean Sea - 27_WHOI_OMZ | ecosystem: Environmental > Aquatic > Marine > Oceanic | place: Caribbean Sea: Cariaco Basin | collected 2014-11-09 | reverse complement strand
CTTGAAAATTAGAAAAATTAATTTTGCTTTTAAGTAGAAATCCGCCGTCATTTTTAATTTTTATCCGGCTGAGTAATTGTCCGCTTTTTGATCTCCAGGAGTTTAGAGAATTTATATTTTTTTTCCGTTTTGAGTGGAGTCCGGAGCTATGGTTCACAACTTCTTTAATGGGGATTAGAACCAGTATATTACCAAATATTACCAATCCATTTTTTTTCCTATCAATGTGGTAATGGAACAGTTTATAAAAGAATAATTTCTAAAGGTTAAAGGCAAAAAGTTTTGAAAATTGACAAAAAACGGTCTAAGAAAGCCAGTGAAAAATTATCTTCTTTACATGCATTAATGGATATAAAAAACTAAAAAACTTTCTTAGTTTAAAAAGTTTTGTATAATTTTCCATTTATATTTATTGATGGATATAAAAGAAAAAATAATCGCCGGAGCGAGAAAAATGTTTATCAAGTTTGGTATCCGTGGTATGACAATGGATTTTATAGCTGAACAGCTCGGTGTTTCGAAAAGGACTATTTACGAAAATTTTAAAGATAAAGACGAGCTCTTAACGCATTGTATTGAGGTAGGAATGAAAGAACAAAGCAGTAAAAACGAGGAATCAATCAGAAATTCAGAAAATACAATTGAAGCTACTTTTAAGTTTATTAAAAACAGTATCGACACACTAGATACTATAAACCCACTATTTTTCTTCGATATAGAGAAGTATTACCCGAATTTGTGGAAAACAAAAATCATTGAAAATGAGAATCAGAACCTTAATCATATAATCGAATTATTGAACCAGGGAATAGGGGAAGATTTATTTAGAAAAGAAATTAATGGGGATATAGTTGCTAGATTAATCCTGGAACAATTTAAGATGTTAAGCAACCATGAACTCTTCCCTAATGATAAATTTTCAAAAGTGGATGTTTTCGAAAATATTATGATTAATTTTTTGAGAGGAATTGCAACTAGAAAGGGATTGTTATTGATTAAGAAATATAATAGCTGATTTTTTATCAAATCGAGGACTTTAAAAAAGAATAGTTTTATGAGTATTAGTCAAGTTAAAATAACAAATGCCTGCTTAATCCCTTTTTAAAAAAATGGAATAAAAAGTACTTCAGTTGATGATATTGTCTTCACCGCCTCGGAATGTAAAAAAAGACATTTTATCAATTTTTTCTTTATCCGATTATTTGGAGTACGAGGCTTCGATCTTAAATCTATGGTCATAGGCTCTGCAGCCTTACTTGAATGGAAGAGGAATAGATAATTTAAAAGAATACAGGGGCAGTCTGATTTGTTACAATGAGCCTAACGGAATCAAAAAAATATACAAGGAAAAGAGTGCTGAAATGTGAACACTGGAGGCGCGGGCAGGCTTACCTATATAATTAGAGATGAAAAAGAAAGTGAATTGAACAAGTACTCTTATGACGGGATTTTACAAGCAGCAAAAATGCGACATACACTGAAAGTCCTGGAATTAAATCAAATTGTCGGGGAACATAAATAGTACGAATGATTGAATTTTCTGAAATACAGAACAGCTATTATATTTTGCCTCTGGTAGGAATACTTGTTGGCTTGTTTGGAACCATGCTCGGCGGTGGCGGAGGATTTTTCTTTTTGCCAATTCTTACCCTGTTGATTGGAGTGCCCGCACAAACCGCGGTTATTACTTCTCTGGTTGCCACGTTGCCCATCTGCATTGTTGGCTCACTGTCGCATTATTACAAAGGAAATATCGATTTTAAGATTGGGGCGTTGTTTGCGCTAACAGGAATTGCAGGCGCTTTTTTTGGAGCCGAAATTACGAGTAGGATAAGTGCTGAGCAGTTGAAAATAAGTTTTGGAATTTATTCCATGGTGATTGCCTTGAATATTGTGTGGGGAGCATGGCGAAAAAATCAAGCAGAAAAAAATGGAAACGGGCAGAACGAATTATCGCCGTTCGCAAAAAAATCAAAGAGTTCGTTTTTCGGTTTTTTTGCAGGAATAATTACCGGTACCTTTGGAACAAGCGGAACAGCTCCTGTTTTGGCCGGTTTATTTAGCTTAAATATTCCGTTGAAAATGGTAATCGGCACTTCCCTGTTGGTGGTTTTGAGCAACACAATTTTTGCGGTTGGCGCCCACTTTTTGGTCGGAAAAATCGATCTCACACTGGTTTGTTTTTTAACAGCTGGTTCAATCGTTGGGGCGTTAGTTGGTCCCAGGTTTTTATCAAAAATAAAAACCGGCAACTCCGAAAATAAAGTCAGGTATTTATATGCAGCCGTAATGGTTGTGCTGGGTATTTTAATGATAGTTGGATAATTAAAGGGGAATATGTTCAAATATGATTTACACTATTTACTATATAATTCTAATCTATTTTCTACTGGGCGGAGTTGGTTTTTATTTTATAAACCAAAAAAAAGATCCCAACGTTGCACGAAAAAGCTATACTAAATTTGTGACCTATTTTTTCATTATCAATATTTTATTTTTCAGTATTGTCCTTAATCCAATAGCTTTTCAATACTTGTCGGTTTTAATTATTGGAGTTGGTATGTTCGAATTGTTTTGGCTTTTTCATCGATCGGTTTACAAGCATAAAAGGTTTTATTTTTTTTCATTGCTAATCTATGGAATATTTTCAATAGGGTTTTTATTGTTTGCCACTTTGCAAAAAGAGTTAATTCTATTTTCGTTTATCGTACTCTCCATTTTCGATAGTTTCAGCCAAATTACAGGACAACTTTGGGGGCAAAAAAAAATATTTCCAAAAACAAGTCCTAATAAAACCATGGGGGGAGTTATTGGCGGCGGATTAATTGCAATTGGCAGTGCTTTTCTGCTCAAGAGCCTGTATCCTGAGTCTGAATTGAAACTGCTCATTCTAACAATAGGAGTCGTGCTTTTTGCTTTTGCGGGCGATTTGGCAGCTTCATTCTTTAAAAGAAGATTTAATGTAAAAGATTATAGTAAGCTAATTCCGGGACACGGTGGTTTTCTAGACAGGTTCGACAGCTTGATTACTGCCGGGGCATGGGTTGCCTTTTGTGCTCATGTTTTCAAGTTTTAAAAGGTTTAAAAGAAATAGTAGTTAATATAATAAATGGTTAATATTATTGTACTTGCATTTGTTTATTTGGTTGGAATCAGCCTTTTGTTGATTTTCAACGAATTAAATTACCGCCGCCTAAAAATAAAAGGTGAATTCACACGAAAATTTGCACATTTTACTGCAACTCTGGCGGTTGTTCCGTTTCCTTATATTTTTACTTCGCATTGGTATGTGCTTGTTTTGGCAAGCCTATTTTGTGCGGTTTTGTTTATTACTCATCAAATAAAACAGTTAAAATCAATTCATGACATCGAGCGAAAGTCGATTGGAAGTTATTTGTTGCCTTTGTCCATTTACGTCACGTTTTTAATTTCCGATTTAAGCGACGATAAATTTATTTTCATGCTGCCAATGTTGATACTCGCAATTAGCGACCCAATGGCTGCAATTTTAGGAATAAACATTGTAAATTATAATGGCAAAATTAAAATATTCGGGCGTAAATTGTCGAAAACTTATTTAGGCTCGGGAGCATTTTTTGTTTCCAGTTTTATTATAAGCCTTATCGCATTTTATTTTCATTTTAAAGTATTCGACCTAAAAACATTTTGGCTTGCTTTAATAATTGCAGTTACGGGCACATTGGCTGAATTAATTAGCTGGCGAGGCTCCGACAATCTTACCATTCCTTTAAGTATTGTTTTGGTTCTGGTGCTTTTTCTTTAAATTTAAACAGAAACAGATAAATTCATAATAATGAAGAAAATTATTATAAACGGGGCAAACGGATATGTCGCCTCAAATTTCATTAATAAATTGCTTGACCAAAATTATAAAGTAATTGCGCTGGTTAGGTCAAGTTCCAAATACTCATCAGACGAAAGGATGAAAGATGCTCTTTCCGAAACTGGCGAAAGTGAGTATGGGAATACTAAAAACCTGAAAGTTTACAGTTATTCATTACTCGATGACAATTTTTCTATCCCGCAAAAACACATGGAAGACATTTTTAGCGGAGATGTTGATTATTTTCACTTTGCTGCCAGCTTAAAATACGATTTAAAAACAAAGGATGAGATATTTAAAACAAATTTAGATGGGGTTGAAAACTCTATTAAAGTCTATTCCAAATACGCCAAAAAAAGTTCACGTTTCTTTTTTATAAGTACGGCATACTCCTGTGGTATATTTCCAGGTTTATTTAAAGAACAATTTTATGCCAATGAAGATATCTCCAGGTTTAGGAACTATTACGAACTATCGAAAAGGGTTGCTGAAAATATAGTAAAAAAACATATCGACAAAAGCGGTTTGAATGGTCATATCATAAGATTATCACAAGTAGTTGGAAATAATAAAACGGGGGTAACAAAGACAGACTATGGTATTTTCGATTTCGCAAAAAGAATTCACAATCTGGCTTATAAGTACCCAAACAGAACAGTAAGGGTAAAGGTTGACCCTGATTCTACCCAAAATCTTATACCTATTGATACAGTTGTAGGTTACTTAATGAAAACGGTTGAAGTAAACAAGGTGCCTGTAATAATGAACTTTGTTGCTAAAAACCCGATAAAAAACACTCATATAATCAATAGTATTTGTAAACTGTTACCTATAAAAATTATTCCCACCAAAAACATTGACCGTGAAGATATGGATGCCTTAGAAAGGCTAATATCTGTGGGCATGTCATTTACTGGCAGTTATGCCAATACAAACCTATTGTTTGATACGAAGCAACTGGATAAAATTGTTTCGTCAGGTGATAATGAAGTAAATGAGGATACCTTATTTAAAATGATGGAGTATTTTATTAATAAACTTTTGGAAAAAAAGCGTATTGTTTTGAATCTTGACAGTTAGTGTAAGGCAAAGTAATTAGCAACTAATTATATCTTCTCAATTAGTTATATTATTAAATACATGAAACATCCATTAGTAAAGTTTTCTCACACAGGATAATGATTATATGGATGTCACATATGTTCGCAAAACAATAAATTAACAGATGAAAAAAATAATTATTAAAGGGGAAAATGTTTTAAACGTCCCCAACCTACTCAGTCTTTACCGTCTTCTCGCTTTCCCGGTAATTTTGTTTATGGCACTTACCGGGCGCGAGGACTGGTTTGTCGTTCTTTTGTGCATAAACCTGGTTAGTGACGTGCTTGATGGTAACATCGCCCGGTTTTTTAAACTTCAAACAAATTTTGGGGCTGCACTAGATAACCTGGCAGATATCTTCACCTATGCTATGGCTTTATTAGGTTTATTTCTTTTTAAATGGAATGAGATAGAACCTCATGCATGGATTTTATACTTATTCCTGACCGTGTTTCTCTTAAGTTATATCATTGGGTTTTACCGGTTTGGTAAAATTCCGGGATTGCATTTGTACACGGCTGTTTCTGCCGGATATATTCAGGGTATATTCTTTTTCGTACTGTTTGTCTTCGGGTTTTATCCCTGGATGTACTACCTGGCCTTGGGTTGGGGAGTGGTTGCCTATATCGAAAAAATATTTGTATTGCTGAAGCTCGATGACATCAGGATCGGCGTAAAGGGATTGTATTGGTTAATGAAAGAGGAAAATACCAAGTAGTTTAGATCGTATGTTATATGAATTAGTTATCGCTTTTTTGATGGCCTTTATCTGTCTTAATATCAATGCTAAAGAGATATCGGGATATGTGAAGGATTTCAATACCTGCGAACCCTTAGCCTTTTCTAATGTTCTGATTAAAGGTACATCCACGGGAACCATGGCAGATTCAACCGGGCATCTTAGATTGTCGCTCTCAGAAAATATTTCCTTATACATTTCCTCGGTGGGGTATTTCCCTGTACAGGTTCCTGTAAAAGCAATTGCAAACGAGAAGCTGAAGTATAATAACGATTAAAACTCACCTTATACTGAAATTGGCTTCGATGTGATCGATATTTTTAAACTTTTAAAAGTCGAATATGTCCGGCAGTTGGGGAATACGTATATGAATAATGATCTTGTCGATAAGGATGGAATATTTGTTAGGGCAGAAATGAGTTTCTGACTTTAGTAATAGCAATACGATGAAAGAATTAAAAGAAAAAGTCGTGTGGATCACTGGGGCATCTTCAGGAATAGGCGAGGCTTTAGCCTATGCTTTTGCCAGGGAAGGGGCATTTCTGGTTTTAACCGCCAGGAATGGAGCAAAACTGGAAGAGGTGAAAACCAAATGCTTACAAAGTACCTTGAAGTGCTGGATTCAACCCACCGACCTGTTAAAGCTTGAAAAACTACCGGAAGTGGTTAATGATGTATTAAGAAAAACCGGAGGAATTGACATATTGGTAAATAATGCCGGACGCAGTCAACGCTCTATGGCCAAGGAAACTCCTCTGGAAAATGACCGGAGCATCATGGAACTAAATTTCTTTAGCACGGTAGCCCTGACCAAGATGATTTTACCTCATATGGTCAATAGACAGTCGGGGCACCTTGTTGTCATTAGCAGTATCACTGGAAAATTCGGATTCCCCATGCGAACAGCCTACTCGGCATCTAAACACGCTGTTCAGGGATTTTTTGAATCACTGCGAGCCGAACTGGCTAGTGACAACATTAAAGTGACCATCGTTTCTCCAGGGCGTATCAACACCAATATCTCGGTTAATGCATTGGCTGCTAACGGAACTTCTTATAACAGGATGGATGAAGGCCAGGCAAATGGGATGCCGGCAGATCAATGTGCCAGGCTTATTATAAAAGCTATACGGAAAAACAAAAAAGAAATTCTGGTTGGCGGGACAGAGCTGGTCATGATCTATATCAGACGGTTATTCCCTGCCCTTTTCTATAGGTTAGTGACAAAAATCAAAAACTAATAGTCAAAAAATACAATGAACATGAAAAAGAATATTTGTGGCATCCAGCAAATTGGGATTGGGGTAGAAAATGCCCAGGAAGCCTGGAAATGGTACCGAAAAGTATTTGGCATGGACATCAACGTGTTTGAAGATACAGCCACAGCCAAACTCATGAAGCACTATACCAATGGGCAGGAATGTGAACGCTATGCCGCACTGGCCATGAATATGGAAGGGGGTGGGGGCTTTGAAATCTGGCAACACACGCAAAAGACACCAGAACCTCCTGTCTTTGAGGTAAAACTGGGCGATTGTGGAATTTTTGTTTGCAAAATGAAGTGCCGCGATGTAAAAAAGGCTTTTAAAGAACACCAGGAAATGGGTTTAACCATTTTAGGGAACCTTACAGATGACCCACAGGGTAATTTACATTACTATCTAAAGGATCCTTATAACAATATTTTTGAGGTGGTTGAAGAACCAAATTTTTATATGAAGCAAAAATCCTTGACAGGAGGGGTTGCCGGCGTGGTTATCGGTGTATCAAACATAGAAGAAGCGATGAAAGTTTATGCTGATATTTTGGAGTATGACCAAATCGTCTACTCTGTATCTGGCCAATTTCAGGACTTTGCAGCCTTGCCGGGCGGCAATGAAAAATACCGGCGTGTATTGCTGAAACACAGTACTACCAGGACAGGTCCTTTTTCCAAATTATTGGGGCCGACCCAAATCGAACTTGTCCAGCCGCTTGAAAGAGACCCGGATAAGATATTTCGCGACCGGATCTGGGGTGAACTTGGTTACATTCACCTGTGCTTTGATCTGGTAGGAATGGACCAATTAAAAACCGAGTGTGAGAGAAAAGGGTTCCCTTTTACGGTCGATAGTGCCAATAGTTTTGATATGGGAACAACAGCAGGCCATTTTTCATACATTTCCGATCAGGATGGGACTCCAATTGAATTTGTGGAAACGCATAAACTACCTATTATTGAAAAGCTGGGTTGGTTCATGAACCTTAAAGGCAGGAACCCCAAAAAGTCCCTCCCCAACTGGATGGTCAAAACATTACAGTTTAACCGTGTCAAGGATTAACATGAGATTATTGAACAACCACAAAATCTTTGGCAACGATGGAAACATAACGATTCAAGATTCTTAACATCACAATAAAATTATTTTTTGGTTTGGGTTCAAAAGCGTGACGGTGGATGTCATCACGTATGAATGCCATCTATAGAAAAAAACAAATTATCAAAATTATGAGGGAAGGAAGAACTGGAGTTAAAGGGGGATCATTTAGGCCGAAATGCCTGGCACAGTTGGACCGAAATCACTGGCACAGTTGATCGAAAGTAACCAAAAGTCCCATTTTGGCTTTTTCTTCATTCTTTTTATGTCTCCCTTAGGTTTTTCTTTAATTCATGCCAGGCAATGAGATGGAGAGGGAAATATCCTGTTAAAGAAACAAGAAAAGAAAAAGGCCGCCATTGGCGACCTTCATCAGATTTAATTGACGCAAATTATATTTCAGAAAGGATATTTATTTTCAGATATTACTTTTTCGGCAATTGTCTTACGAAGTTCCACTACATTTGGATGGTTTTCGTACTTGGTAAATCTTTTTAAGCCCATCAACATCATTCTTTGTTCATCTCCTTCAGCAAAAGATACAATTCCTTCCTTGGCTTTTTGATTTATAGTGTCAACAGCATGATACAGATACAATTTTGCCATCGCGATTTGCTCTTTTTGAGTATCGGCACCAAATCGATTCACATTTTTTTCTGTTCTCAAGATGGTTGATTCAGCCATGTAGATCTCGATAAGAATATCGGCAGAAGCCAGCAGTAACTGTTGGTGATCTTCAAGCTGAGGTCCAAACTTTTGAACAGCACTACCTGCAACCATTAGAAAAACTTTTTTCAATTTTTTCACCATTTCTTTTTCTTCGGCAAAAAGCTCTGAATAATCTGGTTTATCAAAAGATGGAATTCCTGTAAGTTCTTCTCCAACCTTAGTGGCTGGGCCTAGAAGATCCACGTGCCCTTTCATAGCTTTTTTTACGAGCATCCCTACGCAAAGCATGCGGTTGATCTCGTTCGTACCCTCATAAATACGCGTGATACGCGCATCTCTCCAGGCAGATTCCATAGGGGCATCGGCCGAGAAGCCCATTCCTCCAAAGATCTGGATACCTTCATCGGTACAATTCTGAAGATCTTCTGAAGCTGCCACTTTTAATATTGAACATTCAATAGCGTATTCTTCAACCCCTTTCAATTCGGCTTCCTGGTGGGAATTTCCTTCCTCCTGACGGATAGTAATCCTGTCTTCAATGTTTTTTGCAGCACGATATGAAGCCGATTCCCCTGCGTAAGCTGAAGTTGCCATCTCTGCAAGTTTAGACTGTATTGCACCAAACTGGGAGATAGGGGTTTTAAATTGCACGCGGTCATTTGCATATTTTACTGAAGCATCAATAGATCTTCTCTGGGCGTCAAGACAAGCTCCTGCAAGCTTAATACGGCCCACGTTAAGAGCGTTCATGGCAATTTTGAAACCGTTTCCTCTTTCTGAAAGCATATTTTCTACAGGTACTTTTGTTTCATTAAAAAATACCTGACGGGTAGAGGAGGAGTGGATACCAAGTTTCTTTTCCTCTTCCCCAAGAGAAATCCCATTTGGGTTTTCAGGATCGTATTCAACTATGAAACCGGTGATATTTTTGTCATCTTCAATTCGTGCGAAGACGATCATCATATTGCAGAATCCGGCATTGGAGATCCACATTTTTTGACCTGTTATGCTATAGGATTTTCCATCTTCAGAAAGAACTGCTTTTGTCTTTCCTGAATTTGCATCACTACCTGCTCCCGGTTCTGTCAATGCATAAGCACCAAACCATTCTCCAGTAGCGAGCTTCGGAAGATATTTTTTCTTTTGTTCCTCATTACCATAAAGGGTAATTGGAAGCGTTCCAATCCCCGAATGTGCCCCAAAAGCAGTCGAAAATGATCCCGTAGCTCCCGAAATATAATCTACTACCAGCATGGTAGTGACAAATCCCATTCCTAGTCCGTCGTACTCTTCGGGCACCGAAACTCCCAAAAAGCCCATTTCCCCGGCCTTTTGCATTAATTCTTTTGTGAGGTCATAATTCTTCTTTTCGAACTCTTCTCTCTTCGGCATTACTTCCCGATTCACGAATTCCTGTACCGATTCGCGCATCATTTTTTGCTCATCAGAGAAATCTTCGGGAGTGAAAATATCCTCTGCTTTAGTTTCCTTTACTAGAAACTGCCCCCCGCGAAGGAGATCTTCTTTGTTGCTATCTGTTTGTGTGCTCATCTTTATGTAATGTTTTTATTAGATATTGCTGTATTGAGTCAAGAACCAAGAATCAAGAGTCAAGACTTTTTATCGAGACCATCAATAAAACCGGAGATCATTTTTTGCAGATCCTGCACTTTTGTTTCCAGTTCCTGAAATTGTTTTTCATTAATATACTTTTCGTTATAAGCAACGATCAATTGCGTTTCCCATTCAAAAGCAGATCCCAAACTGTTGTCTAAGTATTGGGAAAAATGCTTATCAGTTTTTTTACTTGTCCCTTCTGCAAATATTTGAAGGAATGGAGACTCCGCACCGAATTAGCTGAGTGACAAGATTATATTTTTCAATATCTGGAAAGTTTTTACCACTTTTTATATGAGTTGGACCATGTTCATTCCTTCCTGCCAAATCTTCATTTTTTTAAAATTGTGCCTTCCCATATTAATCTTGGTTCTTTTCTTGGCTCTTGTCTCTTATCTCTTGTTTCTCTTTACGACAAAAACTCAAAAACTCCCGCGGCTCCCTGTCCTGTTCCTACGCACATGGTGACCATTCCGTATTTATTTTTCAGGTCGCGTTTGCGCATTTCGTCAAACAACTGAACAGAAAGTTTAGCTCCTGTACATCCCAGCGGGTGACCCATCGAAATAGCTCCTCCGTTAGGGTTCATGCGATCCATATCCAGTCCCAATTCCCGAATTACTGCGAGTGACTGGGAGGCAAAAGCTTCATTAAGCTCGATCAACTCAAGTTCGTTCTGCTGAATCCCAGCCTGTTTCAAAGCTTTAGGAATTGCATGAACCGGTCCTATTCCCATTATTCTTGGTTCAACCCCAACTGCCGAATAGCTAACAAGCCTTGCAACAGGCTCCAGGTTTAGTTCTTTTACCATTTCTTCGCTCATCACCATTACAAAAGCAGCACCATCACTCATTTGAGAAGAGTTACCAGCGGTCACGCTTCCACCTTCCTCAAAAACGGGACGTAATTTTGCTAATACCTCTTTAGAAGTATCGGCTCTTGGACCTTCGTCTTTATTGACGGTATAGGATTTTGTTTGTTTTTTGCCATTCTCGTCCACATAAGTTTGATCTACTGTGATGGGAACGATCTGGTCCTGGAAACGGTCTTCTTTTTGGGCTTTTAGAGACTTCTGGTGAGAGTTAAATGCAAACTCATCCTGATCCTCACGCGATACCTTATATTTTTGAGCAACTGCTTCCGCTGTTAATCCCATTCCCCAGTAATAATCTTCTTTTCCGGCTTTTGCCAGTTTATAATCGGGAACAGGTTTATAACCTCCCATGGGGATATAGCTCATGCTTTCTGCACCACCTGCAATTATACAATTAGCCATTCCGCTTTGGATTTTTGAAGTGGCAATTGCTATAGTCTCCAATCCTGAAGCACAATAACGGTTCACGGTCATCCCGGGCACATCCTCGGTCTTTAATCCCATAAGAGAAATAAATCGCCCCACGTTAAGCCCTTGCTCGGCTTCGGGCATCGCGTTCCCCACGATCACGTCATCAATGCGTTTTTTATCAAATTCGGGCAGCTTATCCATCATAAACTGGATAGTTTCTGCCGCTAATTCATCTGGCCTTTTAAATCGGAATACCCCCCGCGGTGCTTTTCCCACTGCAGTTCGGTATCCTTTTACGATGTAAGCTGTTCTATTCATTGTATATTGTATATTGTATTTTGTATAATGTATTTTGTCTTTTTTTCGATTACAATGTAGATTGTAGTTTAATGATCATGTTTTGAATATAATGTACCTCCTTCTCAAGAAATTCAAAATCATTTTCTGATATAAAACCAAGGTTTTTGCAAATGATCAATTGGGTTTCAAACTCAAAAGCTGAGCCTAATGCTATCCCTAGAAAATTTGCGAAGTCTTTATTGGTTTTTCGGCCGCAGCCTTCAGCAATGTTGGAAGGAATTGAGACTGCCGATCTTCTTATTTGAGAAGTAAGTCCATAAAGCTCCTCTTTAGGAAATGTACCACTCTTGCGATAGGTCTCCGTGACGAGATCAATTGCCTTCTGCCAAACCTTTAGCTCCTTAAAATAGTTCATATTTCTTCATTTTACAGTATACAATCTACATTATACACTATACGATTAATTCCTAAGAGGTTTACCTTTTTGAAGCATATGCTGCAATCTCTCCAAAGTTTTTCTTTCACCTGTTAAAGAAAGGAATGCTTCTCTTTCTAAATCGAGCAGGTATTGTTCACTTACATAAGAATTTTCAGAAAGATCACCTCCGGCCATTACGTAAGCCAGTTTGTTGGCGATCTTTTTGTCGTGTTCGCTAATATATTTTCCGGCATACATCTGGTCTGTACCTACTAAGAAGGCACCCAGTGCTTGTTTACCTAATACCTTAATATCTTTTCTCATAATAGGCCTGGTATAACCGTTCTCTGCCATGAGCAGCGCATGCTTTTTAGCAATTGCCAGCTGGCGATCTGGGTTAATTACCACAATGTCTTTTCCTTTCTGAAGAATATTCAGATCGTAAGCCTCGTAAGCTGAAGTTGAAACCTTTGCCATACCAATAGTGAGGAAATGTTCCCGAAGTCGGTTCAACTCCACATCATCTTTTTGGAAAGTATCGGCAGCACGTACGGTCATCTCTTTAGAACCTCCACCGCCGGGGATAACCCCAACTCCAAATTCTACAAGTCCGATGTAAGTCTCGGCTGCAGCGACCACTTTATCTGCGTGTAATGAAAGTTCACATCCACCACCCAAAGTCATAGCGTGAGGCGCTGCAACCGTTGGGATAGAGGAGTAGCGCATTCTCATCATGGTATCCTGGAAATATTTTATAGCCATATTCAGCTCATCATATTCCTGCTCCACGGCCATCATGAAGATCATCCCGATATTGGCTCCTACAGAAAAGTTTTTCCCGGTGTTGGCTACAACTAGCCCCTGGTATTCTTTTTCAGCAAGATCAATGGCTTTGTTGAGTCCGTCGAGAACGTCGCCGCCTATAGAATTCATCTTACTTCGGAATTCCACATTCAAGATGCCGTCGCCAAGGTCTTCAACTACAACTCCGCTGTTGCTGAATACTTTTTTGGATTCCCTGATATTATCCAGAATAATAAAAGCATCCTGCCCCGGGATCTTCCTGTATTCTTTGGCAGGAATATCGTAATACCATGTATTACCATCCTTAACGGTATAGAAGCCTTTATATTCTTTTTCAAGCATTTCGTTTACCCAGGCTGCAGGCTCTCTGCCTTCAGCTTTCATAATTTCAATACCTTTTTCAACACCTATGGCATCCCAAATTTCAAACGGACCATGTTCCCAGCCATAACCGGCTTTCATGGCGTCATCTATTTTGTAGAGTTCATCGGTG
>Ga0098069_100592_pt1 | contig 13692 bp, 12 predicted proteins | sample 27_taG_FD_92584 | JGI IMG/M metagenome (GOLD analysis project Ga0098069, IMG submission 92584) | Marine viral communities from Cariaco Basin, Caribbean Sea - 27_WHOI_OMZ | ecosystem: Environmental > Aquatic > Marine > Oceanic | place: Caribbean Sea: Cariaco Basin | collected 2014-11-09 | reverse complement strand
GAACACCGTTTTGAGCTCCTTTTCCTACTCCCACCATTACCGACATTGGGGTAGCCAGGCCAAGCGCACATGGGCAGGCAATAATCAATACCGCGATGGCATTTACCAAAGCATATACATATTGAGGCTCGGGACCAAAAATAGCCCAGATCACAAACGTAAGGACTGAAATACCCACCACGATAGGTACGAAATAAGCCGAAATCCTATCGGCTAGTTTTTGGATAGGCGCCTGAGACCTGCTGGCATCATTTACCATCTTTATAATTTGGGAAAGCAGGGTTTCATCTCCCACTTTTTCGGCTTTCATGGTAAAACTTCGGTTTCCATTAATGGTTCCCGAACTCACCTTATCTCCCTCTATTTTATCTACCGGAATAGGCTCTCCCGTTATCATAGACTCGTCTATGCTGGAATTCCCGTTTTCAATAATTCCATCTACCGGAATTTTATCACCGGGTTTCACTCTTAGAATATCGCCCGTATGAATTTCTTCTATAGAAACTTCTTTTTCTTCGCCATCAACTACTTTAATCGCTTTATTTGGAGCGAGTTTCAGTAATTCTTTTATTGCAGAATTTGTTTTGCTATGCGCACGGGCTTCCAAAACCTGCCCAAGTAAAACCAGCGTTAGAATAACCGTAGCGGCTTCAAAATAAACGTGTACCGTTCCACTTTCAGTTTTAAACTGTGCAGGGAAAAAATCTGGAAATATCAATCCGAAAACACTAAAGATCCAGGCCACTCCTGCCCCAATTCCTATTAGCGTAAACATATTTAGGTTCCAGGTTTTTACAGAACGCCACGCACGTTCAAAGAACATCCAGGTAGCATAAAAAACAACTGGCAGGGAAAGACCAAACTGAATCCAGTTCCAATATTGTTGATCTAAAATTTCATAAAGTGGATTGTCCGAAATCATTTCAGACATCGCGATAATAAAAATAGGCAGCGTAAAGGCTACGGCTATTTTAAATTTCTTAAGCAGTTTTTTGTAAGATTTACTTTCCGAAGATTCTTCGGGTTCCTTGGGCACCAGGTCCATTCCACATTTGGGACAGGAACCGGGACCGTCCTGCTCCACTTCGGGATGCATTGGGCAGGTATATGTTGTAGCTTGTGGTTTTAGGCTGGCTTCTTCTACCAAATCCATCCCGCAAACAGGGCAGTCTCCAGGCTTATCGTAAGTTTTATCACCTTCGCAATGCATTGGACAATAGAAAACGCCCGTGCCTTCACCTTTAGGTTTTTTCTTTTTTGGTTTTACTTCTTCTCCAAGCTCGTGAATTTGATAATGCCCGCCATCATCCTGTAATGCTTGCTGCAGTTTTTCTAGTGGAATATTCTCTTCAAAAAAAACCTTGGCTTCAGCCTTTTCCAGATTTACTTTTGCTCTATTTACTCCTTCAACTTTATTCAATGTCGCTTCCACATGGGCGCTACAGCCTTTGCAGGTCATCCCACTTACAGAGTAGGTTTGTGGAACCTCATCGGCTAAATAAATTTCATAATTACTATTTTCAAGGGCAGCCTGGAACTTTTTAAGTTCAATATGCTTTTCCATCTCGATCTCAGCACTGGCTTTTTCGAGATCTACTTTAGCATTAGTAACACCTTCCACGTTCTTTAAGGAATTTTCAACGTGGGCTCTGCACCCCATGCAGGTCATCCCGGAAATTTGATAGTTATGTTTCATAAATATTATTGAAGAAAAAAGACTGTTTGAATTTTTAGTTTTAATTACGTCATGCTAAACTTGTTTCAGCATCTAGGTGGTAAAAAATTATAACCTGAAACAAGTTCTGGTTGACGTCTAATAGGAAAAATTCAAACAGCCTTAAAAAATTAAGTTTATGCTAAATAAGCTTCGCAAGCTTTCACGCATTCACGACAAGCTTTTGCGCATTCCTGGCAATGATCGTGATCGTGTTGTCCACATTCATCTGCACAGGCATTACAAACTTCGATACAATATTTTACAAGTCCGTCTACATTTTTATAATCTGTAGCCAAAACCTGGTTAAGGCTGCTACAAACCTCTGCACAAACCTTATCGGTTCTAATGCAATCTTTCATCATTTTCACATTGTCTTCATCCAGACAGGCATCTGCACAATAATTACAATGGTTAATGCAATTTCCCAATGCTTTCAGCATTTTTTCATTTCTCATAATATTGGTTTTTACTGGTTTAGCACGAAATTATATACTAAAAACCGAAATGAGTTTTAAAATTATGGTAAGAAGTTTTAAGAAAATGGGAAAAGATGCTGATCATATAATTTTGATTTCGAAGCATCCCGAATCTTTCGCGACGGTACATTCAATCTCGATTATCGAGCAAAAGGCCACTAATTCACGAATTAATTAGAAATACAAGTGGAAAAATTATTCCACAATAAATCAAGCTTCCTCGTTAGGGTTGAATCAAATTTAATTTCTGGAAAACATTCGTGTATTTGTGGCAAAAATCCTCTTAAAGTTTATCCAGAGACTTACGGTCCTGATGCTGTGATTTAAATTGAGAAGGGTTCATGCCTGTTTCCTTTTTAAAGAAGGTAGAAAGATAAGCGGCACTGCCAAAGCCCATTTTATCGGCAATTTCTGAAATATTCAATTCGCCATATTCCAAAAGCTCTTTAATGCGTTCTGCTTTTATTTTATTTTGAAAACTTTGAATACTGTGTCCCTCTGCTTTCGAGAAAATGTTGGTGAGATGACTGTAATCGTAATGCAGTTCTTCGCTTAGAACTTCAGAAAGCTTTTTGTTTCCCGAATCTTTATGTTCGTAAACCAATTCGATAATCAAAGATTTTATATCGGTTACAATTTTGTTATTTCTTTCGGCTACAATTTCAAATCCGTTTGCATTAAGTTCCTCTTCCAAACCCTGAAATTGAGCTTCAGAAAGTTCATTTTCAAATTCAATCCTGCCCAAACTTATGTTTCTATAATTAAGATTTTGCTGTTGCAAAGTCTTCTCAACACTCATTAGGCAACGGTCACAAACCATATTCTTTATATGCAGGATGTTTTCTTTCAAAATAGTTTTTTCAGTTAAAAATCCTGCAGGGTTTTAAAAACCCTGCAGGAATATTTATAATTATTCAATTGTTGCTTCTACCCTACCGCATTTCAGCATTTTATTTCCGTAGTAAGGATTAAAAATATCTTTTGAATTGGAAAACCAATAGTCTCCTTTTCCTTCAAAAGCCATTGGGCAATATTGCTTGTAAATTGCTCCAGTTTCCAAAGCATTCATTAACACAGGCTCCATTGCTTCTGTAAGTTTAGAAAAAGCCTCACGCTGTTTATTCACATTGTCGCTTTCTGCAATGGTATTTGCTATAGCCGCTATACCTTCATTCTCGCTGGCTTTTTCTGCGAGTTCTGCAGCTTTTTCACCGGCGGTTTCAGCATCTGTATTAACAAAGGCATCCTTAATCTCTACATACAAGGTATAGATTTCTGCGGTGTTTTCATCTTTAAATTCGGCTTGCATTTCTTCGCCCTTATAAGTTTCTACTTTAGCCTGTTCATCTGGCTGGTGCATTTCATTCTGCATAGGCTCTGGTGCATCCTCTTTATTTTCCTCATTCTTACAGGAAAATATTACCATACTTCCAGCGATAAGGCTAAGCATTGTAAGGCTTCTAAGATTTCTTTTCATTGTTTTGATTTTTAATATATAATTTAATTTGAGGTTTAAAGGTTTAATCCTTAATGTTAATTCGGTTGATATTTGCCGTCCCAAAGACCAGCACAAAGAAATAGAGAATTGTTTCCAAAATTACTAAGAATTTGGCCGATAACGACAAAGGCACAAAATCACCATAACCAACAGTAGAAAACGAAATTAGCGAGTAATAGAAAAACTCAAAAAATAAGAATATTGAGGGTTCTCTAAAAATCAAATTCGTTTTAAAGTTAGCTGCTTCGTTCAGGTAAAGCGCATAATAATCTGACGCAAACGAAAGCACAATAAGGCTTATTATTAGCGTAAAAAGGCTTAAAACGTGCTCTAAATAGTGACTATCTCCCAGTATTTTGCTTAACTGTGTGAAAGTAATTCTTACTATTAAAAATGCCTTGGTAATCGCAATGGCAATGATGAGCCATTTCCAGGCTTCATTATCTAATGATTTTGGCAGAAATAATACATAAAGAAAAGCAAGAACTACTACTATCCCCAGGGTCCAACCTGCTTTAGAAAACAGTTGACCATAAAACTTCTTATCAGCTTCTTTTTTATCACTCATTTATATCTTATTTCTATTTTTTCTAAAAACTCAAAGAGTTTCTTCATTTTGCGTAATTTTTCTTTTTATGCTTTTAAATTTCTCCATTTTTGAAACCCTTACTTTTACATTTTATCCTGGTGAGCTTTCATTTTCGCTTTCATCTTCTCCATGAGTTCAGGATTTTCGTGTAGAAACTGGATCATTTGATCCATCATTTTATCTGCCATCTCAGGATTAGACTTCATTTTTTGATGCATTTCCTGCATCATTACCTTTCTGATTTCAGGATCATTCATCATCTTCTTTTTCATTTTTTTCTGCATCTTTTGTTCCATCTTCTGTTGCATTTTGGGAGCCTTCTCCATTTTTTCCTGTTTCATTTTCTGCATTTCCTCCTTCATTTCAGGATTATTCTTCATTATTTCCTGAATTTTTCCACTCTCCATCATTTGCATATGATCTTTAAGCAGCCACATATCTGCCGGCGGATTCGCATGAGCTACTTCCATAAACTCCATGAATTTAGACTCGTCGTTAACAATTTCCCTGTAAACGTTATTTCTAAAATCATTTTCTGTCAGCGCCTCTGCTGCAGTTTTGTTGGTTCCACAACTACTTAATAATAATCCAAAAATGGACACAAACGTAATTCTCAATACAATATTCATAATTTCTAATTTTTGATTTCTATTTTATTTTTTTTAAAATCTTAAGGACAAACCTCCTCCGGCACCAAAGCGATTGTCATAACTTCCCATCAGCGAAAAGTTTTTAGAAAGAAAATATTCCAGTCCGGCGGTCCAAACCTGTTCGTCTTCAAAATTCTTTCCTGGTTCAAGATCGTTAACCCAACCAAAATCTGCTTGAAATTCATATTCTCCAAATAATACTAGCCGAGGGAAGATCATAATTTCCCTGGCAAGACTAATTTGAGGCCTCAACTTATTATCTAGACGAAGGTCTAAAGCAAACATATATGGAGTAAAATACCTGATCCCTCCAATCGCTGTAGTACTAAGTTCATCCATGCTATCTTCCATTTCGTTCTCCACATTTACCCCTCCAAAAAGTCGAACCCAGTCATAAAGGTAATATTCATAGGTGAATTCAGCTTCAAGGTTCTGGTTCCAGCCGTATTCAGCCAAAGCAGTAAATTGATTTCTTATATTTGAACTCACCACATTAAGCTCTGTCATGTGGGATGCAGCATCTAACATTCCCCAGGTATAGAATTTATTCGTTTCCTGGACTAAATTACTTTGAGGAAAGGGCTTCATTCTTTCGTCCCTTTTGGTATCATAACTTACCACTCTTGCCATACCTGAATCCAGATGATACAAGATGTGGCAATGTAAAAACCAGTCTCCATACTCATTCCCGTAAAATTCGATAGTCACTTCCCGCATTGGCGGCACATTAACCGTATGTTTTAAAGGTGAATATTCCCCATTTTCATTTATTACCCTAAAAAAGTGGCCGTGCAGGTGCATAGGGTGGTGCATCATGGTAAGGTTATTAAAAGTAATTCGGGTAACCTCATCGCCTTCAATTTTTATTTTATCTGATTCCGCCAAAGGCACCCCGTTTAAACTCCACACATAACGAGACATATTCCCTGTTAAATTCAGAAGAATATCTGTGACCGGAATATCTTCATCGTAATCCGTCTTTACAGGAGCTTTCAAATAATCATAATTATATTCTGAAAACATATCCATACCACCAGATTCTTCCTCTTCCATATCTTTCATCTCATCCTTCTGCATATTTTTTTCAGAAGAATCAGTCATTTTCATAGTGTCTTTCTCCATTTTCATTTTGGAATGATCCATCCCTGACATCGCGGAATCTTTCTCCATATCCATCTTCATATTAGCATGGTCCATTCCATCCATTTGCATTCCCCATTTCTCCTTAAGTTCATAAGGATCTGGGTTACCGGGGTTAAATTGCATTGCAGGTGCGCCCATTCTCATTTTCATCTTAGCCATTTTCTGCATCATCCCAATTTTATCTGGTCTTGGCACATCGGGAGCGGGAAGAACTCTACCGGTACCAAGATAAGCTGAAGCCGTACCCGAACCATCCTGAGCCATAATTTTGAATTCTATTTTTCCCTCTTCAGGAATGGTTACGATAAAGTCATAAGTTTCTGCAACACCTATAAATGTTTTATTCTTTTTAACCGGCACTACATTTTTTCCATCGGCAGAAACCAACGTAGGCATATTACCTCCAAAAGTCATCCAAAAAGATGTAGAGGCTGCACCATCTATAATACGCAGTCTAACCTTTTCCCCAGGTTTAAATTCGGGATATTCTATTTTTTCTTCCCCATTAATGAGGAATGCAGGATAGTAAATATCAGCAATGTCAGCACCTTCCATACGTTGCCTCCAAAAATTGATTTGCGCTCCTAAAGCACCCCGCTTAATTACCTGGTTTAAAGGTGTAGCAGTTCCTTTTTTAATATTGTACCATTCGGTTCCTCTTTTCAGGAATCTAAGGACATCCTTGGGTTTTTCATTAGTCCAGTCTGAAAGTACCAATACCAGATCTTTATCATAATCCAGTTCCTTTTCTTTGGGATTTATCAATAAAGAGCCATACACCCCGCTTTGCTCCTGCAGCATGGTATGCGAATGGTACCAATAAGTACCATGTTGTTTTATTTCAAATTCATATTTAAAAGTAGTACCAGGTTTTATTGGCGGGGTGGTTAAATAAGGCACCCCATCATAGAAATTAGGCAAGAGCATCCCGTGCCAGTGGATAGAGGTCTCCACATCCATTTTATTTTCAACATAAATTACGGCATACTCACCTTCGATAAATTCGAGAGTGGGCCCGGGAATACCTCCATTTACGGTCATCCCCATGGTTTCTTTTCCTTCGGCCTTGGTTACCTTTTCCTGGTCTATAGTAATTTTATATTCGCGTACGGGCAGGTTATTTACATTCCCCTCTACCGAAGCCTCCGTCTCCTGTTGAGCATAGGAAAAAAAACCGAAAAGCACGAATACTAAAGACAAATAACCTTTTCTTTTCATCATAACAAGGTGTATCAGATTATTTTAAAAATATTCAGAGCGTTTAAAAAGCTTTGAAAATATGGCTAGCATTATCTACTCCTCCTCATTCTCCAAACGGTATATTATCTTTTTCATTTGAGCAATTTCCCTTTTCTGAGCTTCAATAATTTCTTTAGCCAATTTTTTAGTTTCGGGATCCTGAAGATCGGCTCTTTTACTGGTTAAAATAGCGATAGAATGGTGAGGAATCATCGCTTTCATATATAAAACATCACCAATAATTGGACGTTGTGCTCTTACCAAACCTAAGGCCGAAACGAATAAGACAAGACTCCCCAAATAAATGGCAATATTTTTTTTCTTGTTTTTATACATTTTAAGCATAAGAGAAAGCATAATTACTGCCATCGCTGAAATTCCCAGGCAGGTCATATAAAATCGCGTAAGGCTAAAATATACGTGATCAAACTCGTAAGTATTGAAGTACATGGTGATGTACATCGCCAAAAAGGAGAGACCAAGCATTAGAAAAAATCTAACGTAATTACTTCCACCCTTTTTGTGTTGTTTTTTATCTTCTGTATTCATCTTATTAAGTTTTTGGTTGGTTAAGGTTTTTTATTTTTTAATTGTCTTTTTTACGGCACCACAATTAGGCATCTTATCACCGAAATATGGGTTGTTTATTTCTTCGATATCAGCATACCAGTAAGCTCCTTTATTGTTAAAAGCCATAGGGCAGAACTTTTTATAGATAGTACCACCGGAAAGTGCATCTTCAAACATAGGCCCCGCTTTATCTGTAAATGCTGCGAATAACTCCCTTTGTTTTTCCAGGTCTTCGGTTTCAGACAATTCCTGGGCCATAGCTTTCATATCTGCACGCTCTTCCGAAAAGGAGGCAACCATACTTTTAGCGATATCCTGAACCTTGTTGGCATCAGCATTGGTTAAAGCTATTTTAATTTCCAGGTAGTTATGCCATATTTTTCCTGTCATCCCATCTATAAAATCCTGATCGGCAACATCTGCTGTTTTTTCTTCCGCTTTTTTAACCTCTTCAGGGGTGTCTATTTCAACCGATTGTTTCCCTTTGTTATCTACACAGGAAATTAGAGGGATCGTCATTAAGAAGATCACTCCAAAATTTAAGAGTATATTTTTCATTTTTGACTAGGTTTTGGTTGAACTCTAAATTACGGACAAATAGCTCAATAGCTTATCATATTTTGATAAAGCTTCTATAAAATTTGGTCTAAAGAATTCCTAAAATTTTGATTTAGAGCCTTATATTCGGTAAGATTCATTCCTGTTTCAGATTTAAATTGCCTTGACAAATGGTTAGCATTACTGTAATCCAGCAGTTGACTTATTTCCGTAAAATTATATTCACTGGTTTGAATAAGTTCTTTCACTTTTTCAATTTTTAATTTTATAAAATACTTCTCTAAAGTAGTATTTTCGGTATAGGAAAAGATCCTGCTCAATCGTGAATAATCACAATTGGTTTTCTCTGATAAATAGCTTGATAAGGTGCCTGTTTTTTCTATTGGCAACTTTTGCAGAAGGCGTATTAAACTAAGTTTTACCTTTTCCACTAAGATTCTATCGGTACTTTCGATTAACTGAAACCCGTTTTCATTCAGAACATTATACAATTTGCGTGCATCTTGCTCTTTATCAAGGCTTTTATAGACCACCCGGCCCAGTTCTACCTCAACCACTTCAACGCCAGCTTCAAGCAATTCGTTTCTCACCACCTTTATACATCGGTCGCAAACCATATTTTTTATAAAAACCTTTACAAGCATTTTCTGTTAATTTTATTTAGCCCAATTATGCGGCCGTCTTACAATTTTCTTTGAGTATCTCCGCAATTCATCATCACCTCTCCGAAATAGGGATTTCTAATTTCTTCTGAAAGACTTAACCAATCGGCTCCCTCATTGTTATTTACCATAGGGCAATGTTGAATATAAAGCGGTTTTTCCAGCGTTTCCATATTGGCAGCGAAAGCAATTATGTTTTCTGAAAGCACTATAAAGTGATCTCGCTGGTTTTCTATATCGTCATTTTCTGAAATAGCCTCAAGCATACTCCTAATCTTTTTTAGATGCTCAGTTTCCATTGCTCCAAGATTAGTTTCTTTGAGGCCATTGACCTCCTGAAGCATTTTGGAGGCAGCCGTTTTAGTCCCTTCAACATTGGTGTTTACAAAAGCATCTTTTAAATCAAAATAAGCAGCTAACACAGGCTTAAAGTCTTTTTGAAAGCTTTCGGGTAAATTCATTTGCATTTTAGCAGCATCCTCCTCGCTTTTCCCCTGATTCATCATAGACTTTTTGCCTTGCAATTGCGCCGCGGCATCTACGGTGAATGTTCCGTGAGCTACAATTTCTTCGCCCGCTTCAAGACCAGATAATACTTCATACGTATCACCTAAAGTGGCCCCTAGTTCTATTTCGCGCATTTCAAAAACCGGTTTATCACGACTGGTCTTCACATACATCAGCGAACGTTCTCCGGTCCATAAAACGGCAGTTTTTGGAATGCTCAAAGTAGATTCCTGTTCCTGCCCGGCATTCCTTTCTAGGTTTGCCTTAACAAACATTCCGGGTTTTAAATTTTCATTCTTATTATCCAAAACTGCCCTTAGCCTAAGCGTTCTGCTAGCAGTATTCAAAACCGGGTCTATAAAAGAAATGGTAGCTTCCAGTTCCTTATCGAGATAGGCATTCGTGGTTACCTTGATCTTTTGACCTTCCCCCAAACCGGAAATCTGATTCTCATACGCATCAAAAACCGCCCAAACCGAATTCAAATTTGCCAGCTTAAACAAAGGCTGTCCCTGTTCAACATAATCTCCCTCCTGTACCAATTTTTCAGTAACCGTTCCCGATACTGTTGCAAAAACCGGAAAGTTCTCCTTTACCCGGCCGGCTTCTTCAATAGAATTTATTTGCGCGTCTGATAATTTCCATAATTTTAGTTTGTTTCGTACAGCATTATAAAGCGCCGGTTGACTTTCCTTCATTTTTGCTGCTGTAAGCAATTCCTGTTGTGCGGCAACAAGTTCTGGGGAATAAATAGTCGCCAAAAGCTTGCCCCTATTCACATTTTCACCGGTAAAACTAACATTAAGGCTTTCTATTCTTCCTGCAAAATAGGCTACCTGCACCGCATTGGCTTCTTCATTTACCTGGATCTTACCTGATAGAGTAAGGGTATTTTCAACTTCTCCCCCTCCCCCAACAGTAATGGTTTGAATATTGGCCAGAGCCATAGCATTGTTGGTCATTTGGAACTCATCTGCCCCTAGGCCATCGGCATTAGCATCTGCAGGAATAAGTTCCATTCCGCAAATAGGGCAATCACCGGGTTCGGGTTGCATAATCTGTGGATGCATAGAACAAGCCCACATTTGAGAAGTTTCTCCTTTATGCTCATGTTTCTCTGCCACTTCAGTTTCTTGCTTTACGCTTTTCACGTCTCCTGTTCCAAAGAAAAGATACCCCAGCACCAGGCCACTGATAAGGATTAGGATATAAATGATATATTTTTTCATTTTTTAAATATTACTTGTTCTATTATTTCTGATATTTCTATCTAGCTAAACCTTGTCGTAGCTTGACAAAAATTATTTCTAACCTATTTACTTAGGTAATTGATTACCGCAGCTTGCATATAATAGTTCTTTACGGATTCGATAAGACCGATTTGAAATTTTAGCTGTAATTCCTGTATTTCCAGCACATCATTAAAATCAATTGTCCCCGTTTCATAGCTTTTTACCAGGATCTCTTCTGCATCTTTCGCCTGCTCTAAATTTTCAATAAAAGTATTCGCAGACATTCTTGCCGAATTTCTAATGCTCACGGCTTCTTCTAACCTGGTTTGTAAAAGATTTAAGCGTTGGTCTTTTTGTGCCTGTAATTCCTTTTGTCGAAGTTCATTTTGCTTTGTAACCGACTTATATTTACTGTTGAAAATGGGAATAGAAACCGAAACCATAGGCATTAGAATATCCTTTCCGTTATCGGCTAAGGCCATATCGGTACGGTCTGCAACGCTTACATAATCTACCCCGAAACCCAGTTTTGGCGCCGCATCTTTAAGATTTAATTTTTCAGCTTCTACTACCGATTCATAGAGTTTGTCGAATTTCAATAATTCCGGGTGCACCTCAGCTACTCTTTCCTTCTCATCAGTTTGAGTCGGAATAAAAAGGGAATCAACCACTTCTACTGAAAGATCTTCTTCCCGGTTCAGCAGATTATTAAAGAGCACTTCTTCCGCATTAAATTCCTGTTCCAGACTTTCCTTTTGCTGGGCCAGATCATTTTGGCGCATTTGAAGCCTTAACACATCTACCGCTGAAGCACTGCCCACTTCAAGGGAATTAAGCGCCAGCTCGTGAAAGGTTTCCAATAATTCTATATTCTCCTGTAAGATTTTTTGTTTAGCCTCGTTCGCATATAATCGGTAGTAAGCCTGGGCTACACTGAGGGCCAGTTGGCGCTTAGCGACAGCTATCTCTACATATTCTGCATCTGCGATAGAACCTGCATAATTTTCCCTTGCGGTAATAGTTCCAAACCATGGAAGCATCTGCCTAACGGAAAGTCTTAATTTTTGCGGACCGGTTCTGGTTTCTGGTTCACTTACGAAATACCCAATTCCAAACTCGGTATCAGGGTATGCGTTCACCTCATTGATCTTTTCCTCTGCAATCTCATATTTCAAATTAAAAGACTGGATCTGCGGATTATTCTCTTCAGCCACCTGAATATAAGACTCTAATTGCTGGGCATTGGAGTTATAGGTTAAAAACGAAAAGTGAAGAGTGAAAAGCACGAGAAGGCTTTTAAGGCCTAATTTTCGTACTTCGATATGTCCAATGAATTTTATTTGAAAAATTTTCATCTTACTAAATTTTAGATTTGGCGGTTTTAATGGTACTCACCAACATAGCTACCAATTCCTTGCAGTTCACCTGAAGATCCTTATGAACTGAATACTCAATAAACTCTGAATCTTTCAATAAGTCTAACCAATAAATTGTCTCGTTTGCCTCTTTTAAAGCAATGCTCATTTTATGAATAAAGTCTTTTTTACTTTCTGCAAATTCTGCTTCTCGAATAAGCGCACCGATTGCTGTTCCACTTCTTAGAATTTGTTTACTTATCACAAACTCCTTTTTCTCATTAACAATTATTTTATGTCTCTGAATAACCAAAAGAGCAAACGAATAGCTTTTATCTCTTAAAATACTTTTAGCCATAATTGTAAATTTTTAGTTGATCACTTTTAGTTTTTAACTTTTAACTGACTTTCCTTTCTCCAACTAAAAAGTACCGGCACCACGAAGAGTGTTATCAATGCAATGAGCATTCCTCCAAAAGCAGGTATTGCCATTGGGATCATGATATCACTACCTCTTCCGGTTGAAGTTAGAATTGGTAGTAAAGCAAGGATCGTTGTAGCCGTGGTCATCAAACAAGGTCTTATCCGTTTTTCACCTGCTTCTATTACAGATGCTCTTACCTGGTCTTTAGTTTCAGTTAGATTTTTATCGAAAGTTTGGGTAAGGTAAGTGGCCATAACCACTCCATCATCGGTCGCAATTCCAAAAAGAGCAATAAAACCTACCCAAACCGCCACACTAAGATTAATGGTATGCATCTGGAATAAGTCGCGCAGGTTCTCCCCAAAGAAGTTAAAATTCATAAACCAATCCTGACCATAAAACCAGATCATTAAGAAACCACCGGCAAAAGCAACCGCAATTCCTGTAAACACCATTAACGAAGTTGAAACAGATTTAAACTGAAAATAAAGGATCAGGAAAATGATGAGCAAGGATAAAGGCACAACGACAGAAAGCGTTTTTTCTGCCCTTAGCTGATTTTCATAAGTACCCGTAAAACGGTAGTTGATACCCTGGGGAACTACCAATTCCCCCGAATCTATTTTCTCCTGAATAGTTGCCTGGGCATTTTCCACCACGTCTACTTCTGCATAACCATCTAGCTTATCGAACAACACGTAACCAATTAAAAAGGTATCCTCACTTTTAATCACTTGCGGCCCCTTTTCATACCTTATATTTACCAATTCGCTTAATGGTATTGGGCTTCCACCTTCTACAGGAACATAAATATCTTTAATATCTTCGGGGTTAGCTCTTAATTCTCGTGGATAACGTACTCTAACTCCATATCGTTCCCGACCCTCTACAGTCTGTGTTATTTGCATTCCGCCCACCGCAACTTCCAGAATTTGCTGAACATCTTCAATAGACACTCCGTATCTGGCCAGGCGATCGCGCTTAATATCGATCAATAAGTAAGGTTTACCAACGATTCTATCGGCAAAAACAGCTTCATCTTTTACGCCTTCAGCTTCCTTCAGGATTTCTT
>Ga0098069_100591_pt1 | contig 13696 bp, 10 predicted proteins | sample 27_taG_FD_92584 | JGI IMG/M metagenome (GOLD analysis project Ga0098069, IMG submission 92584) | Marine viral communities from Cariaco Basin, Caribbean Sea - 27_WHOI_OMZ | ecosystem: Environmental > Aquatic > Marine > Oceanic | place: Caribbean Sea: Cariaco Basin | collected 2014-11-09 | reverse complement strand
GCAAGGATGGAATCCGATGAAGCGGACTCCATTCCCGATTTCGAATTGGAATGAAGTGCACTTCCTAGCATAGCGGGAAGGGCTAACGAAATGGAAAGGAGAAATTGGGGATGGTGTCCAAGATCTATTTAGGAAAGCTCTTTGCCCGAAATGCAGCTTTTCGCGAAATAGAGCGGCAATGTGCTGACCGGCTTATGAAAACGGCTTACCCTCCTGAAGTAGGATTTAAAGCCGACTTGACTTCAAAGATGTAGATTTGAATGAAGTTAGCCGCTTTCCGCAATTTTCACAGAAAGAATTAACTTCAGAATCAAACCCTTATCCCTTAAAAATAAAAAGCCCCGAAATGTTACCTTCTGGATTCTATTCATTTTTGTGTTACAGGAAATGAGAATAGTGGTCTAGCAATTTTTAGTTATAAGGATGTAACTTCAGATAAAAAGCCAAACTGCTCTATTTTATCCAATATTAGTATATTATAAATGAAACGGGGCTCTGCATGTTACCCTACTGCTATTCTCCCCTTATTTTGGAATTACATAATCTTACTATATGTGTATTTAAAAAAGGCATTCATCTACCACATGTGGTAAAGTGATTTTTAATTTGGGTTCTGCTTCCATGGCCCTTTTTATGGCAAACATTGCACCTTCGTTTCGTGCCCAGGATCTTCTGGCAATTCCATTATTTACATCCCAATGCAACATAGATTTGAGACGTCTTTCTGACTCTTTGTCTCCCTGGAGAACCATACCGAATCCGCCGTTTATCACTTCTCCCCAGCCAACTCCGCCGCCGTTATGAATACTTACCCAGGTCGCACCTCTAAAGCTGTCACCTATAACATTCTGAATAGCCATGTCTGCGGTATAACGGGAGCCGTCGTAGATATTGGAAGTTTCTCTGTAAGGAGAATCTGTTCCCGAAACATCATGGTGATCCCGGCCCAAAATTATAGGTCCAATTTCCCCTTTTCCGATAGCCTTATTAAAAGCACGTGCTATCTCAATGCGGCCTTCGGCATCGGCATAAAGAATTCTGGCCTGTGAGCCTACCACCAGCCTATTGGAGCGCGCACCTGCTATCCATTTTATATTATCCTGCATTTGCTGCTGAATCTCCTGGGACGCTTCCTGTTTTAACTGCTGAAGCACCTCTCGCGCAATTTCATCTGTTCGTTCTAAATCTTCTTCTTTTCCGGAAGCGCAAACCCAGCGGAAAGGTCCGAAGCCATAGTCAAAGCACACTGGTCCCATGATATCCTGTACGTAACTGGGGTAAGCGAATTCCTTATCGTCGCCGCCTGAAGTCCCGCTTATGAAATTTCCATCCTCATCCTTGAAAATCCTGGCTCCGGCTCGAGAGGCTTCCAGTAAAAAGGCGTTTCCGTAATCAAAGAAGTACGTGCCTTTCTTGGTATGGCGGTTGATAGCTTCAGTTTGCCTGCGCAGGCTTTCCCTTACCTTATCCTTAAATCTTTCAGGATCTTTGCTCATCATCTCATTCGATTCTTCCAGAGTTAATCCAGCGGGATAATAACCACCGGCCCACGGATTGTGAAGAGAGGTCTGGTCGCTTCCCAAATCGATATGTATGTCTGCCTCGTCAAATTTTTCCCAAACGTCTACTACATTTCCTAAATAGGCGAAGGAGATGGTTTTGCCTTCAGCTTTTGCGGCAGTAACTTTATTCACCAGTACGTCAAGGTCCTCAATAACTTCATCCACCCATCCCTGAGAATGACGAGTATGAACTGCTTTTGGATTTACCTCGGCACAAACAGTGATGCAGCCGGCAATGTTTCCGGCTTTGGGCTGAGCGCCGCTCATGCCTCCCAATCCCGAGGTAACAAATAGAGAACCCTCTCCTAAATTGTCATTTTTGATACCTCTGGTTTCGGCGATCTTTCTCAAGGCGTTGAGCACCGTGATCGTTGTGCCATGGACAATTCCCTGCGGACCAATGTACATATAGCTGCCGGCAGTCATCTGGCCATACTGGGTTACTCCCAGTGCATTGAATTTCTCCCAGTCATCCTGCTTTGAATAATTCGGGATCATCATTCCATTAGTCACAACTACGCGGGGCGCATCTTTATGAGAAGGAAAAAGTCCCAGCGGGTGGCCGGAGTTCATGACAAGCGTCTGTTCTTCGGTCATTTCCGCCAGGTATTTCATCACGAGCCTGTACTGCGCCCAGTTCTGAAAAACTGCTCCGTTACCACCGTAAGTAATTAACTCATGCGGATGCTGGGCCACTTTAGGATCGAGGTTGTTTTGGATCATCAGCATAATAGCCTTTGCCTGCTCACACTTTCCCGGATATTCAGAAATGGACCGCGCATACATCGCATAATCGGGACGCAGGCGGTACATATAGATCCTGCCATAGGTCTCCAGCTCATGGCGAAATTCCGATATCAGTTCTTCGTGATGTTGTTTCTCAAAATACCTGAGTGCATTGCGCAGGGCGAGCTTCTTTTCTTCGGGACTTAATATATCTTTTCTTTTTGGAGCGTGATTTACTTTGGATTCATAAAGTTTTACCTTAGGCAGCTCATTTGGAATACCTTCTAAAATTTTATCTTTGAAATTCATTTCTAAAGTGGTTAGTAATTGTTGTGGTTTATTTTTTCTTCCATCTTACCTATTGCTACCTCAGTAAGGAATTGCCGGGCAGCAGCAATATGCTTGTACATTATCTCATCTTTTTCCAGGATGGGGACCTGAGATCGAAAGCCTTCTAAAAAGGTTTCCAGTACTGGAGATGTTTTTTCCGGTTCTCTAAAATGAAGTGCCTGGGAAGCATTAAATAATTCAATCGCCAGGATATTCAGAACATTTTTAGTAATCTTTAAAAGTTTCGTCGCTGCATTGGCTCCCATACTGACGTGGTCTTCCTGCCCATTAGACGAAACAATTGAATCTATACTGGCAGGAGTAGCGTACTGCTTGTTCTGGCTTACCAGACTGGCGGCAGAATACTGTGTAATCATGAATCCACTGTTAAGACCGGGATCTTTCACTAAAAAAGCAGGAAGATCTCTTGTGCCAGAGATCAATTGGTAGGTTCTTCGTTCAGAAATATTTCCTAATTCTGCCATGGCAATTGCGAGATAATCTAGTGCCAGGGCCAAAGGTTGCCCATGAAAATTCCCTCCCGAAATAATCTTGTTTGCTTTAACAAAAATGTTAGGATTATCGGTAACTGAATTTACCTCCGTAAGAATCACCTTTTCCACAAAGGCTAAGGTGTCCTTACTGGCTCCATGAACTTGTGGAATACATCTGAAGGAATAAGGATCCTGCACATTTTTTTTCTTTTTTGAAGAAATTTCACTTCCTTTCAAAATATTCCTCATTCTTTGTGCAGTCCTAATCTGTCCGGCATGCGGCCGTATCTCATGCACCAGCGAGTCAAAAGGTGACATATTACAGTAAAAAGAATCTACTGAGGTAGCGCCAATAACATCTGCCAAAAAGCATAATCTGTGGGACTCTAATAGAGCATAAATTCCATGTGCCGCCATGAATTGAGTCCCATTGAGGAGAGCCAGCCCTTCTTTGGCATGCAAAGTAAGTCTCTTCCAGCCCAATTGATCAATCACCTCTTCTGCCTTTCTCCTTCTCCCTTTGTAGTAAACCTCTCCCTCGCCCAGTAAAGGCAGAGAAAGATGAGCTAAAGGTGCCAAGTCACCCGAGGCTCCGAGAGATCCCTGTTCATAAACCACGGGGAGAACATCATTATTGTACATTTCAATTAGCCGCTCCACCGTTTTAAGTCTGACTCCGGAATTACCGTAACTAAGGGATTGGATTTTTAGAAACAACATTAGTTTTACAAGTAATTTACTAATTGGTTCCCCGGTACCACAAGCGTGGGACCTGACAAGATTTTCCTGTAATTCTTCCAGCCGGGCTGAAGAGATAGGAACATTACACAAAGAACCGAATCCAGTATTAATACCATAAATCGGCTCTTCATAATTTTTTAGGTGGTTTTCCAGGTATTCCCGGGATACAGTTATAAGACTTCTAGAACTTTCACTTAATCTAAGTTTTTTTTCTTTTTGAACGATTTCCCTAATCTGTTCCAGATCTAGAGAATCAGGCGATATAAAATGAATAGACATTGCTTTATTTTTTCGAACGTCTCTTAAAAGGAAAGGAACAAACTAATTACTTCCTGACTTACAATCCAGCTAATAAAAAAGGCTGTCTTTTGACAGCCTTTTTGGCTAATTCAATTCTATCCTTAAAAGAGTAGTAATGGATCCGCCAGGGGAATCCAGGTTAATAATTGTTAAACGCGGGATTTCTTTTTCTTTTTCTTCTTAGGATTAATAATTTTCCTAATAGTGGGGGAAGATATGTACCAAAGCACAAATCCGCTCAATACGGTGATCAATCCCAGTAAAGAGAAGGCTCTCAGAACAAAGTTATTGAAGTCATCCCTGCCATCGTAATCCATGGTGTGGGTCATCCAGAGGAAATCAAACCACCGCCAGTCCCTGTGTCTCAGTGTCCTAAAAGTTCCATCAGCAATGGATACATATGCTCGAATATTTTCGGGAGTATTATAAGAAATTACATATGCGGGCAGAGGGCCACTGCGATATTCATGGTGATCACCGGTTTCAGTTATCCTCTCCACATTTTCCACTTCCAAACCATCTATCATATTCTGGTCTGCTATAGATAGAGCTTCAGCTTCTGTTAATCCCATTTTCATTTCGCCGGTACGGGCATTATGTAACATACTGTGATTGATCCAGTAGTAGGGATCTCCGGCGATCTCCTTCAGTTCGACAGAATGCACCTTCATTCCTGACGATTCGGATGGACTTAAAAGCCCTTCAAAACTAGCGTGGTTCATTTCAGTCTTTCGATATTGATCTCCATGGATCTCGTCTATATCAGTCCAACTGAAGTATAATCCGCTCACGGTCCACATAATGAATTGTAGTCCTAGAAATATTCCCAAGTACCTATGGGCCTGTCTAATTTTTAAGGCTGTTTGTCTTCTTACCATTATTACATTGTTAAAGGAGATTAGAGGCTTTTTCTTAAGATCTCATCTCCTGAATTGAAAATTTATTTGTTTTAATACCCTTCTGTTTGATCCATTCCCGAAGCTTGTATTTCACTCGCAGGGATAGGACAGATTGTTCTGTTATCACTCGCCTGGATATCAAGATTGGCTGCATCTACTCCTGTATTCACATGTTCATCTCCCGGACGAATAATGGCTTGTCCTCTGCGAATATAGTCGTATACGCCATGACCCTCCAAGGCTAGCTCCCTTCTCCTCTCTTCGGCAATTTTTTCTTTAAGAGCTTCCCCCGTTTCGGTTACACGATGGGAAGCAAAGTTGGTTGTTCTGTTTTCAATAAGTGTATTCAAATAGTTCAAAGCTTCAGATTCACCTCCGCCGGCACCGTGCGCGGCTGCTTCTGCTGCAATTAAATACATTTCGGACAACCTGAGAACAGGAATATTGTGAGCACTAAGCCCTCCGCCTTCGCTTCTGTTAGTATATTTTACAAAAGCCTGCTGTGTACCTTCCTTATCCTCCTCGAGGAGAGCGGCGCGCGGATCATTTTCATATGCCCCCAACAAATCCACAAAGGTCTTAGTGGCAATAACATCTCCCTGCCCACCGTCTTTCACGTCAAACTGGGCTCCAAGACCATTACTCCCTAAAGAGTTCTGGCTGGTGATACTCAACTCAAATAATGATTCAGAATTATAGTCAGTGAAGACATAAGAATCTACACCCATAAGATTGGATTCTCCTCTGGCTGCAATTATCTGCTCAGCATAATTTAAAGCATTCTCCCAGTCTTGTTTATATAAATAAACTCTGGCCAGCAAAGCTTTCACACCTGTCTTGGTAAGGTAATTAGTACTACCCTGCTCCCAGGTATTTTCCTCCAGGAGATCATGTGCCGTTTGGAGATCAAGAAGAATTTGGCCATAAGTTTCTCCCAAGGAGCTTCTTTCAACCACAACTTCTTCCGAGGAAAGTTTAAGAGGCAGGCCTTGTGAAGAAGCACCGGCCCTTATCCAGGGGTAGGCAAAAGTTCTGGCGAGGTCAAAATAGACCATTCCTCGAAGGCCTAAAGCCTCTCCAAGGATTTCCTGTTTTGCAGCAGCATTGCCTTCAGCTGCATCTATGTTGGCAATGATGAGATTGAGGTTGTTTATCGCTTTAAAAGACTGTCTCCAAAGCTCTTCACAGCTTCCACTATTGTTCGCGCTTTCTTCGTATTTATAAGCAATAGATTCGTAATCCCTTGGATTAAAAGTGGTTTTTACAAACCTGAAATCTGTTCCTTTAACAGCCGCTCTTTTATACAAAACCCTTCCCAGATATGTATTCCGGGAAACTTCATTGTAGGTACCGATTAGTAATTTATCCAGTTTTTCTACAGAACTAAGGACCAGATTTTCAGAAATAACATGGTCTGGTGTTTGGGTGAGTACATCCTCGCTACATCCCTGAAGGGATAGTATACCTATGATCACTAATGTGTTTTTTAATATTTTCATTTTCTTGCTTTTTAGTCTAAAATTGTAATTGAAGTCCCAGCATTAGGGTTCTTGCTGTTGGTACCTGGAAGAAATTCACTCCATCGACAACTGCCTCGGGATCATATCCGTCAAGTTCTGTCAACAACAGTAAGTTGTCCCCCTGCACATAAACAGATCCGCCTTTTACAGTATTCCAAATTGCCGGGAGCCTATAACTCAGCTTCACATTCTTTAACTTCAAGTAATCTGAATCATAGAGGTGCCTGGTGGACACATCATTGGAAAAAGTTGGATTTCCGTTGATCCTGATCGGCACAGTAGCATCTGTATTATTAGGATTCCAAGGACTTAACTGAGCCACCGTATTGGTGAACTGTGGAGCGTAACCGTCATCATCCCTTTTAAAGGCTGTTCGGTCATACACCTTTCCTCCCATTCCAAATGTGAATAAGAAATCGAGAGAAAAGTTCTTATAATTGAACTCGTTAAAGAAGCCTCCTTGTAAATCCTGCAGAGCATCCCCGAAAATACCAAAACCTGCACTCTGGGCATCTGTTGTAATTTCTCCGGTTCTTTCCCCGTTTTCCAGCACGTAATACTGGGCCATTCCTGTCTCAGGGTCTACTCCTGCATACTCTCTCAGGTAGAAAGAATAAATACTTTCTCCCTCTTTGATGATCAAAGGATCCTGCCCATATCTTGAACTATAATTAGATACGATAGTATTTTTCAGTTTCGTGATCTCATTGTCAAGAATAGTGAGATTCGCACTGGTTCTCCAGGAGAAATTGTCATTAGTATAAGGTGTATAACCGATTTCAAATTCCCAACCCTTATTCACCATTTCTCCATAGTTCTGTAGTTGGGTCAGGAAACCTGTTGTAGAAGAAACTGGTACATTCAACAACAGATCTTCTGTCTTTTTATGAAAGTAATTCACAGAAAGATCAAATTCGCTGAAGAGGTTAAGATCTATTCCCAAATTGAAATTTTTACTTTGTTCCCAAGAAAGATCTGGGTTTTGCAGTTGCCCGTAAGACAGACCTGATTCTCCTCCGTACCCTTTCCCGTCAGTTTCAAAAAATGCCAAAGCTGCGTAATACTGGGGAGGCAGATTCCCGTTTGTCCCGTAACTACCTCTAAACTTTAAATAATCCAAACCATCAACATCTAAAAAGCTTTCTTCAGTTACGACCCAGGCGCCAGACACTGACCAAAAAGTTCCCCATCGGGCATCTTTTCCGAATCTTGAAGATCCGTCTCTTCTAAAACTGGACGAGAGATAATATTTTTGGTTATAGTTATAAGCCACCTGTGAAAAATAGGAGAGTAAAGAGTAATTTTCTGCATAACCAGTATGCGACCATAGAGCACCAATACTACTTGCCGACAGTAATTCACTGTCGAGAACGTCATAACCATATACATTGATAGAATTCATCTCAGAAACCTGCGACTCCTGACCGAGCAGAACGTCCAACCCATGGTTCCCATACATTTTATTATAGTTTAGAATGTTCGAAATAGTGTATTGGAAAACTTCACTTTTTACACGATTAAGAACTCCATTCCAGATGCCACCCCCTGCACCAAACTCTTTATTGTCATACAGGGTTTCATCTATTGCTTGCTGGTCTATTCCAAATGTGGTCTTGAAACTTAGGGGATCTATAATTTGAAATTCTGCAGAAGCATCTCCTCTGACACGGAATTCCTTATTTTCATACTCACCCACTTTTAGAACACCTATAGGATTTGCATTTTTTTCGATCTCATTCGGGAGGTTAGCAAATCCTCCATACCCCTCTGGATCATAAATGGGGGCAGCAGGGGGCAGCACTCTCGCCATGTACAACGGGTTCAGGCCTCCCGCATAAGTTCCGTCGATGTTAGCTGCATCCCTTTCAGATTTGGCCACAGAAAGATTAACTCCTAATGTAATCCAGTCCTTTGCCTGGTTCTCAAGATTTACACGACCTGAATATCGTTTCAACCCGGTCTCTATTATTGTCCCTGACTGATCGAGATAATTTCCAGAAACAAAAAAAGAAGTGTTTTCATTTCCGCCCCTGGCCGAGAGATTATATTTTCTCATGAAGCCGGTCTGGTAGATAGCATCCATCCAATCTGCGTTGGCATTTGTAGTTCCGTAGATATTCTGGTAATCGCTTACAGCCTGACTCTGGTATGTACTATACAAGCTATTGTCTGCATACACTCTTTTGAACTCGGCATTCTCGTTATTCTGAATATATTGGTTTATTTGCCCTTCTATCCACAGATCTTTGAACTGCTCATTGTTGATCAGCTTTTCCTCGGTAAGATTCTCACTCCAACCGGTTTCTACTCCAAGAGCAATTTCAGTCTCCCCTCTTTTACCTTTCTTGGTAGTGATGATCACCACTCCATTAGCCGCCCTTGAACCATAAAGAGAAGAAGCTGCAGCATCCTTGAGAACCGTTATACTCTTAATATCTTCCGAATTGATAGTAGACAAAGGGTTATAACCCGTACTTCCGGTCATAAAATCACCCGCCCTCAAATTTGAATCAGTATTTATCACCACACCGTCTAGAACGTACAGAGGCTGAGTTGAACCACTTATAGATCCAATCCCCCGAATTTGCACATTAGACTGACCTCCAGGCTGGCCTGAAGTAGAAATATTTACCCCTGAAACCTTTCCCTGTAAGGCCGTTTCAAAACTGGCAGTAGCCCCTCTAGTCACAGCTTCATTGGTCACTGTTTCTGCCGCTCCTGTAAAACTTCGTTTGTTGGCTGAACCATAAGCTACCACCATAACCTCATCGAGCGATTCGGCGTTTTTCACCATTTCTACGTTAATCACATTAGACGCACCAATGGTCTTGTTAACTATTTTCTTTCCGATATAGCTAAAGTTAAGAACATCGCCCACCTGTGCCGTTATTGAATATTCCCCGTCGAAGTTAGTTTGGGTTCCATTGGTTGTATTTTTCACCATCACATTTACTCCGGGAATAGGCATGCCATTCTCGTCGCTCACAGTTCCGGTAACTGTTTTTTCCTGGGCATAAGATAACTGCCCTACTAACCCTGCACACAGGGTTAGTATCAATAAAATTTTACTTTTCATAAAGTGAGTTGTTTTAAAATTGGATAATCTGAAATAAAGTTGGGAAGATATCAGCGCATACATTTAATGTACAGCCGAATCTCCATAAGCATCAATGAATGATGCGCCTGTAAATCAGATGGTAAATACCTGGCAAAGGACTTGTATGTCGTAAACCAGTTGTGGAGGTTGATAAGGAGGATAATTGATTACCTCCGGAGATAACTCAGGTAGAAGATCAACTATAATGAAAGACAACGGAATAATAAATGTCTGCGGTATAAAGTCGAAAGAGGTAGAAGCAAAATTTAATTCATCTTGACCCTCAATTCGATCGGTTTCGTCTGAGCAACAAGCCTCTTTATCCATTTTCATATGGCCCATCATACTATCCACTCCACAGGAGTGTGTTTCGGACTTGCATTTTTTTACAGAAGAAAAAACAGCGTGTCCTACCAAACTCTTACCGCAAAAATGCTTCTCCACAGTGAAAGACATCGTGGAAAAGAGGACCAAAATGGCCATCAGAAAAGAAAAAGTATTTAAAAAAACTTTCTTCATGAATTCCAAATATAATAAAATGTTAATAGGAATTATTTTTTTAACATGAAATTCTGCTTTTTTCAATTAGAAAGAAAAGGAATTTAATTGTAGTCACAAGATGTTGCATTATTCTAGACTCTTCTTATAGAATGACTAAGAAAAGAGAGGTCAACTTGTTCTAATATCAGTAACTTGGTTTGCTATTACTACATTACCAACTCCTGCAAGGCTAATTTTGGGCTCTAACTTCACCATTTCTTTTGGAGGAAGGAAAGATCTTTTATGGACTCTATTGGGGACGGTTTAATTCCCCCTTTTGGATGGGATGGCACGACAGCTCGTGCTACAGCAACGCTGAAAACATCTCCTTTCAGGAACATAAAATTTACCACAGTAATGGCATTACCCCGACTTTTGCTATATTAAATGGCACCAAATAATACCTAATTAAAGATTTTCAGTACCTTAATAAAGCTGAAGATCATTTTTTTTTAATATTGATTTAAAATGTGATCTATTCGGTTTCCTAATCGGTTACTTATATTTCTTACCTTCCAGTAGTTTAGGGGCTTTAGAGTGATTTGACTTTTCATTCAAACGTTAAATCGGTTGCCTAAAAATCAACGATATAATCAAAACCCACTTTTCGGATTCGTTTTTGGCTCAATAAGGCAAAAATTAAAAATAATTGGTTACCTATTTATGCTCGGGTAACTGTTAATGGCAAAAGAGCTGAGATTAGTTTGTCTCGGTATTGCAATTCAAAAGTCTGGGATGAACGTGCCCATAGGATCAAAGGAAGAAATCCTGAAGCCGTTACCCTTAACAACTACCTTGATGCTAAACATGCCAAGTTGCTCCAGTGTAATGAAGATCTATTGAAAGAAGATAAGATTGTTACAGCCCAGACTATAAAATCGAAGTTCTTATGCTCAGACGCTTCTTATAAATCACTTAAGGATGTAATTGAGCCTCATAAAACAACAATGGGGATGTCCTCAAATATGAAGTTTTAAAAAATTTTGGGGCAACTGAAAAGTATTTGGCCGATTATCTGGTGAAGGATCACAAGACCGTGGACATTTAGCTGAAAAACATTTCTTACCAGTTTGTCACCGGCTTTGATAAATTTCTTCGGAGGCAAAAGGACAAAAGGGAAAGAAACAGCTAAGTAACAATGGAATAATGAAACATCTGGAAAGGTTTAAAGCTCACCAATCTCTCAATAAAACTAGGATGGCTTGAAAAGGATCCTTTCCGGAATTACAAAATGAAGTTTAAAAAATTTCACCGTGCTTATCTCCATCAAAGAGAACTAAATTTTATTGAGGAGACACGATTCAAACGTCATACTTTTAGACAACAAAAGATATATTTCTTTTCGCCTGCTATACAGGTTTATCTTATATAGACGTAAAAAATCTCACTATTGATAATTTAATCCAGGGAGTTAACGGAAAGGATTGGATATACTGCAGGAGAGAAAAGAGTCAAACTCCAATGAAGATGCCTCTTTTGGAAAAGGCTCGTGAGATTCTGCAGAAATATGAGAATCCAGTATCACAAAGTTTTCTTCCAGTCTATAGCAATCGAAAGACTAATAATTACCTGAAAGAGATTGCAGACCAGTGCAAGATTCAGCAGAATCTTAGTTTTCATGTTGCAAGGCACACATTTGCAACAACAATTGCCCTATCCAATGGTGTGCCCAAAGAAACCGTTTCTATGCTCCTGGGACATTCAAAATTGTCAACCACTCAAATATATGCAAGGGTAGTTGATCAGAAGATAGGAGAGGATATGGATCTTTTACAATAAAAATTGAATTAATTCTTTGCGGGCGAAAAAAAAAAGAAGATTTGAAATCTTAGTCATCAAGGATCACATAACCTTTCCCTGATTAAGATTAGGAAACATACTTCAGCACAACATAAGCGGCCAGTATCACACTGCCAATAAGAACAAGTAGCCTCCAAACTTTGGAATTATCCTTAATCATTATCTCCATCTTTTGAATAAATGAGAGATTGAACTCCACTTTGGTATCCAAAGAGGAGTATTTCAACCTCAGGGGAAATTGGGGGAATGTTATTCTGGTGATTTAACATTAAAAATAAAGTTTTTACGAAAAAGAAAAGGAATATTGGGAAATATTTAACCAGATTATTTCTAGACTCCCAACCTGCGAACGCAGTGAAGTGAAGTGCTGCAAGCCCAAAACTACCGAACTAATACTATGTTGTGATGCAACAAATTAACAGGAAAAACCTTCTAGCAAAATCATTTATTAAGTACCGACTCTACCCACTCTTGTGCTTTTTCAATATCTAGAAATATGGCAAAAGGAACTTTTGAGAAATTTCTTTCAAAAGTAGCCATGTTCAAAGATGATGCTTTCCGGCTAACCACTCCAAAACCTACGAGATTCCTTAGATTTACAAGCTTATAATAAGCTACTGGATTCACATTGAAATCATGAACCCTTTTGGATAAATAAACGAACTTTTTATTATCATAAAATTCTGAACAAATTTTTATTACATCTGCCACTTCTGAATAATCAATAACAACTCCTTCTTTTGGCTGTGAAATCACATAATTTTCGTACAAGTGTAGTGGTAAAATGGAGGTCAATACTTTCTTGAGGCATAATTTCAGACTTTTTTACAAATGGAGGTGAAACCTTTCTCAATCTCTCCACCTATTTTCTTCCATGTTAAGTTAGAAAAGAAGATAATAAATAAAAAATGCTCTTAGAATTCTTTATTCAGTGAATTTGAGAAAGAGCCAATATCAAAGTCTGCTGATGATAGATCAGGACATATCCTCAGTCTAGTCAAAATCACAAGAATGGCATGAATCAACAATTACTATTAGATGTTGGGCACCTAAAATAAAAGCGAACGAAGCGCAGCAAACTGCTGCAAGCCCAAATCCCCCGAACTAATACAATGTTTTGAGGCCACATTACCTAAATGACTTATCAACCGCATCCTTTTTCTTATTAAGAAATTTAATGGTAAATTGTAAGTTCCTAGAAGAGGAACGACTATGAATTTCTAAACTATAGGCACTGCAGGGGTCCTCCTCTGTTTTTCCAGTTTAAGGTATATGGTTATGATCGAAGGCTGGGCGATTTTCCTTTACTGATCTTAAACCAGAAAAATCCCTTCCTATAGTTTTTACATTTTCTAGGATGCCTTGTATTACCATAGGAGAGGCTATTTCTAATAATTCCTCGCGCCCGTAATGAAAACACAGCAAGTGCTGCAAGTCCAAATCTATCAAACTAATAAATCTGTGATGAAAGCAGGTTTATTCAAAATAGTAACGCTAGCCGCAAAAGATCCACTAATGACGAGGGTTACCAGAGCATTTGCCGCAAAATTAGTAATGATCTTTTTGGCTATTTCGGAAGGACCGTGCCACTGATTTCGGTTCAAACAGTGCCACTTTAAAAGATCATGCAATTATATAAAAAATTAATGTTACTCGTTTTTCAGAACTCCTTTTCTTAATGATTCTC
>Ga0098069_100590_pt1 | contig 13714 bp, 10 predicted proteins | sample 27_taG_FD_92584 | JGI IMG/M metagenome (GOLD analysis project Ga0098069, IMG submission 92584) | Marine viral communities from Cariaco Basin, Caribbean Sea - 27_WHOI_OMZ | ecosystem: Environmental > Aquatic > Marine > Oceanic | place: Caribbean Sea: Cariaco Basin | collected 2014-11-09 | reverse complement strand
CTGCATCTTCGACGCGCCCAGGGCCAGGGCCCCTTCGCGCACTGAGGGCGGCACGGTCTTGATCGCGGCGCGGCTGGTGATAATGATGGTCGGCAGCGTCATCAGCGTCAGCACCAGACCGCCCAGCAGCGGCACCGAACGGGGCAACCCGAACAGATTGATAAAGATCGCCAGACCCAGCAGACCGAAGATAATCGACGGCACCGCCGCCAGGTTGTTGATGTTCACCTCGATGAAATCGGTGAATTTATTGCGCGGCGCGAACTCTTCCAGATAGATCGCCGCCGCCACGCCGATCGGGAAGGACAGGCAGAGCGTGACGAGCATGGTGAAGAAGGAGCCGACAATGGCGCTGCCGATACCGGCCAGCTCCGGCTCGCGGGAATCACCGTGGGAGAAGAACGAGGCGTTGAAACGCTTTTCCGTATCACCGGCCGCTTCCAGATCTTCGATCCACTGCTTCTGCTGATCGCCGAGACGGGCCTCGGGCCGCTTTTTCTCGGACGTTTTCAGATACAGGTCGACGTCGTCGTCGGCCAGCAACCAGAGGTTGCGGGTGCCACCCAGCAGGCTGGGGTCGGCTTTCAGCTCGTCGCGCAGGTTGTAGCTGGCGCCGCTGCTCACCAGGGCATAGAGCTGGCGTTGCTGCTGACGGTCGTCGACACCGGGAAAGCGCTCGCGCAGCGCTTCCTTGATGACGCCACCGAAATTGGCGTAATTGAGCTGCTCGTCGTCGCTGGCGTCATCCACGCCGAGCACGTCCCGGTCGAGGCTGATTTCCAGCTGGATGTAGTGCTCGAAGAAAGCGCTGTGGCCCTTGCCGATAATGTCGGTGAACAGAATCAGCAGCGCCAGCAGGCCGACACCGATGGACAGAATGCCGTAAGCCTGGAAACGCTTCTCCTGCCGATAACGCCGCGCCAGGCTTTTACGTACTTTCGCCGTGGTCTCGCTCATTACGCCGCCTCCCGGTGGATTGTCAGTCGGTTCATTCGTACTGCTCCCGGTATTTCTTGACGATGTGCAGCGCGACCACATTGAGCACCAGGGTGGTAATGAACAGCATCAGACCGAGCGCGAAGGCGGCCAGCGTCTTGGCGCTGTCAAACTCCTGGTCACCGGTAAGCAGGGTGACGATCTGCACGGTAACGGTGGTGACCGCTTCCAGCGGGTTCACCGTCAGGTTGGCGGCAAGGCCCGCCGCCATCACCACGATCATGGTTTCGCCGATGGCGCGGGACGCGGCCAGCAGAATGCCGCCCATGATGCCCGGCAGCGCGGCCGGGAAGACCACCTTGCGAATGGTCTCGGACTTGGTGGCACCCAAACCCAGGGAGCCGTCACGCATCACCTGGGGCACGGCGGTAATCACGTCATCGGAAATCGAGGAGACGAAGGGAATAATCATCACGCCCATCACCAGACCGGCGGCCAGCGCGGATTCGGAGGCCACGTCCAGCCCGATGCTTTCACCCACGTCACGGATGAACGGCGCCACGGTCAGGGCGGCGAAGAAGCCGTAGACCACGGTCGGCACACCGGCGAGGATCTCCAGCAACGGCTTGGCCACGGCGCGCACCTTGGCGTGGGCGTATTCGGCCAGGTAGATGGCCGACATCAGGCCCACCGGCACCGCCACCAGCAGCGCGATGGCCGAGATCAGCAGCGTGCCCATGAACAGCGGGATGGCGCCGAAGGCGCCTTCGGAGGCCACCTGGTCGGCGCGCAGAGCGGTCTGCGGGCTCCACTGGGTGCCGAACAGGAAGTCCACCGGCGACACCTGACCGAAGAAACGGATCGACTCGAACAGCACCGACATGACAATGCCGACGGTGGTCATGATCGCCACCAGCGCGCACAGCATGAACAGCACCCGCAGGATCTTTTCCACCTGCTGGCGGGCGCGCAGTTGCGGCGCGATCTTCAGCCAGCCCCAGGCGCCGCCGAGCATGGCGACGACGATAAAGACCACCGTCAGCGCCATGGTGTTGGTGCCGCGCAGCCCGCGCAGCAACTCGGCGGCGCCGGCGATCTCGGGGCGCACCGAATCCGCCGCCAGGGCGCCGCTGGCGACGTTCTGAATCTGGCTGAGCAGCAGGCCCCGACCGCCTTCGGTGGCCGGACGGACGTCCTCCGGCAGACTCAGCATCACCGTGCTTTGGATAATGGCGTCGTCGAAGATCAGCCAGGTGCCCAGTACCACCAGCGCCGGGATCGCGCACCACAGTGCCGCCCGCATCGCGTAGTAGAAGGGCAGCGACTCAAGGTGGCGTATTCCCCCCAAAGGCCGCGCCTGGGCCAGGGATTTTTGCCAGCCTATGTAGTAGGCCGCCGCCACCATGGCGACCAGCAGCAACAACAGGTTGCCTGTTTGCATGCCAACAACTCCGAGTGGATGATTTTCTCGCGCAAACCTGAGGTTTGAGAGAAAAAACCGGGTTTATCCGCGCCCCGCCGGGGCGAAGAAAGCCCGGTGACTCAGCGTCACCGGGCTTGGTTCGTTACGCGTCCCTGCGTAAGCCCACGTCCTGTCTTACAGTTCCTTACCGGTCATGCTCTTCAGGCTTTGTGCCTGCTTGGCCATCTTGGCGCGCATGTCGTCCGGCAGCGGAATCATACCTTTGTCGACCAGGTAGCCGTCCGGGCCCCAGGCGCGTTCGCTGGTGAATTCCTTGATGTAGCCTTCGATGCCGGGTACCACGCCCACGTGCGCTTTCTTCACGTAGAAGAACAGGGAGCGGGATACCGGGTAATCGCCGCTGGCGATGGTTTCCATCTGCGGCTCAACGCCTTCGATGGTGGCGGCCTGTACCTTGCCACGGTTCTGATCCAGGAAGGAGTAGCCGAATACGCCCAGCGCCTGCGGGTTGGAACCCAGCTTCTGCACGATCAGGTTATCGTTCTCGCCGGCTTCCACGTAGGCGCCGTCTTCACGGATGCTGCGGCAGATGGACTTGTACTTGGACTTGTCTTCTTTCTTGATGGCGGCGATCCAGTCGAAGGTTTTGCAACCGCCTTCGATGGCCAGCTCGTTGAACGCGTCACGGGTACCGGAGGTGGGCGGCGGGCCCAGCACTTCGATTTTGGTGTTCGGCAGGTCCGAGTTCACTTCGTTCCAGGTCTTGTACGGGTTGGGCACCAGCTTCTCGCCGCCCTTCGGATCCGGCACTTCCTTGCCCAGCGCCAGGAAGATGTCGCGCTTGGACAGGTCGACCTTCTCGCCTTCCACGGAGTTGGCGATAACGATGCCGTCATAGCCGACCACGACTTCGGTGATCTCTTTAACGCCGTTCTTCTGGCACATCTCGAACTCGGAGCTCTTCATCCGGCGGGATGCGTTGGTGATGTCCGGGTTCTCGGTGCCGATGCCCTGGCAGAACAGCTTCAGGCCGCCGCCGGAACCGGTGGATTCGATCTTCGGCGTCGGGTTGCCGCTACGACCGAAGCGCTCGGCCACGGTGGTGGCGAACGGGTATACCGTGGAGGAACCCACGATGGAAATGGTGTCACGGGCGATCGCGGTGGCCGGGGCGCTGGCGAGGGCCACGGCGGCGGCGGCGCCGACGAGAGTCGCTTTCATTTGAAATTTCACTGTTAGCCTCCTGGTTGCATGGCGCCGGCGTTGGTCTCAACCCGGCTTCTTCTCTTCAGGCATGACGCATGCTAGAGGCGATATGTGACAGCAACATTACATAAACCGGACTCTTTGCGCACCCGCACCACGGCGCCCGGGACGCCCGGGGGCCCGGTTTTGCTGACCCCGGCGCCCATCACCCGTATAATCGCGCCGCATCGGACACCCCCGGCGAGGCTATTTTGACCCGACAACGCCTGCAGCTCCTGAAACGCTGGCAACAGCGCCTGACCGCCTTCACCTGCGGCGTGGGGCATCTGTGCGCCTGGTTTTCCCTGGCCATGGTGCTGCTGATGGTGCTGGTGGTGGTGCTGCGCTACGGGTTCGGCATCGGCAGTATCGCCCTTCAGGAGAGCCTCATTTATTTGCACGGCTCTCTGTTCATGCTGGGCGCCGCCTACGCCCTGGCCCTGGACGAGCATGTGCGGGTGGACGTGTTTTACCAGCATTTCAGCCCCCGCAAGCGGGCGCTGGTCAATGTGCTGGGGACGCTGTTCCTGCTGCTGCCGGTGTGCGCGGCGATTTTCGGGCTGAGCTTTCAGTACGTGCTGCGCAGCTGGGCCGGCCTGGAAAAGTCCGACAACGGCGGCCTGCCGCTGGTGTTCCTGCTCAAGAGCCTGCTGCTGGCGCTACCGGCGCTGCTGACCCTGCAGGCGGTGGCGGAGCTGATCCGCCACGGCCTGACGCTGGCCGGCGCCACCCCGCCGCAAGAGGATCTTGAGGACGAGGGGGACGCATGGAGCTGATCCCCCTGCTGATGTTCGTGGCCGTGGGCGTGACCCTGCTGAGCGGCTACCCGGTGGCGTTCTGCCTGGGCGGCGTGGCGCTGATATTCGCCGCCGGCGGCCTGCTCGGCGGCAGCCTGAGCATGACCGACCTGACGTTCCTGCCCGGGCGACTGTTCGGCATCATCGAGAACACCAGCCTGATGGCGGTGCCGCTGTTCGTATTCATGGGCGTGATGCTGGAGAAATCCCGGGTCGCCGAGCGCCTGCTGGCCAGCATGGGGCGCCTGCTGGCGGTGTTCCCCGGCGGCCTGGGCCTGGCCATCGTGCTGGTGGGTGCGCTGCTGGCCGCCAGCACCGGCATCGTCGGCGCCACCGTGGTGACCATGGGGCTGCTGTCGCTGCCCACCATGTTGCGCCACGGCTATAACCCGGGCCTGGCCACCGGCCTGATCTGCGCCACCGGCACCCTGGGGCAGATCATTCCGCCCTCCATTGCCCTGGTGTTGCTCGGCGACGTGCTGTCCACCGCCTACCAGGAAGCCCAGTTACGCCAGGGCCTGTGGTCGCTGGACACGGTGTCGGTGGGGGATCTGTTCGTGGGCGCGCTGGTACCGGGCCTGATTCTGGTCGGCATGTACCTGCTCTACGTGGTGGTGATCAGCACCCTGCGGCCGGAGCAGGCGCCGGCCATGAAACGGGAAGACGCCAACATCGAAGGCGGCGCCGAGGCGGTGTCCCTGCTGGGCGGGTTGGTGGCGCCGCTGCTGCTGATCACCGCGGTGCTGGGCTCCATTCTCACCGGCCTGGCCACGCCCACGGAAGCGGCCGGCGTGGGCGCCTTCGGCGCCCTGCTGCTGGCCGCGTTCGGCCGCCATCTGGACCGGCACATCCTGCGCGAAACGGTGCGCAGCACCACCCGCGTCACCGCCATGGTGTTCATGATTCTGATCGGCGCCAGCCTGTTTTCGCTGGTGTTCCGCGCGTTCGGCGGCGACGAGACCGTGGAGCACCTGTTCGACGCCCTGCCCGGCGGCGTGCTGGGCGCCACCCTGGTGGTGATGCTGATCGTGTTTCTGCTCGGCTTTATCCTCGACTTTATGGAGATCACCTTCGTGGTGGTGCCGATCGTGGGGCCGGTGCTGCTGTCCATGGGCGTGGACCCGGTGTGGCTGGGGGTGATGATCGCGCTCAACCTGCAGACCTCGTTCCTGACGCCGCCGTTCGGCTTCGCGCTGTTCTATCTGCGCGGCGTGGCGCCGCCGGAAGTGCGCACCTCGCAGATCTATAAAGGCGTGATACCCTTCATCCTGATTCAATTGACGATGCTCGGCATCCTGGCGCTGTTCCCGGAACTGGCCACCTGGTTGCCGGGGCTTTTATATGGATAACAAGACATGACCAACGACGACATTCCCCAACCGCAGGGCACGCTGGCCCTGCAAACCATCGCCATGCCCGAGAACGCCAACTGGAACGGGGATATTTTCGGCGGCTGGCTGGTATCGCAGATGGACCTGGCCGGCGCGGTGACCGCGCGGGCGCGCGCCAAGGGCCGGGTCGCCACGGTGGCGATCGACTCCATGGCGTTTCTGCGGCCGGTGCCGGTGGGCGCGGTGGTGAGCTGCTACACGCGGATGCAGGACATCGGCCGCAGCTCCATGCAGATTCTGGTGGAAGTGTGGATCGTCGAGGATGAGGGCGGTCTGGCGAAGGTCACCGAGGGGCACTTCACGTTCGTCGCCATCGACGAGAACGGCCGCACCCGCTCGGTGCCCCGGGACTGAAACGCCGAAGGGCGCCTTACGGCGCCTTCTGGCCCAACACCGTGGAACGGACGTTAAGCGCGGACTGCTCGGCCACCGCGATGTACGGCATCACCGAATCCCGGAAGTCGCGATAGGACTCATAAATCCGCCGCGCCTGGTCGTTGCCGGCGACCAGATCCTCCACCGCCTCCTGGCTGGTTTTTTCCAGCGCCTCAAGCACCTCGTCCGGCAGCCGGCGCAGCTCGACGCCGTGCTCGTTCACCAGCTGCTTGAGCGCTTCCGCGTTGCGCGCGGTGAACTCGTCGTAGATGTGCTGGTTTTCCGCTTCGGCGGCGCTTTTGACGATGGCCTGCAAATCTTCCGGCAGCGCGTCCCACTTCTCCTTGTTGATCATCATCTCCAGCATGGCGCCGGGTTCCTGCCAACCGGGGTAGTAGTAGTACTTGGCCACTTTGTGCAGGCCGAAGGTCAGGTCGTTATAGGGGCCGACCCAGTCGGCGGCGTCCAGGGCGCCGGTCTGCATGGAGGTGAACACCTCACCGCCGGGCATCTGCACCGGGGTGGCGCCGATGCGCTGCATCACTTCGCCGGCCAGGCCGGGGGCGCGGATCTTGAGCCCTTTGATGTCTTCCAGGCTGTTGATCTCCTTACGGAACCAGCCGGCCATCTGGGTGCCGCTGTTACCGCACGGCAGCGGCTTGAGGCCGAACTCGCCGTACAACTCGTCCCACAGCTCCTGGCCGCCGCCGAAGTTGACCCAGCTGTTGAGCTCCTGGGCGGTGAGGCCGAACGGCACCGCGGTGAAGAAGGGCGTGGCCGGATGCTTGCCTTTCCAGTAGTAGGAGGCGGAGTGGCCCATCTCGGCGCTGCCGTCGCGCACCGCGTCGAATACGCCCATGGCCGGCACCAGCTCGCCGGCGCCGTGCACCTTGATGGTCAGACGGCCGCCGGACATGGCGGTGACCCGTTCCGCGAAGCGGTTGGCGCCGGTGCCCAGGCCCGGGTAATTCTTCGGCCAGGCGGTGACCAGCTTCCACTCGCGGACTTCGTTATCGGCGGCTTTGGCCGGGGCGTTGTCGCCGCCGGCGGCCGGCTTGTTCTCGCTTTCGTTCTGGCCGCAACCGGCCAGCGCCGCGGCGCCCAGGCCGAGGCCCAGCGCGGAGACGAATTTACGACGATCCATGGAACTCTCCCGTTGGTTTTATTGTTAGTGGGCCGCCGGGCGGCCCTAGATCACATCGAGTCGGGCGTACTGGCTGACCAGCCATTTGGTGCCGACGCCGTCGAAGTTGATTTGCAGCCGCGCATTGGGCCCCTGGCCCTCGAAATGCAGCACCGTGCCCTCACCGAATTTGGGATGCAGGACGCGCGCCCCCAACACAATACCATTGGCGTCCTGCTGGCGCGGCCCCCCGCCACCACCGCCCAGCGGACGGCTGAAGCCGGCCCGGGCGCGCACCTCCTCGACCAGCTCGGCGGGAATCTCCCGCAGAAAGCGGCTGGGCGGGTTGAGCGTTTCATTGCCGTACAGGCGCCGGCTTTCCGCGTGGGTCAGGTAGAGCTCGCGCATTGCCCGGGTCAGCCCCACGTAGCAGAGCCGCCGCTCCTCGGCGAGACGCACCGGATCGTCCGAGGACATCTGGTGCGGGAACAGGCCCTCTTCCAGGCCGGTGATGAACACCACCGGAAATTCCAGCCCCTTGGCGGAGTGCAGGGTCATCATCTGCACCGCGTCTTCGTGGGCGTCGGCCTGCCCTTCGCCGGATTCCAGCGCGGCGTGGTCCAGGAAGGCGCTGAGCGGATCCTCCTCGCCCTCTTCGTCACCGAACTGGCGGGTGGCGGAGACCAGCTCGCGCAGGTTGTCCAGGCGCTGCTGGGCTTTTTCGCCCTTGTCCTGGCCGTGGTAATCCAGCAGGCCGCTGGCGGCGATCACGTGTTCGGTGGTTTCCGCCAGCCCTAACCCTTCGGTTTCCTCGGCCAGCTTGTCCACCAGCTTGAGGAAGGCGAGCAAGGCATTGCCGGCGCGGGCGGTGAGCAGCCGCTCGTTGATCAGCGCCGCCGCCGCGTCCCACAGCGGCACGCCGCGCTGGCGGGCCAGATCACGGAGGATCTCCAGGGTCTTGGCGCCGATGCCCCGGGTGGGGGTGTTGACCACCCGCTCGAAGGCGGCGTCCGCCCGGCGGTTGTTGAGCAGGCGCAGGTAGGCCAGGGCGTTCTTGATCTCGGCGCGCTCGAAGAAGCGCTGGCCGCCGTAGATGCGGTACGGAATACCGGCCTGCAGAAAGGCCTCCTCCAGCACCCGGGACTGGGCGTTGGAGCGGTACAGCACCGCCATTTCCCGGCGCGCCATGCCCTGCTGGCCCAGGCTTTCCACCTTGCCGGCGATAAAGCGCGCTTCGTCCACCTCGTTGAACCCGGCGTACAGGCGGATCGGCTCTCCGTCGCCGCCGTCGGTCCACAGCTCCTTGCCGAGCCGGTCACTGTTGACGCTGATCACCGCGTTGGCGGCGTTCAGAATGGTGCCGGTGGAGCGGTAGTTCTGCTCCAGGCGCACGGTACGGGTGTCGGGGAAGTCACGGCTGAACTTGTGGATGTTCTCGATCTTGGCGCCGCGCCAGCCGTAGATGGACTGGTCGTCGTCGCCGACGATGGTGGCGGCGTTGTCGTCGTTGGTGAGCAGCCGCAGTCAGGCGTACTGAATGGCGTTGGTGTCCTGGAACTCGTCCACCAGAATGTGCCGGAAGCGGCGCTGATAGTGCCCGCGCAGCTCGTCGTTGTCGCGGAACAGCTCCAGCACGCGCAGCAGCATCTCGTTGAAGTCCACCAGGCCGCCCCGGGCGCAGGCTTCCTCGTAGGCCAGATAGATTTTCTGCATGGTCTGCAGAAACAGGTCGCCGCCGGCCACGTCCATATGCGCGGCGCGCAGGCCCTCGTCCTTCTGGCCGTTGATGAACCAGGTGGCCTGGCGCGCCGGCCAGCGCTGTTCGTCCAGCCCCAGCTCGCGGATCACCCGCTTGATCAGACGCTGCTGATCGTCGGCGTCGATGATCTCGAAGTTCTGCGGCAGGCCCGCTTCCTGCCAGTGCTGACGCAGCAGGCGGTGGGCGATGCCGTGGAAGGTGCCCACCCACATGCCGCCGGCGGGCATGTCGAGCAGCTGCTCGATGCGGCCGCGCATTTCCGCCGCCGCCTTGTTGGTGAATGTCACGGCGAGAATACCGAACGGCGACGCCTGTTCGGTGGCGATCTGCCAGGCGATACGGTGCACCAGCACCCGGGTCTTGCCCGAGCCGGCACCGGCCAGCACCAGCAGGTGCCGGTCTTCGGCGGTCACCGCGTCGCGCTGAGCCGGGTTAAGGCCTTCAATAAGGGAAGTCACATCATCCATGGCGGCGGAGTTTACCAGAACCGCCGCTTTGGCGCGGCAGGTTGTGACGCAGCCCCGGTGATCCGGTTTCCCTTCGCGGTGGGGCTGGGTAAACTGCCAAAGAAAAAGCCGGGCGTCACTTATGCCTACGGGTTCCCGAGCCATACGCGGGAGCGACTTACTCACCGGCGCCCAAGGCTCCGAGCCTGGAATCTTTATCCGTGTCGACAGCATTCGAGTCACAACCAAGCAAGCAGCAGCAGGCCGTGACCCGCGCTCAATGCCAGCATCTCCTTTCCGGGATCAAAGGCATGAACGTGCTGGAAGGCCTGGCGGTGATCGCGGCGACCTGGGCTTACTGGGACTCGCCGGTGCCGCGCGCCACCTTGCTGGTGTGGGCACTGGCGGTCACCACGCTGATTCTTGCCCGGGTGAGCTGGCTGCTGTTGAGCCGGCCGCTGCGCAACGGCGACCGCGCCGATCTGCGCAAGGTGTCGGTGAGCGTGCTGGCCACCGCGGTGGCGATGGGCATCGGTGGCTTTCTGTTCAACCCCACGGACACCCTGCTCTCCGAGTCGATGCTCTACGCGCAGCTGACCATGAGCAGCCTGGGCACCGGCCTGAGCATCCTGGCGCTGTCGGCGTACAGCAGCCATTTGCCCACCGTGCTCATGTATCAGATTTGCCTGCTGGCGCCGTCGTGCGTGCAGCTGCTGCTGGCCAACGACAACGAGCCGGCCCTGGCGGCCATGCTGGTGGCCACCGGCGCCTTTCTGTTCGTCGCCGCCCGCCGCATCAATATGACCACGCACCAGGCCCTGGATCTGCAGATCAGCAACACCGCGTTGATCGACTATCTGGACCGGGCGCGGGCCAACGCCGAAGCGCTCAATGAAAAACTGGCCGACGAAATCATGGAACGCAAGGAGGCGCGCCGGCGCCTGCAGGAAGCCAACGACCGGCTGGAGTCCATGGTCAGCGACCGCACCCGCGCCCTGGAGCAGGCCAACCGGGAATTAAGCGCCACCGGCGAGCGCCTGCAACTGGCGCTGGACGCCAGCAACATCGGGCTGTGGGACTGGAATCTGGTCACCGGCACCAATTACCACACCAACTTCGACCGGCTGCTCGGCTACGAAAGCGAATACTTCCGTAACTTCTTCGGCGACCTGCAGCAACTGGTCCACCCGGACGATTTCCCCGCCATCCGCCGCGCCATGATCGCCCACTTCAAGGGCGAGACCGACCGTTACCACGCCATCTACCGGCTGCGCCACGCCGAGGGCCCCTGGTGCTGGATCGAGGACGAAGGCCGGGTGGTGGACTGGAACGACAAGGGCCGCGCCCTGCGCATGATCGGCACCCGCCGCGACATCACCGCCACCCGCGAAGCGCAGGAGCAGCAGCGGCTGGCGGCAACGGTGTTCGAGAACGCCCCGGAAGGCATCTTTATTCTCAATCGCAACTTCCAGTTCCTGGCGGTCAACGCCCGCTTCGAACAGATCACCGGCTATCCGGAGCAGGACGTGCTCGGCCGCACCATCGCCGATACCGATCACATCGACCGCAACCGCAGCACCTACCGCGCGATCACGCTGGCACTGCGCCGCACCGGGTTCTGGGAAGGTGAGATCAATGAGCGGCGCCGTAACGGTGAGCCGTTCCCCGAATGGCTGCAAATCAGCAGCGTGCTGGACGAGAAACAACGGGTGATCCGCTATGTGGGGATGCTGTCCGATCTGACCTCGCGCAAGGAAGCCGAGGAGCGGGTGCAGTTTTTGTCCAACTACGACCGCCTCACCGGCCTGCCCAACCGGGCGCTGTTCCGCGAACGCCTGCAGCGGGCGCTGACCCTGGCGCGGCTGAACCGGGAAAAGGCGGCGTTGCTGATGATCGACCTGGACCGCTTCAAACCGATCAACGAAAGCCTCGGCCATGAGATCGGCGACCGCCTGCTCAAGCTGGCCGCGGAGCGCATCTGCCGGTGCGGCGTCAACGACGAAAACCTGGCCCGGGTGGGCGGCGACGAATTTACCCTGGTGCTGGAAAACTGCGGCGCCGAGGCGCAGATCGGCGTGCTCTGCCAGAAACTGATCAACATGATGAAAAAGCCGTTCCTGATCGACGGCCATGAACTGCTGCTGGGCGCCAGCATCGGCATCAGCGTGTTCCCCAACCCGGGCCAGGAAGCCCAGTCGATGATCAACCAGGCGGAAATGGCGGTGCATCAGGCGAAACGCAGCGGTGGCAATAATTTCCAGTTCTACCGTACCGGCATGCAGATGGCGTCGGTGGAACAGCTGGCGCTGGAGACCAGCCTGCGCAAGGCGATCTTCAAGAACGAATTCGTGGTCCATTACCAGCCCAAGATGGACCTGGCGGACAGCCGCATTTCATCGGTGGAGGCGCTGGTACGCTGGCAGCACCCGACCATGGGCCTGCTGGCGCCGTCCGAGTTCATTCCGCTGGCGGAAGAATCCGGCCTGATTTCCGCGATCGGCGAGCTGGTGCTGGAGCGCGCCTGCCGTCAGGCGCGGCAGTGGCTGGACCGGGGGCTGGGCGATATCCGCGTGTCGGTGAACCTGTCCGCCCATCAGTTCCGCAAAGGCAACCTGGCGGACGTGGTGGACCGCATCCTGGCGCTCACCGGCCTGCCGGCGGAACTGCTGGAACTGGAGCTCACAGAGAGCCTGATCATGGAAGACATGGACCAGAACATCGCCCTGCTGGAGCGGCTGCGCGCCCGCGGCGTGGGCCTGTCCCTGGACGACTTCGGCACCGGTTACTCATCGCTTAATTATTTGAAGCGGTTCCCGGTGGATACGCTCAAAATCGACCGCACCTTCATCACCGACCTGGCGGACAACCCGGACGACGCGGCCATCACCCGGGCCATCATCGAGATGGCGCACAGCCTGACCATGAGCGTGGTGGCGGAAGGGGTGGAAACCGACCAGCACCTGAACATCCTGCGCGAAATGGGCTGCGACAGCATTCAGGGCTACCTGATCAGCCGGCCGGTGCCGGAGGACGAACTCCACGACATCCTCTCCCGGCAGCAGCAGGACCGGGCCGGGGACGGCCCCGCCTAGCCGCCTTTGGCGGCGATACAGGATTCAGGATACAGGATACAGGGTGAAAGTTTACCGCTGTGCCCTCTCCTGAATCCTGCACCCTGTATCCTGTATCGCCGCTGTAAGCGGCTATTCGTCGAGAATCGCCAGGGTCTCCGGCTTCTCGAAAAACGGCGCCAGATGACGGCGCAGCCAGGCGTCCAGCAGGCCACGCTCGCGCAGCAGCCGCAGCACCGGCGGCGCGAAACGGTGGGCGTCATCGAGCAGGTCGTCGCGGGCGATGCCCACTTCGTCAATCAGGTCGCGCAGGGTGGTGTCGCCGTACTTTTCGAAGAAGGCATTGATGCCGGTGTCCAGCATGGTGGCGAAATAGTCGCTGTGCCGGAACTCCCGCCAGAAGTCATAGCCGATCACGAACAGTTCCTGGATGTCCTCGCTGCTGAGCAGCTCGCGCAACTCGGTCACCGGGCGCTCGGCGAAGTCCTGCCAGGCCACCAGCACCAGTTCGCGCAGCTCGCCCAGGTTATCGTCGCTGTACAGCCAGGGGTCGGACAGCAGCGCCTCGGTGCGCTCCAGCAGCCACTCCTGCAGACGCATCTCCAGGCTGGCCCGCCAGCGCGGCGGCAACCGCCGCCCCACCAGGCCCCGCAGGCTTTCCGGGATGCCCTGGTGCAGCCAGGTCTTGAGGCCCAGATGGGCGCCGCCGGCGAGCAGCGCCAGCAACACCGGGTTGCTGCTCAGCCAGCCCACGCCACGCCGGGACAGCGGGATTTCCAGCACCTTGTCGACCAGCGCCGCCACGGTGCTCTCGTCCACCAGCTCGCCGACCCGGCGCTCTCCCTGGATACCGTGGTTATAGAGACGGTCCACCATCTCGCCCACCAGCTCCGGAATGCCGCCGCCCAGCTCCATCTGCACCGCGTACTTGCGCACCGTGACGCCGATCTGCTCGGCGGTCACCGCTTCACTCAGGCGCACCGTGTCGGCCTGGGCCAGCAGGGCGTCCAGCTCCTGTTCCAGCCAGTCGTCCACGCGGTCCGGATCGAGGGACTCGCTGAGATGGGCGATCAGCGCCTCAAGTAAACGATTTGCCTTTTCTTGTTTATTTGCCGTCACGACATGCCTTCCTTAACCAAGGGCCACTT
>Ga0098069_100589_pt1 | contig 13726 bp, 12 predicted proteins | sample 27_taG_FD_92584 | JGI IMG/M metagenome (GOLD analysis project Ga0098069, IMG submission 92584) | Marine viral communities from Cariaco Basin, Caribbean Sea - 27_WHOI_OMZ | ecosystem: Environmental > Aquatic > Marine > Oceanic | place: Caribbean Sea: Cariaco Basin | collected 2014-11-09 | reverse complement strand
TTTCGCTTCTTGTTCTGGTACTCGGCTTCGGAGAAGGTGATTTGATCCATGGCCGCACTGAATCCTATGCAGTTGACGATAGCCGTATTATCGCTGATGGCAGTGACTTTTTCAGAGCTTCCTTAATACAAATATTAAGATAAGCACCTACCTTGGATAGCGCAACAATAATTTTAGGATCACTTCTGAAAAACTGGCAGAATAATGCCTTAAATTTGTTGTGGTAGTTGCGTTGGTAGTCCGGTTATCGAATTAGCCTCTATAGTTTCCAACACCAAGTCTGTTATTTTGTATGCATATCGCTGAAAATTTTGGTAAATTCCGTCAGAATAATCAATGAAACAAATACTTTCGAATTTAAACCAACACGGACTGACCAAAATCAAGCGAATTGCCAGCAATCGATCGTCGATTTCAAAAGTGATGCACTAACACTGGTACGCACTTTAATAGGACTTTCCAAAAGTATAGCTCTCAGATAATACACTGCTCTTTACCTCTTGCCTATTATTACTGATGTACTCCCGATAGCAACGCCTATCCGTATCCACTTGACAATTCGATTCTTAACTTAAAAACGACACTGCACTAGATTATAACTCAATTTTTAAAATAAAAAGCAGGAGGGTCTTATCTCTACTCCTCCTGCTTATACAAAGCAACGAAAATAATTTTAGTTAATTTTAAAATTAACGCTTAACCTTCTCCTAATTAAAGAAGATTTGGCAGAAAAGTAATAGTTGACGGAAAGAAATAGAACGCTGCAATTGATGCCATAAACAAAGCAACAACTGGCCATGCACTTTTATATACGTCTGAAATTAATACATTATCTGCCGCACCTTTTAAAGCAAAAAGCGTATAACCGAAAGGCGGGGTTAAACTACCGACAGTCAAGTTTATCAAAAAGATAGTCCAAAACCAAATAGGATCAAAATCATATGCACTTACAACCGGTGCATACAAAGGGATTGCTAACAAAATGAAAGCAAATTGATCTATAAACATACACAGTACAAAAGGAATGAGCATTAATATAAAAAACATCATCCAATCACTAAGCTCAAGCGTACTTACGAAGTTAATTAAGCCTGACGTAGCTCCCATAAAAGAAAGTAACTGCCCAAAAAGTTTAGAACTAGCGACAATGATAATAATCATTAAGCTAATTTTTGCGGAAGACTGCAAACTATCCCACAACATTTTAAGATCAAAAGACTTATATATAGCTGCAGTGATAGCAGCTCCTACAACTCCAGTAGCAGCAGCCTCTGAAGGTGTAGCGACACCCAATAAAATAAGTCCCATAACAGAAAAAATAACAATAAAGAAAGGAGATACTTTAGCAAGCTCCTTCATTTTTTCTCTTAAAGAATAGGTCTCCACTTCTTCGCTGCTAGATGGGGAAAGATCAGGTTTACGTGAAATGCTAAAATATACATATAGAAAAAGAATAAATGATATTAGGAGTCCTGGGATAATCCCTGCTATTAAAAGCCCAGCAATAGAGGTATCACGCACTAATGAGCCTATTACAATTACTAACAAGCTGGGTGGAATAATTGGAGCTAAAGAAGCGCCACCAAGAATGGTGAAATTTGTTAAATTTGTGTCATAACCTAGTTTTTGCATTTTAGGTAAAACAGAGCGTCCCAGCATGGCAGCTACTGCTGCGGCTGCACCAGATAAAGCACCAAAAATAGTTGACAGCCCAATAACTAAGTAATACATCCTACCATTGACCTTACCTATCCATTTATCAAGGGCGATTGACAAAACATCAACTGACCCAGATCTAAATAATATTTCGCCCATAAGAACAAAAAGTGGAATAGTAACAAAACTCTCTGAGGTTAAAGTTTCGTACATGCTATTACTAAACATGCCGAACCCTCTTTCTCCTAATGTCACTAAGACACCAGCAACGTTAGCGATTAAGAAAGCAACAAAAACCGGCAGCCCTGTCCCCATCAGCACGAATAGCAATAGAAAAGAAACCGCAAGTATCGTGTACCATTCCATTTTAAGCTCCTTTCTTATACACAAGATTTTCAGACAATTGTTTTTTTATTAAAACAACAAATTGAATAGCAGACAGCCCGAGGCCGAAAGGTATAAAGCCGAATACTATCCACTTAGGAACGCGAAATGAGCCTAGTGTATTAATCCCAGTTTCAAACAAACGCACAAACTCTATCATTGTTACGTAGAAAACATAAGAAACAACACAAAAAGATACAGCATAAAGCACTAGCTTAAATTTTTGTGCAAAGCTGTGCGGAGAAAAATCAAGTATAATCGAGACAGCTATGTGGCTATTTTCTCGCGTTACTTCAGGCATTGCTAGCATTAAGGAAGCACAAAAAAGAAAAGTAACCGTATCTGGCCCCCATGAGGTAGGAGCTGCAAAGAAATAACGCATTATTATTTCCATACAGAAAATAATAACAATTAATGCTAAAGCTAAGGACGCTACAAAAAAACTGGCTTTAGTAACACTGTCGATAATTTTTATAAACATAACTAAAGACCTTGATGTGGCTGAGAAATACCCAGCCACAGTTTAGTAAATATTAGTAAGACATATCAGCCGATACTGCCATTTCACGTAGTTGGCGAGCATCATCACCGCTTTGCTCTTCAGCTACTTTCCAGACGCCTTCCGCCCAAAGACGCTCGTGGTTATCAGACTCTGATTGGCTAAATGAAGTAATCTGCATCCCATTTTCAATAAGGAAATCTTCTTCTTTTTCCTGTAATGCATCAAAATGGGCTACAGAATCAATTTCAATTTGCTTACCTGCTTCGATAAGCACTTCTTGTGCATCACTATCTAGAGCATTCCAACGGTCAAGATTCATAAAAATCATGACTCCGACCTGGCCAAACTCAGGATCTGTCATGTACTCAATAATTTCATGCCACTGAAGATCACTCGCGCCAGTTAACCCCCAAGCTGCACCGTCAATAACCCCTCGTTGTAATGCTGTATAAATATCCGTAACAGGCATATTTACTTGAGCACCACCAAGTTCCTCAATCATAGATTGGTACGAAACAGTTCCACGAATACGGCGTCCTTCTAGACCTGGCTCACCAGTAATGGGTTCACGAAGATAGAAACGGAACCCCTTGGTGCCTGTTGACGGAGCTGAAATCAGCTTTAATCCACGCTCTTGGTAGTGCTGATCAATATACTCAATGATGCCTTCCTCACGACGCTTAACGGGGTCTACGTCAATAGCATCAATAGCAAGGCCGACTGCCGTCGTACCTGAATGATAAGCAGGATGGGTGAACAGCAAATCAAATGCACCGGCTTGAACAGGTTGAAGTTGTTCAAATGTCGGTACAACATCAGGCCCCTGTACATTAATTTGAATACTTCCTTCAGACATTTCTTCGACCATTTCGATAAAAGATGGGCCGATTTCGCGATACCATGCAAAATTAGAAGGATAGCCAGCAAGCATATTTAGCTCTTGTGCTTCTACTTCTGAAGAGAAGCCCGCGCCTGCTGTACTAGCTACAGCCAGTGCAATTGCACAATGTTTAATTTTTTTTGTGATCATCTTCATTTTCATAATCCTAGTTTTTGTATTTAACGCTTCTTTTCAAGCAAACTGGCAACAAAAACAGTATTAAAGTCTCCTGACTTGAACTGTTCACTATTAATCAGTTTACTATGAAACTTTGCCGTAGTTTTAACGCCTTGAACTTTCATTTCTGAAAGCGCTCTTGTCATTCTAATGATGGCTTCATTTCGATCATAGCCCCAGCAAATTAACTTGCCAATCATCGAATCATAGTAGGGAGGTATTTTATAGCCACTTTCCAAATGGCTATCCATACGAATACCAAATCCACCTGGTGGGCGGTAATAAGTAATCGTACCAGGACAAGGCATAAATCCATTTTCAGGATCTTCTGCATTCAAGCGGCATTCTATAGCATGGCCATTAAGAACAATGTCCTTTTGTTCAATCTCCAACGACTGATCATCAGCAATTTTAATTTGCTCTTTAATAATATCTATTCCTGTAATCATCTCTGACACAGGGTGTTCAACCTGAACACGAGTGTTCATTTCTATAAAATAAAATTTTCTTTCAATATTATCAAAAACATACTCAACTGTGCCTGCACTCTTATAACTAACTTTTTCAGCTAGGCGTACAGCCGATTGACAAAGTTCGTTACGTTGTTCATCACTTAATGCTGGAGAGGGCCCTTCTTCCACTAATTTTTGGTTACGACGCTGAGCAGTACAATCACGCTCTCCCAAGTGAATGCATTTTTTACCATCAGCAAGCACTTGTACTTCAATGTGACGTATATCTGTTAAATATTTTTCAATATAAACAGATGAGTCACCAAAAGCCACTTCTGCTTCTGACATTATTTCGTTTAGATCTTGCTCTAAGGTATCTCCTGACTTAACAACCCTCATGCCACGACCACCACCGCCAGCAGAGGCCTTTATGAGTAATGGAAATCCGACATTCTCAGCTATTTCAAGTGCCTTGTTAAATTCTTTAACGACTCCATCGGATCCAGGTATTGTAGGAACAGAAGCGGAATCTGCAATTTTCCTAGCTTCTATTTTGTCACCCATCTTTCCAATAATTTCTGCAGATGGCCCAATAAAAATTATGCCATTTTCTTCACACTTTCTTGCAAAATCAGCTTTCTCGGATAGAAATCCATATCCAGGATGGATAGCATCTACTCCAAATGCTAAAGCAGCGCTAATGATTGCATCCTGATTTTGGTAACTTGCTTGAGCTGAAGCAGGTCCAATACAAACCGACTCATCAGCCAGTTTAACGGCTAAAGTATCTTTATCAGCTTCTGAATACACAGCTACACTTTTCACACCGAGCTCTTTACAAGCTCGGACTATACGGAGCGAAATTTCGCCCCGATTTGCAATCATGACACTTTTTATTTTGTTTAACATAAAAAACCTATTTTTAGAAAAAATATTATTCTTTTTCAATAAGCATAATGGGCTGACCAAATTCTACAGGCTGCTGATCCTCAACGTAAATTTCTTTTACGCGGCCATTCACTTTAGCTTCAAGGTTATTCATGAGCTTCATAACCTCAATAATACATACAATTGTCTTTGAAGTTACTTCCTGCCCCACTTCAACGAATGCAGGAGCACCAGGCTTAGGCGATTTGTAAAAAGTACCCACCATTGGTGCTGTAATTAAATGCTCATTTTCACCAACAGAAATATCTTTTTCTGACGATGCCTTCGTTTCAGTTGGTACTACACTAACCGCTTCTTTAACTTCTACTTTTTTTGACGTATTAGTCTTAGGGGCTGCTGCCGGTAGGGCTACTGGAGTTTCACTAACAGCTGGACGATGTGTATTTTCATTACGGCTAATGAAAAGCTCAAGTCCATTATATGAAAGCGATAGCTCACGAATATCATTGCTTTCTTTTACCCATTTTGTCAGTTGCTTCAGATCGTTGAGGGTAATGTTTAGATCATTCATTTTAAATTCTCCTGTTTATTTCAAAATTAACGTGAAATTGAAACTTTAAAGTTTCCAGTTGACAAACTTACTTGCTTTTCATCTCCACCGGCAAGCCCTTTAATGAAAGAAACTAATTCGCCATTGTAGTCATCTCCAGATTCTCCATTGGCAATAGCCTCTTTCATTCCATCGACTTGGTTACCAGCAAACATAGCTCGTAGCAACAACTCATCTTTTGTTGCATTTGGATACTGAGCAGCTAAGTCCTTCATCATGGGCTTGGGTGAGGTTGGCTTCTCACTAATTTCTGAAGAACCATTCTCAATTATTTTCTTGTAGACATCTGAGTCTACTGGACCTAGCAAACGCCCGTAATACCCAAGCACGTATTTTTTAATTTCGTTTGGAACTGTGCCGTATCGCTCCCCAGAAATAACATTCATTACTGCCTGGGTGCCTACAAACTGAGCAAAAGGGGTAATCATAATAGGCCATGCGAGCTCTTTTCTTACTGTAGCAATTTCTTCAAGCAGCTCTTCGTAGCGATCTCCCAGGCCCGCAGTTTCTAGCTGTGCATGAAAGTTAGATAACATACCACCTGGAAGCTGGTGCTTGTAATGTAACGGGTTATATTCAGCAGGTTTGCCTTCTGGCTTACCTTCTATTTCACAAATATTCTTGAAGTATTCACTAACTTCATCAATTTTTTTATCATCGACTTTTACAACATAACCTAGCTCACGTAATGATTTTACGATTGTTTGCGTTGCCGGTTGAGCAGCGCCATTTGCTAAAGGTGCTATAGATGTATGTAAAATATCACATCCCAACTCGACTGCTTCTAAATAAACCAGTGGGCATAATGAGGTAAGGCAGTGACTATGAAGCTCTAGCGGACGGTCGCCAATGACTTCTTTAATCGCAGGTACTAAAGTGCGGATTCTTTCTGGCGTAAGCAGACCGCCAGCATCTTTAAGCATAATTGCATCAACGTTGGCTTTATCAATAAGCTCAATGGCCGTTTTGACAAACAGTTCATCTGTATGAACAGGACTCTCGCAGAAAGACAAGGCGCCAAATGTATATGCTCCAAGTTTCTTAGCTCGTTTCAAACAGCGAACAATATTTGAAACGTCATTTAGCCCATCAAAAGCCCCAATGACGCGGAACCCATTGTCATATAATTGATCAACCCACCCATCAATTACATCATCTGGTAGGAAATCAAAGGCAGCAATATTTTTTGAGCGAATCAATGCACGAAAATTAGTTTCTGGAGCAGCTTTATGTAACTCGCGTACTCGCTCCCAAGGGTCTTCTTTTAAGTAGCGAACTGAAACATCAAACTGAATAGGGGCCATCATATCTATATGATGAAACCCAATACTATTCATTGTTTCTGCAATTCCTAGCATGTGTTCAGTACGCATACGTGTTGCCCAAAGGCTTTGATGAGCATCACGGAAGGTTGTATCAATAATTTTAATTTCTCTTTGGCTGTTTTTGGGACGACCGCCCTCCCCAAAAATAGACGCAATACTTTTGTGAATTTCATTCTTCATTACTTATGACTCCTACCGGCTGTGTCTTGTATAATTTTCAATAATTGAATGATTCAGCTATATAGGATATGTACACACAGTGAACACTTGTTCGCCTATTGAAATCAACCCTATTCTTTAGTATTAAGCTAAGCTCTCTCAATTAACGTGGCGATGCCTTGGCCTACGCCTACGCACATAGTGCATAGCGCGTAGCGCTTGCCGCTGCTTTGCAGCTCGTGGGCAGCGGTTAGCAGCAAGCGTGCGCCAGACATGCCCAGCGGGTGGCCGAGCGCAATGGCTCCTCCGTTCGGGTTCACCCGCGGGTCGTCATCCTTGAGGCCAAGATCGCGCATGCAGGCGAGCGCCTGGGCGGCAAAGGCTTCGTTGAGTTCAATCACGTCGATCTCATCAAGATTTATGCCGGTGCGCTTAAGTAGCTTCTGTACTGCTGGCACCGGGCCATAGCCCATGATGCGTGGCTCAACGCCCGCCGTAGCCATGCCCAAAATCTTGGCCATAGGCTTTAAGCCTTGGGATTCGACCGCCGTTTGGCTTGCCACCAGCATCGCTGCTGCGCCATCGTTGACACCAGAGGAATTGCCTGCAGTAACGCTGCCACCCTCGCGGAATGGAGTGGGCAACCTTGCCAGTTTATCGAGCGTGGTCTCGCGCAAGTGCTCATCTTGATCGAAGATCAGCGACGACTGCTTACGACGTGGAATCTCGATCGCAGTGATCTCTTGAGCTAAGCGGCCGGCTTTTTGGGCACTAGCAGCTTTTTGCTGCGAGCGTAGTGCGAAGGCATCTTGGTCTTCGCGAGAAATCTTGAACTCCTCGGCGACGTTCTCGGCGGTTTCCGGCATAGAATCCACGCCAAACGCTTTTTTCATCAACGGGTTGATAAAGCGCCAACCAATAGTGGTATCTTCAATTTTCTGGCCACGCGAGAATGCACTTTCGGCCTTGCCCATCACATAAGGTGCCCGTGACATCGACTCCACCCCGCCGGCGAGAGCGAGTTCCATCTCCCCTGCTTTGATCGCGCGACAGGCAGTAGCCACGGCGTCCATTCCCGAACCACACAAACGGTTCATGGTGGTGCCAGGCACGGACTCAGGGATACCGGCAAGCAGCGATGACATCCTCGCCACATTACGGTTATCTTCCCCGGCCTGGTTTGCACAGCCCATAAAAACCTCTTCGATAGCGGCCGGATCCAGGTCCGGCGCTTCGGCCAGCACGGCCTTGAAAATCGTGGCGGCAACATCGTCCGGGCGCATGCTAGCGAGCGCGCCACCAAAGCGGCCTACAGCGGAGCGACGCGGATGGCAGAGAAATACATCGGTCATCATGTTCTCCTTACTGGCCGGCATGGGCGCGTTCAGTGCGGGCTTTCAGCTCGCGTAGTACGCTAAGCTCTTTCCCACTCGGCTCGGGAGTACTCTCAACCTGCTCAGCGAAGCGAATTTCCCAGCCCGTGGCATCAATCACGTCTTCACGCGTAACGCCCGGATGCAGTGAGACTACCATCAGTTCTTTACTCTCGGGGTCGGGCTTCATCACGCAGAGATCGGTAATCACGCGCGTGGGGCCTTTGCCAATATTGGGTACGCCATCTCGGCCCTTACCGTCGCGACCAAAGCCGAGAGTCGTTACGAAATCGATTTCCTCGACAAATGCTCGCTTGGAGTGTTTAAGGGTAATAAAGACTTCGCCCGCGTTAGTAGCGATCTCCGGTGCCCCGCCACCGCCCGGTAGGCGCACTTTGGGTGCGCGGTAATCACCAATCAGTGTGGTGTTCAAATTGCAGTAGCGATCGATCTGTGCGGTGCCCAGAAATCCCACATCGATCTTGCCGCCTTGTAGCCAGTAGCGGAACATTTCCGGCACCGCCACGGTGGTCAAAGCAGTTTCAGCTAGCTCGCCATCGCCAATCGAGAGCGGCAGCACGTTCGGCTTGGTCTGAAGGGTGCCTGATTCATAAATCAGCACTATCTCTGGGGCGTGGGTTAGGCGCGCCAGATTGGCGGCCTCACTGGGCAGGCCAATGCCAACAAAGCAGGTAGAGCCGTTTTCTAGTGCTCGCGCGGCGGTAACGGTCATCATTTCCGAAGCGGTATATTCCAGGCTCATCAGACTTGCCCTCCTGCACTGTCACTGGCGGCGCTGTCGTTAGAAGCACCGTCACCCACGTTAAAGACGTTTTCGTTGAGCCACAAAGTAAAAGTGTCGCGATCGCGGGCGATGACATCCCACTCCTTATAGAAGCGGTTATTGCGGTCGTAATAACCGTGGGTATAGGACGGCAGCGCCCCTTTTTCGGCCACGGCAATCACGCTAATCGCCCAGCTGGGGATCACGCAGGCATTGGGATGCGTGTTTAAGTCATCGACGATTTCCTCGACGGTGACAATGCTGTGCTTCGCCGCCATTACGGCTTCTTTCTGTACGCCGACAATGCCTTCCACCAGCACGTTGCCCTGACGGTCGGCGCGCTGAGCGTGAACGATGGAAACGTCTGGACGCACCGCGGGCACCGCCGCCAACTGTTCTCCGGTGAAAGGACACTCGATAAATTTGATCTGATCGTTGACGCTGGGCAGTTCACTACCCACGTAGCCGCGCAATACCGCCAACGGCAAACCTGCGGCACCCGCTTCGAAAGCGCAGGCCATCGCGGCGTGGCTATGCTCAAGAATCTCGATCTTGCGCGGCCAGCCCTTCTCAACCGCATCGCGTAGACGGTGCAATGAGCCAACACCCGGGTTGCCGCCCCAGGAGAAGATCACCTTTTTGGCGCAGCCAGCACCGATCAATTGATCGTAGATCAGGTCGGGGGTCATGCGAATTAGGGTTAAATCACGCTTTTTTTGACGGATGACTTCATGACCCGCGGCAAATGGGATCAGGTGGGTAAAGCCCTCCATGGCAACGGTGGCGCCGTCTTCAACGAAACGCGCTACAGCGTCATGCAAGCTCAAAAACTCGGCCATATACTCTCCAGATTTTCCATCACCTATGAATCTAGTGGCAGCCGTATTTGGCCCCTCTCTTATGTTCGCTAGGTGAACATTATTTTTCTATGTGAACAATTTAGTTGCGATGGTCCAACACGTCAACATGGCTTTTATGCCTAAAAAAAATCCACAATCAAATTATTTTCTTTATTTTCAATATCTTATGATTTTTTAACTGAATTAGTTTTATTGTTTTTTTACTAAAGTATTAATTTCATGCATAAAAACACACCATTGCAACAAAAGTCGTATTTACACGGGGATGAACATATAGCATCACTCAAAAGAGATACTTGGCTTCTCTATAAAAACAAGGTAAATAAAAATGCATGAAAAAACTAATAACAACGATTTACCGTATCAACTCCTACAACCTAGCTATATGAGACCTGACTTACTTCTCGAAAAAGCCCTCACCGATTACTTAACGGATGACGAACTGTGGGTTCCATCAACTTCAGAAGGTGTATCTTTCAAACCTCTGCTTCTACATGCAAGCTCTGGTTACTATGTTAATTTACTACGCGTTAAGAAACATGGCTTTCTTTCACGCCATCGCCATTCTGGAGATGTCCAAGCATTTGTTTTAAAAGGTAAATGGTACTATTTAGAGCATGACTGGATTGCTAAAGAAGGCTCTTTTGCATATGAACCTCCTGGAGAAACGCATACTTTATTTGTTCCAGATGACGTTAAAGAAATGATTACACTATTTACCGTTAAAGGCGGCTATACCTATGTAGATGAATATGGCAAAGCCTGTGGTTATGAAGATGTTTTCACTAAAATTGAAGCCGCGAAAAAGCATTACAATAATATTGGACTAGACATCGAAGAGCTAAATAAAATCATCAGGTAATCAAAAGGAATAGTAGATGAACAAGTTTTGCAATAGTGAGAGTTTAAGAAAAATTCGCAGAGAGTTACACCAAAACCCAGAAATAGGTTTTGAAGAAAATTTTACGGCAAATAGAGTTCGAACATTTTTAGAAGAAAATAACATAAGATATGTTTCTGGTTTGGGAAAAACAGGCATAGTTGCTTGGGTCACTGGACAGAAAAACGATAGTGGTAATAGTGTAGCCCTTCGGGCAGATATGGATGCCCTACCTATAGAAGAGAAAAGCGGTGTAACTTATTCTTCAGTGAACAAGGGTAAAATGCATGCTTGCGGCCATGATGGGCATGTAACCATGTTATTGGGCGCAGCTTTATTTTTAATAAAAAACAACAACTTCTCTGGCACCGTTTATTTTATATTTCAACCTGCTGAAGAAGGACTTGGCGGCAGCAAGGCCATGATTAAAGATGGTCTTTTTGAAAAATTCAGCATTAATGAAATATATAGCATTCATAATTGGCCTGATTTACCCGTAGGTAAATTTGGTTTAATGGATGGGCCTATTATGGCAAGTGGAGACCGTATAGATATTGTGATTCATGGAAAAGGAGGCCATGGAGGTCTAAGTCCGCATAACTGCATTGATCCTATACGGATTGCATCTGAATTAATCAACAAAGCTCATACTATTGTAGGTCGGGAAATAAACCCATTAAGTCCAGCCGTAATTAGCATATGCTCTATTAATGGAGGTGATATTAATGGGTTTGCAGTAATACCAAATACCGTCAAAATGAGTGGAACAACCAGGGCTTTAGATAAGGTGACTCAAGCCTCTATTCACTGTGCTCTAAGAAACCTATGTGAAAGCATTGAAAAATACTATGGAACGAGCATAGAATTAAAAATAGAGAACAAGTTCAGTATAACTTTTAATGAAAAATCAGCAACAAAAAAAGCGCTAAAAGTTATATGTGAAAATTTTGGAAGTGAGAGCATCCAAGAAAATCATCATCCAAGCATGGCAGGAGAAGACTTTTCATTTATGCTAGATGAAGTTCCAGGCGCCTATATTCATGTAGGCTCTGGTGATGACAATCATAAGCATGGACTGCATAGTCCATATTATGATTTTAATGATGAAATTATTCCTACTGGTGTAACATTGCTATCTCAACTAGCAATTAAATCTTTAGAAACACAGGTTTAAATAATCAAGTTTAAATGGCGGCCTCAATGACCAAGTGCAACACCTAACCTATCAGGTAGGGTATTGCCATGACTCACTGTTATCGCCATCTTTCTGCTGAAGACCGAGCCGCCATCATGCTGATGCGGGTTAACCACTCCATTCGCGCTATCGCCCGTCAGTTGGGACGTGCGCCCAGTACTATTTCACGAGAACTGGTGCGCCATACGGTTAGACCTGACAGAGCGTATGATGCCAGCCTCGCTGGACACCGAGCCCGACTGAGTCGCTGTCGGCCTCGCCGTTGCCCGAAGCTGACTCTCGATAGTGAGCTTTTCGAGCTTGTGGTCTACCTGCTGCGCCAGTACTGGTCACCCGAGCAAATAGCCCGCACACTGACGCGTATGTTCCCTGATGACACTAACTACCACGTCTCACACGAGGCCATCTACAACGCGCTTTACCTCCTGCCACGCGGCTCGCTCAAGAAGAAGCTGATTGCCTGTTTGCGTCAGGGTAAAGGTAAACGACGCCCTCGCAGCCGTGGCAAGGATCGGCGACAACAGATTCCAGACTTGGTCAGCATCCATCTGCGGCCTCCTGAGATCGAAGACCGCCTGATGCCTGGCCATTGGGAGGGAGACCTCATCATGGGCGCCAACAACCGCTCTGCGGTCGGTACGTTGGTAGAGCGAACGACGCGCCTGGTGATCCTGGCGAAAGTGGATGGCACCACAGCCACAGCAGCGGCTGTCGGCTTTAGTGATAAGCTCAATGAGGTACCGCGCTCCTTGCGCCTGTCCATGACCTATGACCAGGGCAAAGAGATGGTGAAGCATGCCGAGATCACTCAAAAGACCGGTACAGCTATCTACTTTGCCGACCCGCATAGCCCATGGCAGCGGGGTTCCAATGAGAACACCAATGGGCTGTTGAGGCAGTACCTGCCGAAGGGCACGGACCTGTCAGTCTACAGCCAGGAAGAACTCGACGAGATCGCCGACTCACTAAATACACGACCACGCAAGACACTCGACTGGCGCACGCCGTTAGAAGTCTACGCTGAGGTACTTAAGAAATCCGTCGCCGGTCCGAGCGCTCTTCAATAGCGTTGCACTTGGAACTTGAGGCCGCCAATTAAGAATTATCTACAACGTTTATTTATGGCCGCTTAGATAGTGGCCATGTCTGATAGGCTGAGCAGGGAATTGTGAGGACGGCATATTGATGCACACAGATTAAAAGCAAGCTTTCATCAGTTGAGTCACCAACTCTTGCTGAGTGTGGTAGATAGTATTAAGTGATACAGGCCTTTCGGATCACGCTGTTCACATACTTCCAGCGGCGTGTTGACACACACCTCGATACAATCACCTTTATCAAACAGCTCACGGTCAGCACGGAAAGGCGATATAAAGGCAGTAATCACGATTATGCTGGCCTCAGCAAATAACCGTGCCACTTCGCCCACGCGGCGGATATTCGTAAACGATCCACTAACCTTGCAATTACCCACAAAACATCAGCTACATAAGCATACTGTTGATAAAGTAAAGCCCGATGTGTTTTTTTGGCTTCTCAGTTCGTTCGATATGATAAGAGGTATCAATATGGGACAACACTGGGTGAACGAGGAAATGACT
>Ga0098069_100588_pt1 | contig 13727 bp, 12 predicted proteins | sample 27_taG_FD_92584 | JGI IMG/M metagenome (GOLD analysis project Ga0098069, IMG submission 92584) | Marine viral communities from Cariaco Basin, Caribbean Sea - 27_WHOI_OMZ | ecosystem: Environmental > Aquatic > Marine > Oceanic | place: Caribbean Sea: Cariaco Basin | collected 2014-11-09 | reverse complement strand
TCCTGCAAATGGTTTCTTTTTCTTTTCTTCTTTGTAATTTAGCGCCCTGAATAAAAAGACGCACAAACATCTCTCTACAATGGCTGAAACCAAGTATATCTTTGTCACCGGCGGCGTTTCCTCATCGCTTGGAAAAGGCATTATTGCTGCTTCCCTGGCAAAATTACTGCAAGCGCGTGGGTACAAAACCACTATTCAGAAACTGGATCCTTACATCAACGTTGATCCCGGCACCCTCAACCCTTACGAACACGGCGAATGCTACGTGACCGAAGACGGGGCCGAAACCGATCTCGATTTGGGGCACTATGAACGCTTTCTCAACGTAAATACCTCACAGGCCAATAATGTTACCACCGGCCGAATTTACCAGAGTGTGATTGAAAAAGAACGCCGCGGGGAATTTTTAGGGAAAACAGTGCAGGTCATTCCGCATATCACCAACGAGATCAAAGAGCGTGTGCAGCTACTTGGCAAGAACCACGAGTATGATATTGTGATCACCGAGATTGGCGGTACTGTGGGAGATATAGAATCGCTGCCATACATTGAGGCAGTGAGGCAGCTAAAGTGGGAACTGGGAGATGACAATGCGCTGGTGATTCACCTTACGCTGGTTCCGTTTCTTTCGGCAGCGGGCGAACTTAAAACAAAACCTACCCAGCACAGTGTAAAAACACTAATGGAAAGCGGACTGAGAGCCGATATCCTGGTATGCCGTACCGAACACGAACTCTCTGACGACATAAGGCGCAAGCTCGCACTTTTCTGCAACGTAAAACAGGAAGCCGTTATTCAATCTATAGACGCTTCTACCATTTACGACGTGCCTAACATGATGCTGCACGAAGGCCTGGATACGGTAACTTTGAAGAAGCTGAACCTTCCCGATGATACCACGCCCAACCTCACGCAGTGGAACGAATTTTTGAAGCGCCACAAAAACCCAAAACATGAAGTGACCATTGGCCTTATAGGCAAGTATGTGGAACTTCAGGATTCCTATAAATCTATACTGGAAGCTTTTATTCACGCAGGTGCCGCCAATGAGGTGAAGGTAAATGTGGAGAGCATACATTCAGAATTTATCAACCAAAGCACGATCCAGAACAAGATCTCCCACCTGGATGGGATTCTCGTGGCCCCGGGGTTTGGAGAACGCGGTGTGGAAGGCAAGATAGACGCCGTGCGTTTTGCAAGAGAGAACAAACTGCCATTTTTGGGAATTTGCCTGGGGATGCAAATGGCAGTGATCGAATTCGCCCGAAACGTGCTGCAACTTAAAAAAGCGAATTCTACTGAAATGGATCCCAACACTCCCCACCCGGTCATTGACCTTATGGAAGAGCAAAAGGATATCACCCATCTTGGAGGCACCATGAGATTGGGTTCATGGGAATGTAGCGTTAAAGACAACTCTACAGCGAAAGAAGTTTACGGCAGCAACCAGATCTTTGAGAGACACCGCCACCGATACGAGTACAACAACCAGTACAGCACCCAGATGGAGTCTCACGGACTAAAAAGCACGGGGGTGAACCCCAAGACCAACCTGGTGGAAATTGTAGAAATAGAAGACCACCCATGGTTTGTGGGCGTACAGTACCACCCCGAATACAAGAGTACGGTAGCCAGCCCGCACCCTCTTTTTATAGCCTTTATTAAAGCTGCAAAAGAATATTCACAGAAAAAAAAGAATGCCAGCCTGGCACAGTAGCCTTTTTTGGCCACAATTTTGACAGGCAATGACTGCGGAAAGATCCGCGTTTATTAATTTTTATAATGGAAGAAAAAAAATTAGATATCAATTCCTTAATCGGTTTCCTGCTTATTGGGGGAATCCTGTTGTGGATGTTGTACATGAATCCTTCGGCTCCCGAAGTGGTGGAAGAACCGGCTAACGATGAGGTTGTAGTAACTCCCGATGCACAGGAAGAAGTACTGCCTTACAATGATGCAGTACAGGAGACAGATTCGGCAGCGGTAGCGCGGGCAGCAGCAAGGCTGGGCGCTTTTGGGTATTCGGCCACCCTGCCTTCGGCTTCAGAAAATACCACTTCGGTTGAAAACGATGTTCTCGCCCTGAGCTTCTCAAACAAAGGCGGATATCTTTCCGAAGCAAAAATGAAGAATTACAAGACCTTCGATTCTATACCTGTATACCTGGTAAAAGATGACAATGCCTCTTTTAACCTGAGTTTTTCAACTACTGACGGGAGAGTTCTAAATACTAAAGACCTTTATTTTGAGCCTACGGTAACCAAAAACGGGGAGAACACCATAGTTTCTATGAAACTAAAGGTTTCTCCGGAAGAATTCCTTGAGTACCGTTACGTGCTGAAACCCGGTGAGTACATGATGGATTTCACCGTACGCTCACAGGGCTTAAATGACGTTCTGAATTCTTCGGCCCCTATAGTTCTCGACTGGAAACTGAAGGGTTACAGGCACGCAAAGAGCATTACTTATGAAAACAGGTACACAAAACTTGTTTACGAGTACGATGGAGGGGATGATTCATCTGTAACCGATGGTGAAGACGAAGAAAAGGATATTTCTTATGTCGCTTACAAGCAGCACTTCTTTACCTCTATCCTGCTTACCGACACCCCTTTTGAAACCGGAACTTTCAGGTCTGAAGACCTGGTAGAAGATGAGGAAGTAGACACCCTCTACACCAAGGCCTTTGCCTCAACCATGCCATTGCAGCTGGAGGGGGGAGAACTTAACTATAACATGAACTGGTACTATGGCCCAAGTGATTACAAGATCCTGAATGATTACGACAGGAACCTTGATGAGATCATGCCCTTGGGCTGGGGGATTTTTGGCTGGATAAACAGGTATTTCTTTATCCCTTTCTTTGCCTTTATCACCAACTACATGGGCTACGGGATTGCCATTATTGTAATGACCATTGCCATAAAGCTTTTGCTATCTCCCGTACAGTACAAACAGTACCTGTCTCAGGCAAAAATGAAGGTGCTAAGACCCGAGATCAACGAGCTCAACGAGAAGTACAAGGATAACCCAATGAAGAAGCAGCAGGAAACCATGAAGCTGTACAGTAAAGCCGGTGCCAGCCCTATGAGTGGTTGTTTGCCAGCTTTGATGCAGCTCCCGGTGTTCTATGCGCTTTTTATGTTCTTTCCCAGTGCGTTCCAGCTAAGGCAAAAAGGCTTCCTTTGGGCAGATGACCTTTCAAGCTACGACAAGATTGCAGAACTTCCGTTTTACATCCCGTTCTATGGAGACCATGTGAGTTTGTTCCCAATCCTGGCTTCTATCGCCATCTTCATTTATATGATGATGACTACCGGGCAGACCATGCAGAATGCACAACAGCCGGGAATGCCCAACATGAAATTCATCATGTACCTTTCCCCGCTCTTTATGTTGATCTTCTTCAACAACTACGCAAGCGGACTTTCCCTGTACTATCTAACATCAAACCTTATTACTATTGGCATCATGCTGGTAATCAAAAACTTCATCATAGATGAAGACAAGATTCACGCACAGATCCAGGAGAATAAGAAGAAGCCCAAGAAACAGGGGAAATTTGCACGTAAAATGCAGGAAATGATGGAGCAGGCCGAAGAACAACAGAAGAAAGGCAAAAAGTAATTGACCTGGTATATAAATAAGAAGAGCCCGAAAATTTCGGGCTCTTCTGCATTAACTAAACCTATCAACAAATCACTAAATTACATAGCGGGTAATAAAACGGTGTCAATTACATGAACAACACCGTTATTGGCCTGTACATCTGTCACTATTATTTCTGAAGTTCTTCCGTTAGCATCTGTGATCACGGCACCATTATCAAGATCAATGGTGAATGATTGTCCTGCAAGCGTGGCAACTTCCATATCGTCTGTAAGTGCCGATGATCTTACATTAGCACCGGCAACCACGTGGTAGCTTAATACCGAAGCCAGGACATCAGCCGGAATATCAGCTAAAGAATTTAATTCAAGTTCTCCCAGCAAAGCTGCAAAAGCTTCATTGGTAGGGGCAAATACTGTAAATGGTGCAGGCTCATCTGTGCCCATTAAAGTACTCACAAAAGTAAAGTCATCTTCACGGGTAAGAGCGGCTACCAAATTGCTGAAAGTAGGGTCGGCAAGTGCAAAAGTCACCACACTTGGCAAACCAATCACCTCGTCTACTGCATGTATCACCCCGTTGTCTACTTCAACATCTGCAGTAGTCACAGTGGCCACTCCGTTGATCATTACTCCGTTTTCTGTATTAATGTACATGGAAAGGTTTTCTTCGGAAGCACTTCCGGTGGCCATACTTTCAATATAACCAGTAGTAAGATCGGCAGCCATAATTTCCCCCATTTGCACATGGTTAAGCAATACCTGGGTAAGCAAATCTACCGGGACCTGAGAAAGGGAAGAAAATCCGTTGTCTTCAAGAAATGCAGCAAATGCATCATTGTCTGGTGCAAAAACGGTATAATTTTGAGTTCCATCCAGCGTTGAAGTAAGACCGGTAACCTCGAGCGCAGCCTCAAGGGAAGAATAATTGTCATTTGACGCTACAAAGTCGGCTATGGTGTTGGTCTCCACAACCGGAACGGCAGTATCATCGTCATCATCGCTACAGGCTGTAAAAGCCAGCACAAAAAACAGGCCTGCTGTTATTTTTTTTAAGTTCAATAAATGTTTCATTTGTAGTTATTTTTAAGTTACAAATCAAATGTAGAATAAAAGAAGAAACAATAATGTTTAAGTTTAGTTAATTTTTTTTAAACAAAAAATATGAAAGGAATTATAAGAGAAATCAGCCTGTGGTCATTATGCCTCCTGTTTACATTGATAAGCAGGGCTCAGGATGCGCGTAACACCTATGACAGTAATGAAAAAAAGCATGGAAGATGGGTAGAATATTATAACAACAACAAATCCCAACCCAAATATGAGGGCAGATTTGAACATGGAAAAAGAACAGGTTTGTTTAAATTTTATCAGGAAGGATTAAAACAACCTGTAGCAGTGATGAACTTTGATCGCGGCTCCGGGTCGGTAAAAGCAAAATACCTGGCACAGGATGGCAGTACCATTAGTGAAGGTGAATTCACAGACCAAAAGCGCACCGGCCTATGGACTTACTACCACAAAGGATCTGATGCCGTTATGATGACCGAAAATTATGTTGCGGGAAAATTACATGGGCAGAAAAAGGTCTATTACGAGAATGGGCAGCTCGCCGAAGAAGCTGCTTACAGCAAAGGAGAACTCAACGGCCCCCGAAAACTGTACTCAGTAAAGGGCGTAGTGCTGGAAGACCTTCTCTATGAAAACGGAAAACTTCACGGCCCGGCAAAGATTTACAACGGCAAGGGAGAACTTTTAAGCGAAGGCCTCTATCGCAATGACAAACACCACGGCACCTGGAAATATTATGAAAACGGATCGTTTAAAGAAGAAAAAGAATTTTAGGTATACCCAGCTCTTTTAAGATTTAATATATTTACACAAACCCAAAAAGAACATTTATGAAAAAGTACCTATTTCTATTATCGGCATTTGCATTGATATTTTTCACCTCCTGTAGCAGCGATGACGACGGCGGCGGAGCTGACGACCCAATCATAGGCACCTGGACTCTCGTTGAAGCCAGCGCCTTTGAGATAGGAGGCTGCACAGAAGAATCTTTTGTTACTCTAAAAAAAGAAAATACCGGAAGTGCCACATTTTATCTCCCCCAGGCTAACTGCACGCCTCAGAGCTCCTCAGGGGAATGGCAAAATCTGGGTAACTCACGTTACAAACTGGCCGTACCGGTTATTGGAGCTGTTGAAGGCGACGTGACCTTTACCGGTGATGATAGCTTTACATTCCAAACTTCCTCAACAGGCAGTTTTTCTTTCGAAAAACAGTAGTAAATTTCTATGCTACCATAAATCAAGCGGCTTACCTAAGTCGCTTTTTTTATATGATGGACCTTAACCTGCAAGTTCTCAAAAGTGACAAATTTTCCGTATTTTTGCGCCCTAATTGAAGACCTTTAAAAGGGAGGAAAAGCGTATGAAAAGAGTAGTTGTAGGTCTATCGGGCGGGGTAGATTCAAGTGTTGCAGCCTATCTTTTAAAAGAGCAGGGCTATGAAGTGATTGGCTTGTTCATGAAGAACTGGCATGATGAAGGCGTAACCATCTCTAAAGAATGCCCGTGGCTCGATGATTCCAACGATGCAATGCTGGTGGCCGAAAAACTCGGAATTCCATTCCAGACTGTAGACCTTAGTGCCGAATACAAAGAGCGCATCGTAGACTACATGTTCAATGAATACGAACGTGGCCGCACGCCAAACCCTGATGTGCTTTGTAACCGGGAGATCAAGTTTGATGTCTTTATGAAGATCGCCCTTTCCCTGGGGGCCGATTTTGTAGCTACCGGCCACTATTGCCGCAAAGCAGAGACCGCAGTTGATGGCAAACCTGTTTACAGGCTGCTTTCGGGAAAGGACAAAAATAAAGACCAGTCTTATTTTCTTTGCCAGCTTTCACAGGAGCAGCTGGCAAAAACGCTGTTTCCTATTGGCGAACTTCAAAAAAGCGAGGTGCGAAAAATTGCTGCGGAACAGGATCTTGTCACTGCGGAAAAAAAGGATTCACAAGGCCTTTGCTTCATCGGAAAAGTAAGGCTCCCTGAATTCCTTCAGCAGAAGTTGCAGCCTAAAGAAGGTGATATCGTGGAAATCCCGGCTTCAGAAGAAAAATTTCAGTTAGAAACTAAAGAATTTCAGAATAAACAGGAAGAACTGGAATTCATGTCCAGAAAATACACTTACCAGCCTTCCGAAGGTAAAAAAGTAGGCCGCCACCAGGGGGCACATTATTTTACCAAAGGTCAGCGTAAAGGACTCGCCGTGGGCGGTACTCCCGAACCTTTGTTCGTGATTGAAACCGATGTGGATGAAAACGTGATCTACACCGGGCAGGGCAAAGATCACCCCGGAATTTACCGGCGCGGACTTTTCATTTCTCCCGATGAAATTCACTGGGTGCGCCCAGATTTGAAGCTGGAAGCCGATGAAGAAATGCGCGTAAAAGCCCGTATTCGTTACAGGCAGGAGCTTCAGGAGGCAAAACTCTACCAAACAGAGAATGGTCTTTATGTCATTTTTGACACCCCACAACCTTCCATCACCGAAGGGCAATTCGTGGCCTGGCACCTGGATGATGAGTTGATTGGATCGGGGGTAATTTCTTAAATTTGAAGGAAAGCCTTTCCCGGGCTTAAAAACCCGAAAAACTAAAACCCTTTCAGGATCCAAAACCCTGAAAGGGTTGAAAACAGAATAACCTCATGACCAACAACAGGATTACCCGACTCTTCAATATACAATACCCTATTATACAGGCCGGAATGATTTGGGCCAGCGGCTGGAAACTTGCCGGCGCAGTGAGCAACGAAGGGGGACTGGGAATTATTGGCGCAGGCTCTATGTACCCGGAAGTACTAAGGGAACATATCCAAAAATGTCAAAAAGCAACCTCTTTTCCTTTCGCGGTAAATGTGCCCATGCTCTACCCTAACCTGGAAGAGATCATGGAGATCATCATTGAAGAAGGGGTTAAGATCGTGTTCACTTCTGCCGGAAACCCAAAGACCTGGACGCCATATCTTCAGGAAAAAGGGATAAAAGTGGTACATGTGGTGAGCAGTGTAAAATTTGCCCTTAAAGCCGAAGCCGCCGGCGTGGATGCAGTGGTGGCCGAGGGTTTTGAAGCAGGAGGACACAACGGAAGGGATGAGACCACCACCTTCACCCTTATTCCAATGGTGAGGGAACAAATTAAAATTCCGCTTATAGCCGCAGGAGGTATCGCGACAGGGCGCGGCATGCTTGCCGCCATGGTTTTGGGAGCCGATGCCGTACAGGTAGGCAGCAGGTTTGTTGCAAGCCACGAAGCTTCTTCGCACCCAAAGTTCAAGGAAATGGTGGTGCAGGCAAAAGAAGGCGATACCGTGCTTACTTTAAAAGAACTCGCCCCTGTAAGACTGCTCAAAAACCGCTTTTTTGAGCAGATAACAGCACTCTACTCTACCAGCCCCTCCAGAGATCAGCTTATAGAACTACTGGGGCGCGCGAGGGCCAAAAAAGGCATGTTTGAAGGGGATTTAGACGAAGGGGAACTCGAAATAGGACAGATTTCCGGCTTGATCCACGATATTAAGCCCGCAGCAGAAATCATACAGGATATGCTAAAGGAATTTAATGAAGCCAAAGCCGAAGTAGCCGGCTTTTAAGAAGAAAATCCTTCCAGTTCTTTTAACTCTTCAGCAACATAATTTTGCCACTCAAGCTGGGCTTCTTTGTTCATGCTGTGCCTGGTCTCCCTGTCAAATTTTTGCTGCATGAGCGCCCGCTGCTTTTCAACATCTTGATAGATTTTCTGTAAAGCAGGTTTCACTTCCCTGCTCTTTTTGAAATCGAATTCTGTAAGGGCTTTCCGAAGTTTTCGGGCGTGTAGTTCGGTGATGTCAAAATGCAGCTGCTCGTGCGCCAGGAGATGGGCAGAAGCACTGCCTTTCACCCATGACCTGTGAGGGTTGAAGAACGACTCTACTTCAAAATGGTATTCTTTTCCTAAAACAGAGGTCTTCAGCGACCAGGAATAAGAAATCCCCGAACTGGTATTTGCCGAAAAAGGACTGTCAGGATCTGGCGCTGCCTGAAAATTTTCCCAGGTAAGGGCATTTTCTACCCACCCCATTCTTTCATCTTCTTCCTGCGCCTGAATTCCGAAGGAAACTAACAGGATTAAAAGGCTATTCAGCAATAGTTTTTTCATAGTGAAAACTGATGTCCAGAACGATATCGGGATGCAGACTGTACAGCACCGGACAAGTCTCTGCTGCACGCTCCAGGATCTTCCTGTTTTTCTCGTCATAGGAAGCCGGGAAGGAAATTGCAACTTTTATGCCCGAAATACGCCTGGGATCGGCAGCCATACTTTTGGTGATCGCGGCAGTGGTCCCTTCCACGTTCAACCCCAGGTCCCGGGCTTTGATTCCCACAATGGTGAGCATACAACTCCCCAAGGCAGTAGCAACGGTATCGGTTGGGGAAAAGGCTTCCCCCTTTCCCTGGTTGTCAACCGGGGCATCTGTAATGAAGGTGTTATTGCTTTGTATATGTTCGCACCGGGTTCTCAGGTCGCCCAGGTAAGTTACTTTTAAAGTCATTATCTAACTACTTTTAAGTTAAGGTCTTTTCCGTAAGATAAAATATAGACGGAGTTATTGATATAGCCACCATCGGGACGAAGCTCGTAGCTAAATTTGTTCTCTACATACTGGGTTGCGCTGTCGTTCTTCACAGATTCATAAAGGTTTTCGGCCGAAGCCAGCCTTAACAGCACATCATAGGTCACGTCAAAACCTCTTACCGCTGCGGAATTAGGCACTACCCCATATTTTTCAACGTACTTTTCTATGAAATCCCGGTTCTTTTCAGGATCAAAAGCCCGGTCTACAGAAGGGTAATGGAAATTGAGCTTTCCTAAATGGCTGTTCGAAATATTGTCACTTTCAAAAGATTTGTTCCTGTCTGTAGTCAGAAGCGTGATCTTGTAAGAATCGGCAAGGGAATTTAAATATGAAGTGGCATTACTCAGCACCCCAATCTTGTCAGATTCAAGGATGATCCAGTTGGGGCGGGTTTTATCTAAAGCACCCGCCACCTGCGCCTGGTTGATGTAACCACCTTCTGAAGGAGTTACCAGCCTGGCCGAAGGGAAAGCAGCAGAAAGCCTTCTCCTGGTCTCGCCCGCACTTCCGTCGGCAATGATCACCAGGTTCTTACCTGCCGAATTATCTGAAATAAATGTGATCATGGCTTCCCGCAACATTTCATCTGTGGGCCGGGCCTGCAGGTAATTGTCGAGCGCAGTGATCTGTTTTTTGGAAAGCGGTGAAACCACGGGAATATTCCTTCGTTCCAAACCTCTTGCGGCAGTCTCTACGGTAGACTGCAAAAGTGGCCCAATTACCGCATCAACATCATTAAAGTTTTCGGTATTGAGCAGCAGGTTCACTTTCCCCGGATTCTGTTCGGTGTCTAACACCCTGAGATCTGTAGAGATCCCGATGGTTTTAGCCGAATCTACCGCCATCAAAACACCCGAGTAGAAATCAAGCGACAGCTGCATCACCTGGTCTTTCTTGATCCTATCGGCATAATTATCGGAAGTATCGGTCACCACAAGTTTGTTCTTGTTGAAAGGCAACATCAGCACCAGGTTCTTTGTGCTGTAGTTATTCATCTTGCGCTCCAGGTTCACGAATTCTTCAGCTTCATACTCGCCAACACCTTCAGCAAGCTCAATATTCGGGATCTTAAGCACCATGCCCGATTTCAAACCATCGGCCAATGCCGGGTTCAGTGACACCAGCGAATCGCGACTAATTCCGAAGCGACGGGTAAGGCTAAAAATGGTTTCCTGCGGCTGTACCTGGTAGTATTTGAAAAGTTTTCCATCCACATCAACCACTTTCTCCACATTGCCGTTCCTTACGGTGATGACCATCCCGGGCTGCAGGTTCTGCATATTAGGGTTAAGTCGTTGTAAATCGGCAATGGTGATGTTGTATTTTCTGGAAATTCCGTAAAGGGTTTCCTGCGGAAGCACCACGTGTTCCTTCACGCTTAGGTCAAAAATATTTGAAGGAGAGGGCGAAGGGTCGGGCTTCTGCGTTAGCGCAGCAGGGCTGCTTTCAGGAATCCTGATCTTTTCCCCTCTTCTAAGTTCTTCGGAATAAAGATGCTTATTGAACCTTTTAATATCTTCAATGCTCACGTTATACTCCTGCGAAAGGCTAAAAAGGGTCTCTTTTCGCTTCACGCGATGCATGACGAATTTTTGACCTTCCTGCCCTGAAGCCTGGATATTATCCTGAGCCCCAGAATTTATGGGCACTACCAGCTTTCCTTCCGGTTCTATTCCGCGGCGGGCATCAGGATTGTATTTAAAAAGGGTTTCTTCAGAAATATTGTACTGCCTGGCAATCTCCTGTGTAGTTTCCCCTCTTTTTACAATGTGGTATTTGTACTGCTGTGCAAACGCCTGCAAGGCAAACATTTGCAAAAAGAGGAAAAGAACTGCAATTTTTTTCATAGGTCATTGTTTATTCCCACTCAATAGTGGCAGGCGGTTTGGAACTTATGTCATATACTACCCTATTAACGCCCTTAACTCTGTTAATTATTGTATTGGATGTCTTTTGTAAAAAATCATAAGGCAAATTCACCCAGTCGGCAGTCATCCCGTCGGTAGATTCTACCGCACGCAGGGCAACCACTTTTTCATAGGTTCTTTCATCGCCCATTACCCCAACCGAGTTCACCGGTAAAAGGATCGCACCTGCCTGCCAAACCTTGTCATACAGCATCCATTCTTTTAATCCGTTTATAAAAATGGCATCTACCTCCTGTAAAATACGAACTTTCTCGGGAGTGATATCTCCAAGGATCCTTATGGCAAGCCCCGGCCCCGGGAAAGGATGCCTGCCCAGCAGCTCCTTATCGATCTCCAGCTCTGCCCCCACTCTTCTCACCTCATCCTTAAACAACATCCTCAAAGGCTCAACCACCTTAAGTTTCATATAAGCCGGAAGGCCTCCCACATTGTGGTGAGATTTTATGGTCACCGAAGGCCCGTTCACCGAAACAGATTCAATTACATCTGGATAAATGGTGCCCTGTGCCAGGTACTTTACATCCTTTATGCGGTGGGCCTCATCGTCAAAAACATCGATAAAGGTCTTTCCTATCGCCTTCCGTTTCCCTTCAGGGTCTGAGATCCCTGCCAGGGCTTCCAAAAAGCGTGCCGAAGCATCAACCCCCTTTACGTTTAGCCCCATGTGCTTGTACTGGTCTAGCACACTTTCAAATTCATTCTTTCTTAGCAAACCGTTATTTACAAAGATGCAGTAAAGGTTCTTGCCAATGGCTTTATGAAGCAGTACGGCGGCAACGGTAGAATCTACGCCTCCGCTTAGCCCCAACACCACTTTATCGTTGCCAATTTGCTTCTTAAGGTCGGCTACCGTCATGTCTACAAAAGCTTCCGGAGTCCATTCCTGTTCTACCTTTGCGATGTTTACAAGAAAGTTTTCCAAAAGTTGTTTTCCATCTGTGGAGTGGTAAACTTCGGGATGGAACTGGATAGCGTAAGTTTCTTCGCCATCAATACGGTAAGCGGCATTTAACACATCGGGCGTACTTGCCAGCCTAACCCCATTTTGGGGCAGTTCTTTAATGGTATCACTGTGGCTCATCCATACCTGTGAGTTTTCAGTAATATGGGCAAACAAGGCTTCACCATCTTTGATCACCGAAAGATTTGCGCGGCCGTATTCCCTTATTTCTGAAGCTTCCACTTTTCCGCCGTTAAAATGCGCGAGATATTGCGCACCATAACATACGGCCAAAACCGGAAGCTGCTTCCTGATCCTGGAAAGATCGGGATGTGGCGCATCTTCTGCTCTCACAGAAAAAGGGCTTCCCGAAAGTATTACAGCCTTAAAACCTGAAAGCTCATTTGGAATCTTGTTGAAGGGGTGGATCTCGCAGTAAATATTGAGTTCTCGAACCCGGCGGGCAATCAATTGTGTGTATTGAGAGCCGAAATCTAAAATAAGGACGTTGTTGTGCATGCGCAAAAATAGGAATTTGAGGTAAAATTAACCCCTGTGCCGACTTATTTTATATCTTTAAAAATAAAATCGCTTACATAACGCCCTATGAAATACATCGCCCCCATTTTCGTATCGGTCGCCATAGTACTGGCTGCCTACATTGCCGGAAATTTTTACCTGAAAAGGGCCACTCCTCCCGGGGTGATCGCTGTGACCGGATCGGGGAGTGAAGATTTCACTTCAGACCTTATTGTATGGGAAGGTACTTTTTCCCAAACCAGCATGCAACTGCAGGCGGCTTTTGAGAGGCTTAACGACAACAAAGAAACCGTGAGGCAATACCTTATTTCAAAAGGAATAGACGAGAAAAATATTGTTTTCAACTCAGTTCAGACCACCGAGCTTAGGGAAGCACAATACCAAAACGGCAATTATGTAGGGGAAATCTTTAAAGGTTACCAGCTTCAGCAAACCGTAAAAATCGAATCTACAGATGTGCCTATGGTTGAAAAAGTGTCTCGTGAGATCACCGAACTTTTGCAAAAAGGCGTGCAGTTCAACTCCACTCCGCCGCGATACTACTACACAAAATTAAGTGACCTCAAGATCCAGATGATCCAGGCCGCCACAGAAGATGCCCGCATAAGGGCCGAAAAGATCGCCGAAAACAGCGGCAGTGAACTGGGCTCTCTGCGCAGTGCCGATCTTGGCGTTTTCCAGATCATTGGCCAGAACAGCGGCGAAAGCTTCACCTGGGGCGGCGCCTATAACACAGCCGATAAGAAGAAAACAGCCTCGGTAACCATGAGGCTGGAGTTTGAAATCGATTAGAAAATTCCGCACTTATAACTGAAAAAATACCTTCTGAAAATGCCATTTTTGGCAGCCCGTACCGGCAGCAGCTTATTGTTTCCTGAAGTAGGCTTTCCCGCTTAAAAACAGCAGTGAAGTACCCCCATTTGTTAGGACCGTTTATTTGCTAAATTAAGTTCTAATTTTCATTTGTTAAGCAGCTTTTCTTTCTTGTTTTAAATAGCGGTTAATAGGTATTTGATTTTTTATCCCC